>OLNW01000187.1_pt1 | contig 80939 bp, 75 predicted proteins | sample 1672121 | NCBI WGS metagenome assembly OLNW01 (sample SAMEA3136648, study PRJEB25190) | human gut metagenome
GATTATTTTTTAACTTTTTTCATTTTTTGACTTGACTTTTAATAGTTAGTCTTTCATATTTATTCTAATCCAACAATTCGTAAACTCTGATTTTTTTGTGCACCAAAATCACTTGGGATTTTATAGGTATTTTCCTCATAAGAACCCTCATCCACACCTGAGTTTATAAGATAATATGTCCAATTAGGACTAAATGTGTAATTGCTAAAATCAGCATTTAACGCTTTCGATATGGTATATGATAACTAATAGTATGTTATTGCATATGCAACACATGTCCCATCTTTCCCCTGATTAGCTATACTCGGAAAATAGTCAGTGTTGCTATTATCAACGCTTGTTACATTGGAGTATTTAATTGGTTCGTCATCTGTATGGGTTATTGCATGCTTCATCAGCTCATTTCGTCTATCTTCCGTCATTGCCTGCAAACCTGTACCATGGCTTTCCTCTGTTTCCTCAGCATGAGCAGGTATCATAGAGACCATTATAATGGTAGCCAGTGTTAATGATAATAATTTTTTTATAGTTTTCATTTCTTTACCTCCCCCTCTAAACTAAAGTTCTATAGAGCAGGATTTAAAATATCCTGCTCTATCTACCATTTTTTACATCATATAAAACAGATGCTTAAACCTTAGTTAGATTTTTTCAAATTTTTCAAAGTTTCCGGTTCCTCAGGCTGATAAGAACCTGCATGAGATGCGAAACCTACGGCTGCTAAAGCAGCTTCCAATGCAGCATCTGCTGACATTGTCATTACTTTATCTAATATTTTTTTCATTTCTTTCACCTCCTTGATTTAATATTTTCCCTACCATTGCTAAGACTGCAACAGACAATAATGTGAAAGATATAACTGCACCTTCCTGTATGTTGTATACAGTCAATACAATTGAGAGCATTGCAAATAAACTTGTCACAATTATTCCGATTTTCTTATTTTTTTGTTTTACCTTTGCATCTAACTTTTTATTAGGATTTTCAATCGGAATAATCGGCAATATTATTAATATAGAAATAGAATTAATTATCATATTCAATATAACCCCATAAATTGAAGCCGTTAATTCAGTACATAAACAAACCAGTATAAATGTTAATAACATAACCCCGGCACATATCCATGATTTCTTTGCATGAAATCCTCCGCAATGTATCCTTGTAATACAAAATGTCAGAAGAAAAGCTACTCCGTATATAAAGCGTCGAGCTATTATAGCTGGTATCAAAATCACAGCAAAATCAATTATATCATTGATAATTAGTGATATTCCGTATACATAAACACTTTTCATATCTGAACTTATAATATTTTTTTCTATATAAAAATCAGCTATGACTTCCGATAAAGATTTCATATGATTGCCTCCATATATCATATCCCCATCAACATCATAGCTAATTAGATTTTATAATTCAAGATTTTTGTCAAGTTTTGTTCTTTTTTTGTCAAGTTTAGCATACTTTCAGAAGTATATCACAGCAAAAGATATTTTCTTCAACAAAACATTTCATCATACCGTTGTATTCTTCTACAATTCTTCTGACATTTTTCATTCCGATACCATGTTCATGTTTTTCGCCTTTCCTACTCTTTAATTCAGGATCAAATAAGCCGTCAAAGCTGTTTTCCATATAAATTGAAATATATGCTCCTTGTTTTTGTATTTCCAATGAAATAAATTTATCCTCAACTTTTTCTGCCGCTTCAATAGCATTATCAAATATATTTCCAAACAGTACCGCAATATCTTCATCATTTATATTATTTAATATATCATTTTCCACTTTAATTGTTGTTTTTATTTTCTTATGCTGACATATTTCTAATCTGGTGTTTATTACTGCATTGAAAATCTTATTATTTGTAAAAACTGTTTTATGTGTATATGTATAATACTTATTTATTATCGAATCTACATACTCGATAATACTTTTATCGTTATTTTGTTCTGCTGTAGTTCTGATAGCTATAAAGTGCTTCTCCAAATCATGTTTCAGAGAATATGCACTTTCATATAAAGCCGCCAAATTTTCTTCTGTTTCTTTTACATTTTCGTACTGCATTTTAAGTAATGTAAGTTCTGTATTTAATTTTGTTTCTTTATTTATTCTCATTATAAAATAATATGATAATACATTAATCACTAATGCAAGCAACGACGCACAAAACATATACAATTTTATATCTTTGAATTTTATGGCAGCTTTGTTAAACAATACTATTTCAAGCCATGTTACCAACATCATAAGTGCAAACAGCAGCCATTCTTTTTTAGATAAATTATAGGCCTTATTTAAATATAAAATAAATTTAAATACAGAGAATTCTGATAGTCTGCATATTATTAATATTATAATTCTCCAAAGAGAAATGTTATCATATAATTCTGAAATCGGATTATTTGTCAAGTTCGATATTAAGAAAAAAATAACACTTGATAACGTGAATATTGCGACCATAGCAAAACAAGATATAAATATATGAAAATACCAATCTTTTTTCAAACATATATGACAGTATATAATATACATTAATATTGATATAGCAGACAAAACGCCATCATATGATATAAATTTATTAATTATTGATACAAATACACAATCTGCAAGTAATATAATTCCAAAGCTGATATATCTTTTTATTCCGTTATATTTGTATCCGCAATATCCTGATATAAACCAAATAATCAAAAAATTTTGCATTATAGTAGCAGTTAATTCTATAAAAGTGTCCATCATCTTATACTCCTTAAGTAATCCTGAAATTTATCCCTCACAACATCTAATTGCGCTCGACTTATCGGAATTTTTTCTCTGTCACTAAGAGTCACGGCATTATTTGATATAGAATGAATTTGCCTTATGTTCACTAAGTATCGATTATGAGTTTTTACAAACCAAAGTCCCTCAAGTTGCATTTCCACTTCACATTTTGGGCATCGAAAGCTCTCAGATTTATAACCGTCATTGCAAAAATAATTTATATAATGACCTTCCGTTTTAAAATATTTTATTTTTCGAATATCTAACTCAACCACTCTACTTCCCATTTTTATTTGAACTAAGGATAGATCTTCTTCATTTTCTTTCATTCTGTTTATAATTTTATCAACAACCGGTTCAACAAATTGCATCTGATTTTTGGGAATAAACCATATGGGGTTATACTTATATGAAGAAAATACTGTATTCTCTTTGTTTGATACAAACACAATCATTATATCTTTCTTTGTTTGCCGTAATCTTTCGGCTATATTAAACCCGTCAAATCCGGGCATCATAATGTCAAGAAAAACTACATCTATTTTTTCTTTGGAACATATGTCCAATAGTTCTTCACCTCTGTTTACCGTAACAAAACTACATTCCTGACTACGTTTTCCAAACTCAAATTTCAACTTTCTTAAAATATTTTCTGCAAATACTTTTTCGTCATCACATATAGCAATACGCATGTTTGTTACCCCTTCTTTACATTTAAATTCTTCTTTTTAATTATAAACTATTAAATTCAAAATGTCATAATTTTTTATATATTTTTATTCTTTTCGTCATATTGCCATATTTTATACATTATTTTTATCAATATTTAACAATATTTTTAAGAATTGTTTAATATAGCAATGAATTAATAAAAACACTTCCTGTAATATTTACTTCAAAAAAAGAACAGAAAGCCACAATTCTGTAACTTCCTGTTCTTTATATTTTTGATTTTTATGCTGCCATATATCTCTGTTTAGCATTCACACGCAGCTTATATTCACTGCAAAGTGTTCTTAGATATTCAAAGTCTGAATCAACATCATTGAGTCTTTGTTTCAATATAACCTCATAGTCATATTTCTTATCTTCGATCGTTTTTACTTTATTTAGCCAACGTGTTAGAATCGCCTCACTTTGACTTCCAGCTTTTATCAGTTGTTCTATTTTATCTTGATATTGCTGTATTTGTTTCTGCATATCCAAGTAAAATTCAACTGCCATTTTTTTGCGTTGTTTTTCATCATCCGCAACGTACATAGAATTTATGCTTATTTCTTTGCGTACCGATTTATTGACAGGCTCATACAGATTCATATTACTTAATTCCTCCATAAAATCCTCCAATTCATCAATATGGCTCATATACTGCTTTGGCACAAAGAAATGATAGCCTCTTGCTGAAATCTTTATTGCGTTTAGCGAAGAAACAAACTTATCTGCAACCGTTTCAAGCTGTCTGTTTCCTATACTATCCAAATAAAGATTATACAATTCTTTAACCTTATCACAATACTTGTCAACATCACGTGTCGTAAAATAGTCCACGTCAGTTACAAATATATTTCCCGATTCTTTATCAAGCTGAATATTAGCAAGTTTACGATAATTGTTTGTAGTTTCATTTACCGTTTCCTCAACCAACTCTCTTGATATTATATTTCCGCTTATGCGTTTATTATCTCTGAAATAAATTCGTGCGATATTCGGCTCACCGTTTTGTTCTTCGACAATTCTGTCCTTTACATCGGTAGTTGCACTGCGGAATGCGTCAATCGGAGAATGTTTATCCCTTACGCTCGACGGGAAACCATATCTTTCGACTAACTCAAGAAATTCCTTTCTGTTAATAATAAGTCTTGGGAATGAATAATACAAAAACTTTCCCAAAATCTCTGAACTTTCACCATTACCGCCGTTAATTACCATTAAATTTTTTGCTTCCATATCTTTTTCCTCCTAATTTTATGCTACCTGTTCGTATTCTTCATTACATTGTTTTCTATACAGAAAATACTCATCTATTCCTTTATACCACGGATTCCATGTACATGTTTGCACTTCTATTCCGTACATATTTAAAATATTATGTATATTCTTTAATGCTTTTCTAACATGATTATTTACCTGCTTATCCATATCAAACGCTTCATATACTTTTTTGATCTTAAGCTGACTTAAAGTATCCGGCAAACACTTTGCGGCATTAACGCCCGGAACCGCGATAAACATCGCTCCGCCTGATAATACACTTGCCACATCTGCTTTTAATGCGCCTTCCGTAAGATATGCACTATCTGATGAAATATCTCCTACAATATGTACCCAAGAGGAGACACCTGTCCCCTCCGGATACTCATTAGTAGAAAACCACCTATACCGTTTTTTATCAGAATCAAATCTGATTTGCATACCTTGTATATATCCGTCTTTATTGCACACCGGAATAAGAAATCCTCCGCAATCAGATGAATACATATGCCACTCTCCGTATTTACGGTAAAATCCCGGTACACCTCGAAGGTCATATTTAACTGATAATGCATTAATAATCCTACGTCTTTCATACTCGGTTTCAGGCAGGCTCTTATACATAAACTGTCGTATATTATCCTCTCGAAGTCCTCGCTTTAAAAGTGCTTTATGGTGATTATTATTCAGCTTTAAAAGTTTCAGCATATCATAATACACATTATGACGCTCAATCAATGATTTCATCGGTGTACTGATTGCTTGCTTTACCTTTTTCGGCATTGTATTTCCTATACGTTCCGATAATTCGTTTACAGCCTCTCTGTTCGTAATACAATTTATCTTTGCATACAAACTGACATCATTGCCTTTTGCACCGCAGCGAAAACAATTCCATTGATTTTTCTCTGTATTCAGATACAAATGATAATGCTTATCACTGCAAAATGGGCATAGTGCTTTGATTTCTCTTGCACCCATTCCGTCATTTTTCATCTGAATACCGCACAGACGTGCAACTTCTTCAATTTCGAATTCTCTCCACTCCATTATGCTGCCTCCTTAGACGTATAAGCCGGCTCTTGAATTGTTAGAGCACATTTTTTCACAAATGCAAAAATAGTCTGTCCATAAGGTCGTATGAAATTTGTATTTATACTTTCAGCATTATCAATGAATGTCGGATACGCCAGTCCAGTCAGACGTTTCAAGAGATTTGCAACCTCCAAGCCTGCTTTAATGCGTTCAGATGTAGACAACCAGCGATAATCTTTGCCGTCATATGCAAATTTAAAAGTACCTTTTAACTCACCCGTACTCTTAACCACCTCAAACAACTTAATTGACGCTTGTTTCATCTTAAGCGGTGTAAGCATTATTTCTGCCCTTTTAACCGCATATTCATTTGCAGCCGCTATAAGATATTTTATAAACTGTCTTGAAACATCATTATCCTTTATCTGAAGTTTAACCGATTCTATCGTTTTTTGAAGTTCATCATCACTTCGCATTGCTCTTAAATCAGTTTCATCAGAATACAGCTCAGCTTTCATTGCTTCAAGTTTATTAACTTGTTCTTCACTGAAATTGCCATAGGTAAGAATATCTCGCAATTTATCAATATCAGCGGTAGTTGAAGACTTAACCGCTTTAATTTCTTCTTCTACTTTTTTTAAATCATCAGCTTGATACTGCAAAAACTGTTCTTTTGCTTTTGTATCCAATTTCACAATGTCGTCAAGCTGTGACTTCAGCTTGACTCCCTTTGCCTTTAAATTGTTAAGCTCTTGTATAATCTCTTTCTTTACAGTATTAAATTCGGCGTCGGTCAATGAATGTGTACAAGTCGGGCACGGCACTCCCGGACGTATTCCGGTAGCCTTTTTGTACAATCTGTTATATTCCGAATGTACTGCCTTTAACTCAGCCTCTGTTTTATTGCCTTCACCTGCAAACTTTGAAACATACTGCTTGTTTTGGATTTCCATTCGCTTTTTTTCAAGTGCGAGTATTTCATCATTTGATGATGATTTTTTCGCCGCATTATATTGTTGCTTTATATTTTCAACATCAATACCTGCAAATTGTTTTTCCATAACAGGCGCTATTTTGGCTTTCAAAGTTTTTATATTGGTTTCAAGCTTATTCTTAGTTACTGAATTAGCCTCAAGCTGTTCTTCCAAAAGTGCAAGTTGACCTGAAAGATACATTTCCTGTTCATCTGTTGCCTTCAATTCATCACGTTTGTTTTTTATGTAGTATTCAGGTTCAAGCAAACTTTCTTTTTCAAGCAAATCACGGCTTTGTTCACTGAGTTTTGATAAAATTTCTTCCTGCGAAATAGGTGGGAGCAGTTTTTGTAAAAACTCTCTCCCATCGCTTGCTATTTTCTCAATAAAATATATTGGATTTATAAGAGAAAGAAATATATCTTTTTCGGCAAATATATTCACCAAATTTGTTTGTGTCATCTGATGACCGTTAAGCGTAACAGTTGTTGTACTACCGTTTTTACGACGTATAAGATTAAAAAGCTCTCCGTCTTTATTTACAAAATCGACTTCAACGCACATCTGACTTTCACCTTTACTCATCAGACGTTCCGTACTTTTTTCACCCCAAAACGATACACCGCAAAACGCATATGCAATAGCATCGGCAATACTGGTCTTTCCTTGACCGTTTGCACCATATATATACGTTGTATTTCCCAAATGCACTTCCTTTTCTTCTTTAAATGCTTTAAATCCTTTCATTTTTACTCTTGTTATCGTAAATTGTTTTATTTTATCCATAATCATACCTCTCATTACTTTCATTCAGTCAATTATGCCGCCAAATCGTAATCTTGCAATATATGCACTTTTCCGTATTCTGTTTCTCTCGATGTAAATAACGCTCGGCTAAGGTTTGCACCTTCTTTAAAGTGACTGTCATCGCCGTTATAGTACGCAGTTATAATCTTATTATTATGTTTAATTCTCAACATACTTCTGACACCGTTATCACCTTGTTGCTTTTTTACACCGAGTATCTCGTACATAGGTGTATTTTGTACCGGAACCGGATTAGATTTTGACTTTGCAAAAGATTTAGGTGTTTGTTTAGGAACACTCTCGACTGACTCTTTTAAGAATACAAAATATTGTTGTTGCAGTCTTGTCAATTCAGTATCCTCTATCATTGCACTGTTGCCTCTTGCTCTTGTTTTTACCCAAACAGGTTTCATAGAATACAAATATCGTCCTATACCCCATTTTACAGCAGCACGTTTAAATGCGTCTGATATTCCGCCTTTAATCGGAGATATAGCCGACAGCTCTGCTCCGTCACTTTTGTTTACCCACTCTCCAAGGTCATCATCATATATTGAAATAATACAAATTTGTGATGCACCCGTTTTTGAGGTAATCCAAGGCTTATATTCATCTTTCCAACGCATTTGTCCAACCACATCATCAAGACGTTTTGCTATTGCTCTTGAATCCAAATATGCAACAGCCCATCCGCCTGTTTTATCCGCATTTGTTCCTTGCAGACGCCATTTCACGTCTTTTGCATCAAACGGCTTTGAAAGTTCTTCTAAAAATTTGTTTACACTCATAGGTTTACCTCCGCAATAAAATCATTTAATGTTTTATCTGTTCCAACTAACACATTATCATAGTAATACTGACTGTCTTTATCCTTTAAATGCTCTAAAAGACCTCGATAGTCCAAATTTAACTTTGTCCTACTTTCTTTGTAATAGTCGTAATTATTAGGCATTTTCAGAATATAATACGGCAGTCCGCCAAGTTGATGTAATGATTTGATTTTCGGTAATACATTACTTCCCGTACAAAGATGAAATCCGCTAACATTCGAAAACGGATAAACAAACATTTTTGATTTTGGCGTTAATCTTCCTTTTTCCGTTACTCCCAATCGAACATTAATAATACGACCATCGCCGGAAACTAAAAATCCGAATACCAATCTTGGTATCGGAAAATCTTTGTACTCTGTTTTTTCAAAAATTATATCGGTTGTTTTCTCTTCAAAGCTTATTACAACGAATTCATTTCCGTTCGCACAGCCGCTGTATGATATACAATTTTGGGGTAGTATACCACTATCTATTCTTCCGTCATTGTGGATTGAAGACTTTAGACAGTCCAATATACTTTCAGCACTTATGTATTTCACCGAGCTAACACCGTTTTCCATTGTTTCTACGCTTACCTTATAATCGTTTGTAATATGTAAGACAAGCATATCGTTTCTATTCATTATGCCGCCACCTCCGAATTCTGCACAGACAACATTGAAATATATATCTTTTTCAGTTTTTCAACTTCTTTCTCAAAAAATCGAAAAATTGCATTTATAACAAAATATAATTCCATATAGTTATAAAATTCCTCTTCATAAATATATACAGTTAGCGAGCTTGCATACTTGTGTCGTGTACCTGTATGTACAACTCCGCAACATGCATTACACGTATCCATCTTATTCAGAAAATTCAATGTTGTGTGTCTACCGTTACTTATATAAATATTTTCATGCTCTTTCCAACCGCGTAGATGTCCTATCTTTTTTGCCAATTTATAATACTCAGTCATGTATTCGCTTGAAAAAAACATTTTAGCTTCTGATATTCCATCATAATACTCCCCGGATATACAATACTCACTTTGATAAATTGCCTCATAAAAGGACCATTCAGTTTCTTCATCCAAGTCGATATCCGGGTAATCATCTAAAATTTCTTTTCCGTACACGTCACTGCAATACTTCATATCACAGATTACATTTAATACCTGTTCATCATACATTAGTTCTCACTCCTAAAAAAATGTTTTTTCTGCGGATATACTGCATGGTTTTGCCATCTTCATTATCGAACAAAGCTCATCTACTCTGTATGATTCACTTATAAATTTTTCTCGAAACAGTTGACAGTCATCTTGAGTAAATCGATTAAAATCAATATCGCTTTTACTCAAGCGTTTTTCACCAAACACAGCTGACGCTGCCACTTCATACAAATATTTAAGCCCTTCGGATTCATACTCTATTTCGGCATTAGATAAATTTCTGACCTTGTCCGCAAAAACATCTATTTTCAGCTCATTCATAATCAATACTCCTCAGGCAGCAATATCGTTGTACAACTTCTGTCTGCTTCGGTAATAATCCAAAACTTTACACCGTTTGCATCCTCATAAGAGCCAAGCAATCTGTAGTTTTGTTTCAAAGCAATCTCATTTTCCTGTTTATCATCATCGGATAAATTTCCCCAGTCACCATTTGCATAACGTCCCAGTAAGATTTCCGCAACACTTGTACATTCCAATTTTGCATTTGCACCTACTGTCATCACTACTTTTCCTAATTCAAATTTCATTTTATTTTCCTCCTTTTATGCCAAGCTCTTAAATCCTTGAGGTGTCAGCACATTAAACACCATTTTGTTTACATGTGTTTCGGAAATTGTATCACCATTATCACTTTTTTTGATTTCCTTGATAATACGACCTTTCAGAATATGTGGATTTTCACAATCAATGTATCCGTTTATAAGACCACTGCCGCCAATCAAGCCGACCTGTCCTACATTTAACGGTAACAAAGGACGTTTTTCTCTCGAATCAAGGCTACTTCTTTCAAAAAGAAAGTCCATTGATTTTGACATAGCAAGCTGCCTTTTTAATTCTCCAAGATTAAATACTGCACCTTTGAATAAATCCACATTCTTTTCTTGTTCGGGTAATACGTAATGTTCCGTTTCCAAATCAGTAATTAAAGGAAGATTATCAATATCTGACGCAAGCTGTACTAATTTTTCAACCGCATCACTTCCGTCATCTTTTTGTTTTTTTATCCCCATTACTGATATTTGCTTGAATTTACTAAATTCACTGTCCAAGAATTTAAAGACTTGTATATCCTCAAAATTATCACAAAGTATTCTGCAAATATCACTTGTCATTCTGTAATACGGAATTATATATACAAGTAATCCGCCATACATTAGATGATGTAAACTGTCCACCAAAAACTGCTTTTCACTGCGTGACCTACCTCCGCCGTCTTTGATTACCGAAAGATACGGTGGATTCAAAAATATCAAATGAAATACTTCTCTGCTTATTCGTGAATAAAAGAAACTGCCCAAACCTACTCTGTCAAGACATGTTTCAGCTTCAGCACCTCTCATTTCATCAATCTCAATACCATAAGTATCTGATATTTTGCCGCTTGTCAGCACATTTAAAGCTACACCGCATCCACAACACGGATCAAACGCATTTATACGTTTCCCCTCCGGGAATGCAATTCCGTTCTTTATATGCTTTACATGCTCAATGTCTGTCGGATAATATCCGGTACGAACATTATTCATCAATCTGCCTATAACAGACGCATTGGTGACTTCGTTGTCGGGTATATTATCAAGCAACGGTTTAAACGCTCCTATAAACTTTGTATAATCGGGAGTGAGTAAATTAAAATTACTGACTGCCGTATACAGCTTATCGGCATATATTCCGCACTCTTTCATATCAGCCTCACAAAAAAGCAATTTTAAATTCAGAATATTATCGGATAATCGTTTTCGTGCCGATTCAAGTTCCTTATACAGTTTTCGTGCATTTTTAATATTGTTATTCTTCTGATTTTTCTCAATGCCCTTACGTTTTAACATCATACTGTCAAGTGTTGATATAACGGCAGTTTTCATAAGAGCAAAGCGCTCCAAAACATAATATTTTTCCATCAGTGCTTACCTCTCTTAGATAACAATGTTTTTGTATTCATCGTCATTGATGAGAATGTGGTTTTTCTGACAACCAGCTCACCGCATATAATCAACTGATATAATATTGACGCAACAATAGTTGATGCAAATAAATTGGCGGCTATGCTCTGCGGTGCCGATACACTTCTCTCAGCACACGAAAGCTCTGTCGGGAACTTTTCATCATATTGCAAAATATCCGGATATATTCCCGCAACAGGCTTTGTTATAGTACGACCGTTCTTTCGTATTCCGCATACAATCTGTCCCGTATATTCTCCGTTACCGGAATCAATATATATGATATTTCTTGATTCTTGAAAAACTTCATGACACATCTGACGTGAACGATTATTATCCACTGCACCTATTAAAATAGTTTGAGGTCCGTTAAAAGAAGCACTGCTTGTTAGCTCTTCCAACATGAATTTACTCTCGATAAAGTCGGGTATATAGTTTGCTTTTATTCCGAATGCACCGGCATAACGTTCTGCAAGAACCTGTGCCTTATTTTTACCAATATCACAGTCGGCAAAGTTTTGACGTATAAGATTCTTTTTCTCTACAATATCGCCGTCCGCAATAATTATCTGTACTTTTCGCCCCGACGCATATGTAATCCTATAAAGATGAGGTGCTATATATCCGCCGGTACCTCCTGCACCGATGAGTATAATTTTTAATGAATTGTTTTTACTGAATTTCATTAATTACACCTCCGTTTTTATGTTCCTTTACTTTATATTCCGTTACATGGCTAAGCCATTCATCTGGAAAATCTTTAAACGGATACTCAAAAACATCAGTCGGATTTATGTCAACAAATTTACCGCCTACCGAAATACGCATAGATATATCCGGGAACAGTTTATCCAATCGGCCTATAACAGCATATATGCGTGTTGCTTTTTCATCACTATTATCGGTTGATGAAAAATAAGCATCCATAAGATTATGAGAATGAATATCCATAACATGAATTAAATTATCTTCATCATCAGACAATATCGTTTCTACCGCAACTGCACCTACTTTTTGTTCCGGGACTTTTACAATGTAATTCTCACATTCCGTATCCCAATATACATTTACAAGTGCCTCACATACGTTTTTTCTGTCAGCAAAGTATTTGAAAAACGCAATTATCTCTGTAAGCATTTCATACGGAAAAAGAGGCAAAGCCGGAGTAAATCCGGCTTTTATATTTGTCAATCCTCTTATTCTTTCTGCTTTGGCTCGAAATGTGCCGATGGTATTATTGCGTATTTCATATACGTTTCCATCTTCACTCGGAACATATGCAATAGCCTTGCCGCTTTTTGCTGCGGTATCTTCATCAATGAATATACCTTTGTATGATTCCATTCGCCCCTTTTTCTGTGCTGTAACCGTTGGAATAACCTTGCATACAAGATTACCTTTTTTACGCTTAATAGCGTTCATAAAATCTTTTGATTCTTCAATAATCTTCTTCTGCTCTGCAATGGTCGTTTTCTTAGGTTGTTCGATATTCTTTACAATACCGCAATAACTCATTTTCCAACTTACTCGTTTTCCGTCTTCAAGTTCAGGAAAATCCTCTGCCTTGGATATGCGAATATCCTCAAACGTCTTTGATAAGTCATCAATTTCTTCCGATACACCCGCGAATTCAAAAACCGGAGCTTTATTTAGCAAACCTGTCTTGGTTTCCTCAGCCTTGTCGGTTTCCACTCTGTCGATTTCAGTTTCAAACGGATTTGAATTATCCTGTTCATCATTCTTATTCGGCTTTTCTTGCTCATTTGATGTACTCGCATTACCATCATCCACCTTTTCTGATTTTTTTGTTTCTGTAATTTTAGGTTCGTCCGCTTTCGACGGAGCAACCGGTTCTGTTACTACATTTTCAAAAGGATTATCTGTATCCTCAATCTCTTGGAACGAATCCGATGCTCCCTGCATATCAGCAAATGGGTCCGTACCGCTGTTCATATCACCAAACGGATCACTTCCGTCGAATCCGCCCAAATCAATATCACTTTGCAATAACTCTTCCATATTCTTTTTGTTTTCTGTACTCATAATTGTTTCCTCCTTAAATTTTTGTTGTTTATTTACTTACGTTTCATTATCCCGAAATTCAAGCCGCCTCCTTTTCAAACGTGTTTAGACACACATTTTTATATAGGTTTCTATGTAAAAGCCTTCTCTTTTTTACAGATTGGCTGAATTTCTTACATACGGTTTCGCATACATCCACACTCTCATCTGCGATTACATCGCCAAGTGTCATACCGCTATTGCCGAGCTGATAATCCAAACTAAGTATCTCTACCTTTTCGTCTCTGCGTTTTTTCTTCGCAAAATAGTTGCTTACGGCTGAACGCATAGCATACTCCGCAATCGTAGAAAATTTATACTTCTGCAAATCTTCACGTTCATCATACTGCTGCACCGCTTTTAAAAATCTGAATATCACTACATCATAAAATTCGTCCATAGGCAATCCCCTATAACGCAAAAAATTCTCCAATACATAGTGATTGTCAGCTGCAAACTGTCTTTGCTTTTCCGTTAGTTTCTTGTCCTTCATTTTTTTGTCCTCCTTAAATCTTTTTAATTTTGTGTATGAAAAAAACACAATGCAATGCTGAAAAACAGCAATACAATTGTGTTTTGTTTCCTAATATTAAATTATTTTTATTCGTAATACATAGAAGTCACAGACGCACTATCCCTATGGATAGAACTCTCATAACCACTTAACTACAACCATTTTAACTACAACCATTTATGATTATATTGTATATTGAAAAATTTATCTTTTCAAGACCAAGTGCAAAAAAATAAGTGATATAACGAAATTGAATCGTCATATCACTTATCCTATTCCGTTGTTAAATGCTTGTTTATAATATCCATTATTTCATTTAATCGGCTTTCTCCTATACCCTTAACCTTACCGATGTCAGTTCTTAATGCGTCAACATCAACATTTACAACATTTACACTTTCCGCACCTACCGCATACATTTCATTTAAAAACGCTTCCATGTTTTTGCGGTCCATTGCTTTGATTTTCTTATACAATGCTCTATCCAAAACTTCTTTCTGTGCCACAATATTCACCTCCATCCTTTATTCTTATTGATTGTACTATATTTCATATAAAAATTCAATATACTTGCAACAAAAAATAAGTGATACAACAAATTATATCGTCGTACCACTTATTAACACATTTCAGTTTATTTCATATTTGCTTATTGCTTATTGCTAATTAATATAATCAGCTCCAGTACCACCAAAGTAAATGTGGTCTGAATATCAAAGTCAGCACCATTATATAAAACCATACCGACATTCCTATTTTCAAATACAGACCTATCGGCACATCATCGCACTGCACTTTATTTTTAGCAATCAGCCATACTCTATACTCGTGTATGTATTTTTTCACATCTAATATAAAATTCATAACCGTCAACAAAAATAATATCTTATAAAACATAATTTTTCCCTCCGTTCTTATCTTCTGTTTTTCATAATATCAACTGCAATATCATCTTTGCAAAGTTCGCTTGTTCTGTAAATTTTCTTTGCAAACTTTTCAAGTGAAAACGACATATTTTCCCCTTCATCAAGAAGAATTCCTGTAATACTGAATTTATGCTTAGACTGCATTTCTTTAACATACTTTTCGCATTCATCGGAAAGATTGCATATACCGTCAGTTATAAACACAATATCGGCATTATTCCACTTTTCATCTTGTATTAAGCCTATTGCCTTTTTGATTGGTTTTTCAAAATCAGTCGAACCTTTAAGGAATGTTTCAGATGCCTCCATCATTCGTTTTTGCATATCCGAATCGTCTGCACGAAATATATCCGTTTTTATTTTATCAGAGAAATGTATAAGTGCAAAATTACGCTTATTTTCGTGACATATATGTAAAAGTACCATTGCCACAGCCATTCCCCACGCTTGATTTGCTCCGTAGGTTGAGCTTGACTCATCAAGGCATACAATTATATCACCTTTGCCTTTGCATATAGGCTCACGTCGGCGATACTGTTTCAGTCGCTTATTTTGATACTTACGAATAAAAACAGGTATAAGCTTTCTGTCGGACAATAACGATAATTCCGAAGTCAGTGCCTTTGATATGTTATTACCCGTTGTAATATCATACTTTTCACCACGTCCAAACACATATCCGTTTTTATTTTTACCGCAATATATGTCTTTGTATTTACCCAGAAATTTAGCAACATACATTAACTTTTCGGATTTGGATACACGTTCAATAAGTTTCTTATTAACCTCGTTTTTCGGCATATTGTCATTGCAATTCCCCCAACTTAAAAGTACAAACTTTACTGTTTCAGCACTGTCAACAGCTTTTGATAATGCCACCGCAACAGCCTCTTGTATTTTCTTGCGATTCATATTTGCAGCTCTGTCAGCTTGTTTTTCAAGATAAGAATATTGCTCACGCTTACTTTCCAGTTTGTTTGCAACACTGACTGTCTTTTTCTCAGATACCGATTGCGATTGCAGTTTCTGTTTCAACTCAGCAAGAAGTTCGGAACATTGTTCTGCCATTTGCTCCATAGTATTTATTCTGTCTTCACCGCCGGATAAAGATTTCACTATATCTTTAAGATTTGGCATAAGTTCTCTCATGAACACTATCGTTGCCTCTAACGCAGGGATTTCATATCCCTCACATACAGATTTTTTCGCAGCATATTCTTCTTGCGTCATGAGCTTAGTCAATATGACCTTATTTACTTTCTTAGCCGCAGGGCTTAAATCCTTGTCATCAAGCATTTTAGGTGTAATCGTATAAAATGCTTGAAATACGTCATTTATTAACTGCTTAATTGATGAAAGAATTGGTCTGCCTTCTTCTTCAAACTGCTTTATCTCCGGCATTTTATTTCTTATATCTCGAAAAATCTCACGTTCCAATCGTGTAGATTTCAACACTCTATCAGAATATCCTATGTCTTTGGTTTCTGATAAAATATCCGAATTTAATATATCTCTTATTGATTTAAAACTCATAATTTTTTCTCCCTTACACCAATTCCGATAAATTCACACCGATGAATTTTGCATTTCGTTCACAGTCTACGATTTGAGTATATCGCTCGATAAATTTCCGAAATGCTACCGACAGATTGTCCACACGCTCTGCTACATCTTCAATCTGCTTTGTTTCTTCATTCCATCTGCTGCATATATAAATTTCATTACCGTCAGCGTCAGTTTCAATATCTCCGTTCAAATGATAAAATCTATTCAATCCCATTCTTTTGTTCAATTCATCATCATATATCAATCCATATACTACTTTTATTTCTTTTTTCATAATACTTTAATTTCCTTTCATTAAAATTGCAAAAAAGGAGAAGTTTCAACTTCCCCTTTTCTGCTTAATTGTTATTTAAAACGGCCATTCTTGGTCATTACCAAAACCACCAAAGTTATCATCAAATCCTTCGGCATTGTTGAAATCATCATCTGGGAATACATCCGGCATACTTTGTGGCTCATTCTTTGTCGAACGAGGTGCTGTACTGGTCTGTCCGTCCTGCTTTGATACAGAATCGGCAAAGCCGACATCTCGTGCCACAATCTCAAAGCCGTAATGCTTTACTCCGTCTTTTTCCCATTCTGTAGTCTGCAATCTGCCCGATACATACACTTGTTTTCCTTTTCGGAAGTTACGTCCGATAAAATCTGCCGTTCCCCTCCATGCAACAACGGGTATAAAATCTGCCTGCGGTTTGCTATCTCCATACTTCGGTCTGTTTACCGCAAGTATAAATCTAACTACTGAATTCTGATCTTTGCCTACTAATTTAATTTCAGGGTCTTTGGTTAGTCTGCCTATTAATGCAATTTGATTTAACATATTTTCTTCTCCTTTTCATCGTACATCTTTAATATTTTGTTATAAATTTCAACGCTGTTATTGTTCGTTTCTTCAATCAAGCGTAACACTGCCGCACTCTGTTTTTTTCTATATTCATTTCTCAGCACGGCTCGTTGCTCGCAACATTGCTTATACAAATCCAATAACAGCGGAAATACCATTTTACTATCCTGCTTGTCATAATAAGATAAATCCATACTTTCATCTCCAAAACTATATCTGTTGAGCATATGTTTCACTAAGCGGAACAATCGTAAAATTCTTCTTTTCGTACACTTTTTTACTTATACTTTCAAGCTGCGTACAAGCGTCTTCAATCTTATTTCGGTCATCCTCAGATGTACATTCAATATTCTGCAAATCCGCATAAACCCTTATAAGTTCATTACGCACCTTTCCAAACGCACGATTATTCTCACTGTTTGCCATAAAGTCTTCAAATGCCTCATCAGCCATTGCAATCAAATCATCAATACGTTTTTTTATCGGATTATCGCATATTTCTTTCAACACATCGGATATTGTTTCGATTTCAGAAGGTGTTGTCCAAAAATAGTTTTTAAGAATCATTAAATCCTCAACCGATACCGTATCACTTTCTCTGATATATGCTGCCGCCTGAACAATAGGTGTATAATTAAAAAATTTACGGTCTGAAATATGTATATCTTTTCTTCTCAACGCACATAAAATATCATCCATAATTTCATTTATACTGTTAGGCACTTTGACAAGCTTAACTTCATTCTGCATTGCATAAAGTTCATTTAATGTAATCATTGTATTATTACTCTTTAATGCAGATTGTTGTTTTTGTTTCAATATAGATTGACGGTTATCTTTTTCTTTTACATACTCCGTTACAATTTTCAAGTCAAAACGGTCATAAAGAGGTTTTAAAATTTCATTTTCCGGTTCAGAAAAATCGGGAATTTCGTTACTTGCCGCAAAGAATGAGATTGTAGGTATTTTCATCGTCTGACCTTCATTTGTATATACCCTTTCATTTAAGGCTGTAAGCAATGAATTTAAAATACCGTCATTACTCTTGAATATCTCGTCAAGGAAGACTATATGACTATCCGGTATTTTACCTGTTGTAATGACCTTCGGTTCAATCTCTTTAATTGCACAAATAATTTCTTTTATATCTCCAAGTTCTTTAACAAGTCGCTGAGCTTTTTCAAGGCTTTCTGTTTTCCCGTCTATTTCATACTGTGCATACGCTTTCTTAACTTCATTAAGCTTAACACTATATGAAACATCTTTTGAAAGTTCATTCGACGGCATGTTACCCGGAATTATACTTGATAAATCCAATCTGCCGAACAGTTGCTCCTCATCGGTTTGTTTTGACATAATACGTTCAAACTGTTTTGCATCGGTTATATGCTTACGGAAACCATTTATACAGTATGATTTTGCTTGACCTGTGTCACCAAGTATAAAGATGTTTTTACTTGCCAACAATGCAATCGCAATACAATGTATCATCTCGTCACGTTCTGCCGCCTCTGCTGCCACTTCGCTCATTACCGCTTTAATTTTACTGTTATTCATTTATTTTTCCTCCTCTGTTTTTTATGCCGCTTTCTTTGTTTTTTTAGATTTATGTTTTACACTTCGTTTTTTACTGTTTGTAAGCATATATTCACTTACCGGATTGGAAGCATATAAAACTCCTCGCTTTGTCATATAGACATCAACATCTCCTCTGATTAATTTCAACATATCACTGAAATATTTTGCGTTATAGTAAAACTCACCACTAATCATATTTACACTCTCAATCGGAACATTCAGCGTACTTTCAGCTTCCGTACTCTCTATTGATAATTGCAGATTGTTATTTTTAAACTTCAGCAATACCGGAGCAGTATCTTCACTGACGTTAGTAATCATCGAAACAGTTTCAGCCATCGTTTTCATATCATTCGCCTTTATTTTAGCTACCAACATTTTATCAGGCATATTTAAAAGTCTGTCAATATTCATAAACGGTTCTGAAATTATGCGTGTAGAAAACAGCATATCAGATTTTATAAATACGAGCGTGTTAGCGTTCAAACCAAATTCAAGAAGGTCCTTATCTTCCACTGCATTTGCCAAATAAAAAAACGACTGTTTGGGAACTGTAACCGACATTTTACCGCCGCAATTACATTTAATTTCCGTAACAGCCATTCTGAACGCATCGCAGGCAGATGCTCGCACAGTATCAGAATATATTTCAAGATGAATTCCCGTCAGTGACGGTCTTTTTATATCAGTACCTACCGCCGCAGAAGTTTTTGAATACAAACTGCATATTCCTTTGATTTTTAATAAATCATCAGGATATGGGATATTGATTTTCGGATAATTTCTTGCACTGAGTACAGGAACATCAAATCGGCATCTTTCACTTGTTATACCAAGCAATTTTTCGTTATGCTCCAATATAATATCTTCACCGCCAAGGCGGTCTACTATGCCGAGAAACATTCGAGCGGCAACAACAAAGCTTCCGCCCTCCTCAATACTTGCATTAAATTTACGCTGTATTGTAGTTTCAAGATTTGACACCGTTATATACACAACACCTTCATCTTCATTGCATTCAATCATAAATCCCATAAGTTCCATTATGGAATTACTTTGCGGTACAACTCTTACCATAGATTTTAAATAGCTAAGTAAGATTTTTCTGTTCATCCTTGCTCTCATAATTTTATTTTCCTTTCTTCAACTCGCAATCAAATCAAATAATGAAATTTGGTCGGGATTATCATATTCAACCTTTTTGCTTTTTTTGTTACTTGAAAATGCGGCTATGGCACTGATTTCAACCGTTTTGTGTGTCTTAACCACAGGTCTGTCAACAACTGTTTCAGACTTAACATCATCAGCCGTATTTTCTTCTGTTCTTTGATGAATTATCGCCATTTTCTTAAATGCCGCAGACAAATCATCAACCTCTGATTTTATACCCATTGTAAGTTCCTTTGCCAAAAGTGTCGTCATATCTTGACATTCACTCATTGCAGCCAAGCCTTCGTCGGACAAGTTACCCTCAATTATTGTGGCAACAGTCAATTTTGATGCCATCAGCTTTAATGCACGCTCCTGCATAACGCCTTTATAATACAACATATATACATTTACGCGAGGTGCTGTCTGATTTATTCTCCACGAACGACGTGAGCTTTGTCTAAACGTAAACAGATTATATCCGATATTGTAATATATCACATTTGTAAATGCATTCAAATCCAATCCCGTTTCAACCAAAGACGGATTTGTAATAATGACATTTACACCTTCTTTTACTTTATCTTCAACCCACTTTTCACGTTTATCCGGCGGAACATTAACACGCAAAATTTCAGTCCTATATCCTTTTTCTGATAATAACTTCATTAACTTATCCTGCGTATCAATCTTAACCCAATTAGTATATATCAAAACACGTTCATTATTTTTAACTTTCGACTCCACAATGTCAAGCACTGCTAAATCCTTATCGCTTAAATCATCCGATGTTGCAGTATCTTTCGGTACTATGATAGGCTCAAGTTCTTTACTCAATGGATTTATAATAGGATCATTACCGTATGGTTGGTCGGGATATATTGACGCTAATTGAAGATATTTCGACATTATTTTCCTTGCAACTTTTTTATCGCTACGCATAACTTCTATAAGCGTATTTTCTATACGTTTATATTCTTCCATAACCGTAGGATGTAACGATAACTCAATCGGTATTTCTTCATAATCTGGCAATTCCTTACCCATATCATTAAGAGATAAGAATACCGCCGATTCAATAAGAAACCTTGAATAGACAATAGGTGATACTCCCGGCAGCTGCCGTTCTCGAAGTTTACGTTTCTTACATCTGCTATTGTTGTTATACTCACTGTCACTACATTCAAAAATTTCTTCGGTAACTCCATATTCGTCATTAAAAGCTCCCGGATTGTTATATGCCTTATTATCCTCAAGCATAAGGTTTGGTGCAATTCGATATAGAAGATAAAAAATACCGCTTGAATATCCGTTTACAAGTGTTGCTGTCATACCGATTACTTTCTTACTGCAACCGACAAGATTAGCCATAGCATTACCTTGACCGCTTTCGCCCTTATACTGATGTAATTCATCACATATTATGCCGTCAACCTTTATATGACCTGCTATATATTCGCTTAACGAATATCGCCTATATCCACCAATCGCAGTAAATATCATTGTCGGATTATCTATTACAGCCTGTATCTTTTCCGCAATTTTATTTGTTTTGCTGTTTCCTTTATGCTCCAACGCTTTATCACGGTATATATATCCGTAATTACCTATCTTAACCCACTTATTATGATACAACGAATAATCATCAGGATTATATACTGTCCATAGGTTAGCACCGCAATGTCGGCATTTATGATTTTTGTCTGTTTCTTTCATAAAAAAGAATTGGTCTGCATTCACTAAATATTTTCCGCAATCATCCGATATTTCCATTTCTACTACATTGCCGCAATCAGGACATATATAACCCCTTTTATGTATTGAATACGATACCGCAGGACGTTTCATATATCCATCTCTTGCACGTTCCTTTGACAGAATAGCATATACAGTCATATTGTTTTCTTCGTAATCCTTATATATTGCATTTAATTCAGTGATATTATGGATAACTGTCGCTTTTGTATTGGGTAATGTTTCATAAATTTCACGCACCCATTTTTTTGTAACATGAGATGGTGAAAGTACCACATTAAAGCTCTTTTTTCTGTTCTGATATGCCGCCAATGCTGCCGAACCGATTTTGGTTTTGCCACTACCGCATTCCGCTATTATCATAGCCACTTTTGCCTTTTCAAGCCGACGTTTGACTGATTCGGCAACTGCAAGCTGTGCCGGATATAATTCATATCCCGTATGACTTTTCAGATACTTATTTATATCTTTCAGCATAGGACATATATCCTCTTTAGTCGGGTCATATAGCGGCAAAAACGAATCTTTAATACGTTCCGCAATCACTGTACCGTACTCGTTCAAATACTGTGATACCGAATTTATGTTTTTAAAATTATTTTTTGATAAATCCGCACTCGGTATTGATATTTTACCTTGAGCAAGACCTTGATTTACAATATCAATAACGTCTTGTTCATCATTTCGCGTATATAGCATATACGCATCAAAGTTTTGTTCTATTGATAATACCTCAAGCGGTATAAGGATTCTCCTTTCAATAAATGCGTCTATGATAAAATCCTTAAATTCAGGAATAAGCGGCACTGAAATCTTTTGATCTATTTCATCGAATAGTGCCTGCCTATCATTTTGTCCGCAAAAAATATATTTCCTTTGTTTTATATTCTCCTTTCCGTTTTGCTCACCTTCTGATACATTGTTCTTTTCGTCATCTAACATAATCATCATTGATTCGGCATAAACACCGTCGTGTGATAATTTTTTTCGATAACGCTTCCTCTCGGAATAAATGACGACTCTGTTCTGCTCAATTTCAGTTTCAACCGAAATTCCACCGTATATTGCGTCACTCATACCTCTCACTTGTTCCGGATAACCTCCGAACCGAACAGCCGTCAAAATACGCTTGTTATTTTCACGCAGATACACTATCGTATCAGCATAACATTTAAGCGATATTCCGTTATCTGCATCACGATAGCTTATCGGTACTAATTGAGGTAGTTTCCTCATTTTTCTTTTCCTCCTTCTTTAAATTTTGGTATGAAAAAAACACAATTCTACGCAAATAGCATATCATTGTGTTTTGTTTCCTAATATTAATTTTTTAATTCGTAGTATATAAAGGCTAAAGACGCACTACCCCTACGGATAGAACTTCCATAACCACTTAACTACAACCATTTTAACTACAACCGTTTATGATTATATTGTATATTGAAGAATCTACCTTTTCAAGACCAAGTGCAAAAAAAATAAATTAGTTTATAGTTTTAAATATAATTTATATATTTCCTCAATCACTTAATACGATATTCGCATACTATAAAAATATGCGAATATTATTTTACCACACACTTCACCAATATAGCCAAAGCTATTAATATAATAGGCAAATAAAAAGGCCATAATGTTTTAGTAAACATTATTCTTATTATAGAAGGTTCTTTCTTTGATGTCCCATCTTCATTTAATAACCACATTTCCTTTTTATATGGATTTAGATCATAACAAAAATCCAAGGTTTCTTTCCTTTTTTTTATAACCCAGTCATATTTCCATCTATATAATTTTTCTGTTTTAAGATAAAAAGCATCCAAAATCCAAAATACTCCTGTCAGTCCAATAATTATCATGCAAACAAATTCAATGTCAACGTTTTCAGACAATAGTGCTATAATTGCGATTATCAACGCTATTAACCAACCTTTAACACTAAAAGAATTCTGTCCCATTCTCGTAATGCAATTTTGTATCAAATCTATTTCCTTTTCTAAAATCTTTTCATTATTCATAAAATTTTTTCTCTTTCTTCGTAATTCTATATAGAGTATCTAATGCATGTTCTTCTGAATTCTTATTTCTTTTCCAGTCCAAAAATATAGCACTATCAACCTCTCTAAAATTTTCCATTTCTATCTGATGCGTAATCAATACACTTTCATTCAATTTTGATGCATGTTCAAGACTTCGTTTTTCATAACCGTATCTTTCTGGTATTTTTTTTCTCAAAGTATTTGCCATAACAATTTCACTATATATCCATGGAGATATAGTTTGATCTGGTTTTCCTATTTTATCTAGTGGTATTACAGAATTTTCTGTGTTAATAAACCATAAACATTCTGTTTTATCAAGCATATGATTTAATGCGGAATTTAACATCAAATATAAATGACTTGCAAAGTAATTTGCTTTACGATAACCATAAGTTTGATGTTTATACTCGCGTTTAATAATATTATATCTATTGTTAAGCTCATCTAAATATTCTTCTACATAATTCCAAACACAAGAATCCACAAATGCCGTTAATCCCATTTCTTTATATAACCATCCTGAAATCGCAATAGCTAAATTTTCATCTATATGAGAATGGGAAATAAACACATCTGCTTCTATTTCTTTAAACAAAATTTTTTCTAATTTGTTTCCGTCAATATAATTTTTTTGATAGTTTATGCAAGAATCCAATTTTTCCTTTATTTTTTTCTTATATTCAGTAAAGTTATTCTCCTGACCACATTCATAATAATTACCAATAATATCTTTATCATCGGTAACATCTACTTTAAATTTCATGTACATAATAATCATTTGTATTATATATAATCAAATATATATCAATACTCTCCCTTCCCGAAAAAATCTGTGATATACACAATATAGACCTTGGTAGCAATCTATATCTTTAAATATTCACTTTGTTTTTGTTCTATAGTTAACATAAATAACCGGCGTATAGCCTGCCAGTCTAACCTCCTTCTTCCATTGATCAATTCGATTTTTTAGCATTAACATATCTAGAGAAGTCAAATCCACCTTATCACCATGTATAGTCAAATGTTTCTTTTTTTCTAATATAAACCATAAACCAACACGTGAAATCGGAGGCATATCCGTAATTTCTTTATGTTTATATTTTTTTAGTGCTGTTATAGATTGATCAATTGCATAACATAAATCACCAGAAGATTTACCAATTTTTACAGCAAACATTGTTTTACTTTCTATTTCATACAAATCCATTTTTTCAAAACCGGAACTTGTATCTTTCCTATCATAACATTTGAAATTTCCATCTTCTTCTCTTATTGAATTATAACATCGTTCGGCATAATATTTTTTCTTTAACTTGTCTTTTATGTAATCCTCTGATTTGCCTTCATATTCTTCATCGTTTTTTTCGACTTCATATTTATCATTTATAAAGCGATTATGTATTAAATCATTAAAATCAAATTTAGCATTATAAATTGCATCAATTTCACTAATAGAATCATTAAGATATGTTAAATAATCGTGATTAAACATATACCATTTTGTTTTTGTATAAATACACTTGTACTCCTCATCTGTGTACTCAATAACATTTTTTAATGGTAATTGGACCACTGAATCTCCATCCTTGTAAAGCCTAATTTTAATTTTGTTTACTTTTTCTATGGAATTTATATTGTTTTCTATACAAAATGATTTTATTACATCCATAGATAAATTATCATATTTTTTAGATGCATTTTTATAATATATTAGTTCAAATTCATTATCATTTCCATTAAATACTTCTGAAGCTCCTATTATATCTATTTCAGGAACCGACAGCAAATTACATTTACTATCACCTAATACGTTTGATTGTATCGCTTTATTAAGAATTTCATTAAGTTTTTTTATTAATTCTTCGTTTTTTATCTCCTTAAACAACGGAATTTTGTATTTTACATCATTGTCTGAAATGTCCAAAATTTTTTCAACATATAAAATAATATTAATAATCCCATCAATATTTGCCTTGTCAGTATTAAATCGAATAGAGTTACCTATTTCTAAAGCAGGTTTAAATAAATCAAAATTTTCATCAAGTTTTGCATTTACCTTTAATTTAGCGAACGATTCACCACTATTGAAATCAAATTCGTTATAATCAACATATGTATTAATCATTTTGCTACGTTTTGAATTAGGCGATGTTAAAGTGGTCGTTTTAATATTAGTATATTCCATACGAGCCGCAAACTTAAAGCCAAAATCCCTATCGCAATACTTATCGACTTTAAAAAATGAACTACCGAATGTAGCCGCATATATATCTTCACTTTCATCACATACCTTTTCTATAAATAAAATAGCCCTTGGTGATTTGTATACATAAAGTGGAGATTCATCAAATTCATTCAACAACCAATTCCAAGATATTTCATCATTACTTTGCTTTGCTTCGCATAAATATAAAGTAAACTTAAATTCACACGTGTCTTTATCAATCTTTTTATTTGATTTTGCCAAATAGTTACTACTTTTCAAATCATCAAGAAAATCATCTACTTTATTAAAATTCATTTTATATAAATTTATGCATGCCATATTATTTTATCCTTTCTATAATATAAGTGACTCAATTTTATTTTAGTAAATATAATTATTGTACTTAAATAGGTTACTTTTGTACATCAAAGTTTATTATGTTTCTCTAATACATTTTTTAATTCTCTTACATATGGTTCATTACTAAAGTCAGGCTGATATAACAATTCTTTTAGTCTATCCATTTCTGAACCACCCGAAATTAAATATTGCAAACATTGTTTAGATGGTTTAAAAAAAGACAGAGCTCCACAATGTTCATTTGCGTTGGCTGAATTTATTACATTTGATTTGATTTTAAATGTATCATAAAAATTACCATGTAGGAAAGATGGATATCCTGTTTTATTACAGATAATCGTTAGTCGATGTATTCCATAATTCTTCTCACCCTTATTATTTTTATAGGCATAATAAAAACCCGAAAAGCCTCTCCCTACATCTTCTGTTACATGATTTACTTGTGCCATACAATACGACCATGTTGTAAAATCTGATAATTTATCATTTTTTGTTGGATCCATATTCATTGCTTGTGCTTTTATATTGTAATAATCTTGTTCTATTTTAACAATACCTACTCGAACCTTATCTTTTTCATGTATATGTAACCATGTGCCTGCTATCCATATATTTTTATTTTTTCTAATCCATATTTGGGCTGTCAAAATTGAAACAATCTTATATATAAGGATATACATCCCACTAAACACTATCCAATGAATACAAAATTCTATTAAAATATTTACTACTTTATTTTCATATCCGGGCACAGTAAATAATTTTATACCATTCGTGCAAAGTTGCAAATAGATTTCAATTATAAACACAAGTATTAATCCTGATATAGTATATATATAATTATAAATACTTTTATTTTTTTCTGTTGTACTCATTTTTTTCATTATATATATTCTCCTTATTTAGCTACACTAACATTTATGTATCTTGTCCATTAAAAAATCATGTACAATACCATTGCTTGCTATAACTGACGTTTCTTTTATTAATTGAATCGGTCTTCCTGTATAATCTGTAATCATGCCTCCGGCTTCAGATAATATTAATGAACCAGCCGCAATATCCCATGGTTTTAATTTACTTTCAAAATACCCATCAATCCTTCCAGCTGCAATAAAACACAGATCTAATGCTGATGAACATATTCTTCTAATATCAATACATTCCTTAAATATATTCTTTGCTATTTCAAAATTTTCATCAGCTTCATGTTTTCTGGTTGAGCCTGCTCCAAATTCTATAATACTTTCACCGGATCTTCTATTACTAACATGTAATCTTTCAATTTCATTCAAGTATGCTCCTTTACCTCTTTCAGCAGTAAAGCATTCATCATTAAATGGATTATATACTAAACCAAATTGTATAACTCCATCTTTATATAACCCCAATGAAACAGAGCTCATATTATATCCATATACTAAATTTGTAGTTCCATCAATCGGATCTAAAATCCAAGATGGATCTGTAAGACAACCTTTTTCTTCTTCTGAAAAAAAGCCTATTTGAGGATACATTGATGTCAATTTTTCTTTTAAAAAATTACTTATTTTAATATCTACATCGGTAACAAAATCAGCTTCACTTTTTTTCTTTATTAAATTTAATTGTTCTGACCTCACTATAAACTTCTTTGTTTCTTTAACTAATTTAATGATTTTATTATAATTCATACCAAAGCTCCTTATATAATATTTTAAAATATTCAGAGTAATATCAACTAACTTTCTCTAATGCTTCCATTCTCAAAAAAACTGAAATCAGCATGTTTTATTAAAGTCCATCATTTTCTATAGAAACTAATAGCAAAAATATTTTTTGCTATTAGTTTCTACTGCCATATTATCATCAAACTTTTATATATCTTTTATTATCGCCGTTCTGCTATCGGCATCCCAATCTACGTCATATCCCATATTTTTCGAAAGGAAACGTAGCGGTACCATTGTTTTGCCGTTTACGAGTCTTGCGGGCACATCCATTTTAGTGGGTTTATTATTTATTCTCGCGTTGACGTTATCTATTGAAAATGTTACTGCCTTATTATCAAGCGTTGCTGTTGCTGTCTGAGTTTCGCTATCCCATTCAACATCTGCTCCCATTTGCTCGAACAAAAATCTCATAGGTACAAGCGTGCTGCCGTCTTCGATAATCGGCGGTTCATCAAAGCCGAGAATATCATCGTTAAACTTCACATAAACAGGATTATTAGGCAATTTTTCACGCAGCTGTGAAAATACTTCTTCCTTATCACCAACATAATAGTCACGATAGTCTTCTATTACTATCTCATCTCCTAATTCGAATACTTTCTGTATAACGTTCGTCTTTATATCTATAGGAAGATACGCCCAATATACACCATCATTTGAGAATGCTAATACAGTATTGTTTTCAGTTTTATATTCATTATCAGGCACCACTTCACAAATGTATGAACCTACTTTACTTACACGACAAGGTTCATGTGCTTCATATTTTATATCAATGAGCTTGTCGTCAGAATACAGCATATGATTAATGAATAATTTATCATTTATCTTTTGCATATTAATACCATCACCATAGAATGATTTTATTATGTCATTTTCAACTTTTGTCCATTCAACACAATCTGTGCTATAATAAATTTCAAATGAAAATCTATATGCCTTCAAAATACCACTGGAAGGGTCACCGTTAACTCTATACATAGGTAAAACATTTTCCGTTGCTATAAAAATCTTATCATCTATGAATTCCAAATTATTTATAAGATTAGGAATTTGATATGTATTCAGTATGGTATTAAAATCCTCGGAAAGCCTATACATATATTTTGTGCGATTAGCATCAAGATAAGAATGATGCTTCTGATAAACCAAATAATCGCTACCGGTCCAAACATACTTATAACGATCTAATTTCATTATATCAGGTATTTCTTCATTTCCCTCTACTTCTGTAAAATTTGTTCCATCTTGTGATATTTTCGGTGGATATGAATCCGTCATCCATTCTTTGCCGCTCCACATTACGTCATTATTCATATACTTTTCATTAAATTCAACACTATTTAAGTATTCTGCAGCATATGATACTTCACTGAAAATAGCTATTATTAAAAATAGTGTTATTGCCTTAATTATTTTTTTCATATATTTCACCTCATTTTATTAAGAATCTACTTTCCAAGCTGCCAACAACATTAGTTGGTGACCATATTTCCAAAACAAGCTCTGTCACTTTATTTGCCGGTAATACTGTACTACATATATTAACTGCTTCTTTTTCATTCATTTTTCCTTTTTCATTACCATTTTCATCAAACAATTTATATTCTATCTCATTTCTTGATTTTGGTCCGTCAATTGTTATATTTCCATCTTCTGTTTGAGCAGTTAATTTAACCATGTAATTCGAAGGTGTCGTCATTTCGTACACAAACTGTTTATCATTTGTACTGGTATTATTTATTTGTATTTTGTAAATATTCTTTATCCCATAATTACCCAAATTATAGCTCTTGTTATCATATACATACCAACCATCAAATATGTTGTAATTATATCCATCATAGTCATAATTGAACATATCATTTTCAACATAACGATTGCCTTGCCCATATGTATCTGTTTTAGGTGCACCATACATAATAAAGCTATTTTTACCCATATTTTGACTTGTATATTGATTGTAATAGTTTGACAAATTAATTGGCAAATAATCACTTGAATCATCAATTTCATAGTACAACTCACATTCATTAATAGGATAAGAATACGCTATTCCCTTTACCTGAGCCTCATCAACATACTTACCATCACTTACATTTCCATTTACCAATCTACTGTCAGATATTGAACCCATATTTTTTAATGCTCCAATGTTAATGTCAATAGATGAATCATTATTTCCTTCTACAGTTAATTCAGCCACAAAGAATAGTCGTCCGCCATTACCAGCCAACTCTATATATTTATTGTTATACATTTCTTCAATTCCTTGACTTAGCCAACATTTATTATCTGAAAACGACAACTGCACACTATCTTTGTTTCTATAAGTATTCATATATGTGTAGTCAATTTTCCCTAATATATCTTTATCGTCAATTTTATGTTCCGCAATTGGTATTTGTTCAATTGGCGTCTGAGTATAGTCAGCATATGCCTGTATAGCAGACCAACTTTCTTCTTTATCAATTTCTCTGATACTTAAATCTTTTCCTGTTGAGACCCAATAACCTGCATTCTCCAATGTAACTTTAGCACCATTATTACTAGTTATTTGTGCATCTAAATAAATATCAATCCCCAACTCCCATTTGGATTCATCTTCTGGATCATAATAATGATCGTAGCAAGTTTCATTATTATGTGATGAAAATATTATATATTTACCTGGTTTCAGATTTTTATTAGACATGATCCAACTCTTATCAGATATTTCACTATCCGGTAAATTAACCACATTTTCTTTACGCAAAGCCTCGTGATTATTATCATATATATATGTACCTGATCTATCCGGTGCAAGAACTATGGAACCATCATCATAATATTCAACTTTAAATTCAAAGTTATTCTGAGGTTCACCATAAACATCTATATATACAGCTTCACCTTTTTTTATATTATATAACTCATTTCTGTTGACACTCGTTTCTCCGGAGAAATCATTGTAATTCTTAATTTCTCTCCTATTCATATCCAACACTTTAATATTTGCGTTAGAAACATTGTACACATGATAATATCCTGTGTGTGGTGCAACAAAAAAATATTTATGTTCTCCGTCAGAATTAAAATTGCTGCTTATTGTAGCTTTATCATTAATAAAGTCAATTTTTTCTGCCTCATTTCCGTCTATATCTTTATATGTCGCTTGAATTATTTGAATATCTTCGTCCAAATCAAACAGACACTTTGTAATAATTTTACTTACCTCGCCTCTGGTAATCTTATTATTAGGATATAGATATATTCCTTGTGGTTCTTGTGATCCGTCTAATACACTGTTTAAATACATCTGACGTAATGCTTCTTTATCTTCTTTTTCATATATCGAATCTATATCTTGTTGATCTTCAAAAATTTTACTATCCCACATTGTATTTCGTATGGTATTCACGTCATCTGCATATTCATACAGCATTGTCGGAACTTCCACAACATTTATATTTTTTATAAATAATTTATATAATATATAAGCAGCCTCTTTACGGGTTATCGTTTCATCTTGATATTCTTTATACTCATCAAAATTATTTTTTTCAAGCACCGGGCAATCTTTTATTATTTCTAAATTCTTCCCATATTCCAAGAATTTTATGGCCCAAACACCTTTATCCTTAATTTCACTTACAATTTCAGAATCAAGCTTAATTTTACTATCAATTTTTGTTTCATCAATTCCGGATGCATAAAGTACAGTTTTTACAAATTCTCCTCTTGTAATACGTCCATATTTCTCTTCCATACCTTTTTTCCATATAGGTCTGAAAGATGAGTCATCATAGCCACTCATAATACCTTGTTCCGATATTTTCATTACATATGTATAATACCATTCACTAGCTCTTATATCATTATAAACTCTTATATAATGTAACTTAGAAGCATTATATATATCCGGTTGTCCCGCAGTAAATTTAACAGGTACAGAACTTATTAATATATCGTCATCTGATTGTAAGGTATTGTTACCATCGAAAGATGCAGCACTATAATACGGATTTGCGCCATTGCTATGTTCTACAACACCAGATACAGTCTTTCCAGTAGAAGCCAAATCAAATGTAATTCTTAGATTTTTTCCAACTATCGTTTTTTCTTCTGTAATATTATATGCTGTCGCATAACTATTAATATATGAATACATATCAAAAACCATTGTATTATATTCATGTGATGAGGTATTGTCATCTATTAATGATAAACTTTCATTTGATAATACCCACTTATCTCCCGAGATGTTAAATTTCAATGATTTTGCTTTGCTATTAGTATAGTCAATAACTGATAAATCAACAATATTATCGTTTTTATTATACTCTGTTACTATGTACGAATTCCCATAAATTTTTAAAAGTACCGGGAAACGACGTTTTATACTATTTACCATTCTGTTTTGCGCTTCAGTTCCTATAATGTATTGATTATTGTTATTATTTCGGCTTATTGATACTATGTTGCTATTCAATTCTGCGCCCAAATCCGACCAAAAACTTAACATTTGATTAATATCACTATTGTCAGTAACATCTGACATATTGGATGTAGTTATATTTTTTACAATTGTAAATAATTCTGCTGAATCTGATGACATACTGCCATTTAATAAATCATAATTATTATTTAAACTTTCGGCAGCCAATGGTAAACATCTATATATGCCTATTATTGATGTTATAGCCATTCCAAAAGATTTCTCTGCATTGTTTGCAGAAAAACTGTAATTGTTTTTTTGATTTCTGAAGTCACTTTTATAATTACCATTATACTCAATTATTGAAGAAGGCTCTAAGCTTATAGCCCAATCTGTTTCTGCATTTCTGAATTCTGCTAATGATAAATATAAATCTGATAATGCTAATCTTAAATCCAAATCCGTTATACATTGATATACCCCTTCAATATCCAAATTATTATTTGTATTTTCATTCAAAACATATACAAACGGTATTATACTATAATCTCTAAGCATATCGAGTTTCTCTGCAAGTTCATCTGAATCTGTAACATTATGTGTTGCTATGATAACTACCTTATTTCTATTACTTGAGTTATTATCAAATCTATTTAGGCTTTCATCAAGCATTGATATTACATTGTTTGTACTTTCATAATCCTTATTTTGTACTTCATTAATTTTGCTTTCCAAATCATTTGTAAATTTATCTTCAGCGGTTGAAAGAACGGAATAACGTGTATTATCAGGTGCTTGTTCCGATATAGCTTTAAAACTGTCCATCCATTTCTTATCACCGTTTATGTCATATTCATACATAGAATATGACATATCAAATCCCATTACAACATCAAAATCAGCAGTAGTTTCATTTTTGTCATGATTGTCCAATCCAAAAAGTGAAAATCCACTTTTTTCTTGAATTACTTTATACAATACATTTTCATCACTTAAAACATCCGTATTTATTATATTAGAATCCTCAGTAGTATTTACGTTATTCTCAGCAAATGCAGTTGTTATATTCAATAGCATACATGATAACAGCATAAATGATATTATTTTTTTCATTAGTTTTGCCCCCCTGTTGCATTGTTTCCATCTAACAATATTGCTTTTCTGTCTACATATCCTCGTCCATCACCAATTCCAACAATTACTTTGACTTTTCTATCACCAGTATTTGGATCAGCATAGAATTTTACCTTACTATAATTATCACTTAATGTTCTAAACATCCCTTCTCTTGATGACCAGAAAAATACTGGTACTGATCGCTGATCACTATTATATAATCCTTCATCTACTGATAATTCATAAATCCCTTGCGTTTTATCAATAACTTTAGCTTTTACACCTAAAATTTCAGGTGCTTTTACTGTTCCAGACAATGTATTTTGTTCGTATTCAAAACCAATGTTCTTTACAGGTATGTCTAAACTCGTATTGTCAATTTCCGTTGTGCAATCGCAGATATAAACCTTATCCGTTACGACATCTTTTATCGGTTCATATCCACCTGTAACATATATTTTACCATCCATTATATCAAAACCATAATATATTAACCCATTAATAAAATTCTTTTCCCATACGGACCATTTATTTTGTTTTGTATCATATTTTAGAATATCTACATTACCATCACTATTCACAGCTCCACAGAAAAAATTACCATTATATTCCTTACCACGCATATATTCACTCACATATGGCATAGACGATTTTTGTATCCATTCACCATCCTGATAAGCATATACGCTATCTGAATATCCATCATCCTCAGTGATACCTCCTACTATATACAATATTTCATTATTAAAAAATGCTTGTACATCTACCATTGGTTCTGGCAAGTTTATGATAGAATCCACACTATTATTTGAACTATCAAATACTTCAATATCATCAACATAACCACTTGAATTTCTTCCGCCAATTATATATACTTTATCGTTATGTACAATACTTGTTGCCCTACCTCTTTCTGTATGCAAATAACCTTTCGAATCCAATGATTTTAACGTGTTTTCTTTTAAATCATAATACTCCACAGCATTATAATATTTACTATCATCGTAACCTCCGAATAAATAAATTTTATTATTTACCAACGCTGCTGACACATCCTTGTTTGCATTACATTTATTTAGAGGTAATCCCCATAAATACGTTTGTTTGTTATATTTATCTATATTGCCACTCTTTGAAAATGTATCACTTAAACCACTTAATATATACATATTTTCTCCGTCATTTACACTTTGATGTCTAATTCTTGGAGTGTACATATTATCATATTTAGATACATTGTGTATGTTTAGAGTATATTGAGATGATGTCATATGATAATAATAATGATTATCTGGTTGTAATGCTAGATAATATGTCCCCTTATCTAATTTGCATCTGTCATGACCCGATAACACATATATTTCTTTTTTTTCATTATTATATAATGTTCCTTTTGGGACTGTTTTTTCCCAATCCTCTCCGTTCATATGCATTTCTACTGTAAAATCATATTCTCCTGAAAATGGGACATCAAATTTCACACAATCTACATCCTTATATGATATAAAACTTTTATTAATATCTTCTTCGATATTAATTTCTACTGCATCCTCTATTGAATCTGGCAAATCATCATATACTTCTACAATTTCATACATATAGTTTCCGGCAAAAACACCTTCTATATCAAATATAGTTATCGTATATTCTTTATCCTTTTCCATATAAACAGCACCAAATTCAATTGGATAGTAGCCACCAATTAAAGTTCCCCAATTCTTTTCATCTATACTAATATTAAATCCATATCTACCTGGTGTTTTATTATTTGAATGTATTGCACCTAAAAATCTAATTTGGTAAAGACCACTTTCACTTGGTTTGAATACAAATCTATCTTGATCTCCATCTCCATTAATAGAACCATAAACATATCTTGTCCATGGATATACCTTATCATCAGGATAATCATCTTTGGCATCATCCAGGCTACGTTTAAACATCAATTTTTGATCTTCTCCATAAGTAGTTTGCCCTCCAAAAACATATATATTATTATTTGTCACTACTGCATTATGACATGCTAGACCTCTTATCAATCTTAAATCATTAAACCATTCAGGTACCCAATCAGGCACAAGATTATTAGTATCGCAATCATCTCTGTACTTCACATTTGTTATCGACTCTCCAGAATTCTTTGAATCTCTTCCACCGATAATATACATAAAATTATCTATCCCAATAGCAGTATAGTCATATATATGTCTTGGAACCGAATCAATCTTCACTAATCTGAATGTATCGTACTCATATATATTCCAATCATTTATAATTCTAAATCCTTTACTATTTGGTATTACTATGTTATCTACACCCAAATATTGCTCCGATCCCATATCTGTCCATTCTTGATTATTAAAATTATATTTATAGATTTTTTTTGATAGTTCACCGTTCGCTTTCCCACCAAAAATATATAATTCACCATCATATATACCTGCTGCATAACTGACATTATTATTAGGCGTTTCTATACTATTTTCCCATTTGTTTTCTATCACATCATATACATCTATATAATCAATTCCTAAACCATTTTCATCATAACCACCACAAATATAAACTTTATTATCACATAAAACGGCTGTATGCTTATATCGTCCAACTGGCATCGACGCTTTTCTATACCAAATTTCATTTGATGTATTATAATACTCTGTTTTGTTTGTAACAACACCCGATTCTTTTCCGCCAAAAGTATATATATTATCTCCAACTGCTACACTAGACATATAACTTCGTGCGCTTGTCATTGTTCCACACGATTTCCATCCGGAAAATTCGTTGCTATCATTTGCACTATATAATGCAGTATCATCTATTTCTTTATTGTTATCAGTCTCTAACATTTCTTTGGTAATATTTTCTTCTTTAACATATAGTCTACCATCCTCGTTAGCGTTACCAAAATAATTTTTATACCACATACTATTAACATCTATATTTTCATATAAATTATCTAATTCGTTACTAGCAAAAGAAATTGTGTTTGAAAGCGCAAAAAAGATTACACAAAATATACAAATAAATTTTTTCATATCAATCATCCCCTATCTTTCTATATCAATCAAAAAGAAAAAACTCTTAGTAGAATATTTTAAATTTTCTGCCTTTATCAATACCGGTCCTGGTTTTGTATTCGGCGCTACTGTTAAAAGCCCTGTTTTTTCATCTATTGATATACCTGTTTTATTTTTTGATATGGACCATTTTACATCATCTACAATAAATTCTGTATTATTATCGTCAACCGCTTTTACTTTATATAAATATGTTGAATTAGTATTTGTAATTTTAGGATAAACTTCACCTTCAACTCCAATTTTTTTCACTTCAACTTCTTCAATTCTTACATTATCAACGCATAACTTACTTGATGATGAAAATGCGAAATAATTAATATATTGACATTCTCCGTAAAAATCTACATTTTCTACTTTAGTTAAAACCGACTGCGTTTGTCTATCTATTACGTATATACTATATTTATTGGTCTTTATATCTAATACCATTCTTATAGTATACCACTTTGAAACATCAGATAATTTAATCCAATTACCATTATTATCATTCATTTTTTCATATTTTCCATTTGTGAAATACTCTAAATATCCCATTCTTTTTCTTAACCTGCCTGCCATAGTAAATCCAGATGCTGAAACATCTCTGGATTCCCTAACCTGAATTTCTGAATCACCGCTATCAAATTTTATATCAGCAGAACAATAGAGCCTCCTTGTAGAATATATGTTATTTGCTTGATAGTTAAAATATGAACTTGTTGAATTTAAAACCATATATTTCCCATCTTCATTTTGCTCAACAGTCTTTGTTCCTCGCCCTGTATTGTCGATCCAATTACTTGTAGACAAATTCTCAAAATTATCATTAATAAATACGACATTTTCTGCATAAACACTATATGATGATATTATTACAAACGATATCACCGTAAAAATAATTGTTGCTATTCTTTTCTTCATATTTTATCCTCTACTTTCTTTTTGCTTATCAATTTTCTTTGTCAATTTCTTATTTCTGTACGTTCAATAAATAGCATGCCCTTTTTAGCTTCTATTCCTAGTAATAATTTCGCTATTTTAGCTAAACATGTTTTCTACTTCTCATACTTATCCGAATAAAGTTATTAACCACATATATTCATCCATTTTATAAGTCGACATATCTTTCTCCTTTCCTCCTGCAATATTTTTAAAGAAAAACCACATAAAACCTTGTTATCTCATCAATCACATGAGATAATAAATTTAGAACAAATATGAATCATAACTCACCTCTCCTCTATTACCTTTTTGTCTTTATTTTTTTGATTCATTTACAACGTATGTATATCAATTTTTCTGTTTCAATAAAATATAACCTTCTGTAGAATCACTAATTTAAATAGAATTTGTCACATTTATATTACAAATTAACAATGTAAAAATCGGCTATGACTTTTGATAAAATGTTATATGTTTTCCCTATACATATAACCTCACCAAAAGCATAGTCGATTTAATTTTATAATTCAAGTTTTTTGTCAAATTTTGTTTCTTTTTTGTCAAATTTAGTGCTATAAAAAGTATTTCACTATATTATCTAATAACGCCTTACCATTAAATGTTCTATTATACATATGTAAATTTTATATTATAAAAAAATATTTAACTTAAGTTGATTCCTTCAAATATTTATGAAAGATAATGTTAGATTATCTTTTGTTTGTATAATCTATAAATTATTTAGTGAAGGGATATTTATGTTAAATCGTGATTGTGAAAATAGAGAGTTATTAGTTAATGAATTAGTTGATGAATTAATAAATGGTCAGTGTGAATCATACCTATTTATAGAAAAAAACGGAACTGAAAAAAATATGTACTAAATAAATTGAAAGAATTGCTTAAAAACGATATGAGAATCTTTGAGATTATCGAGGATTCTCTATTTGAAAATAAAAAAAAATTACAGAACGTATATTTTCAACTGAAATAAGTTTTAATTTCAAAATATTTTTTGCTATATCATTATCTTCATCGAAAGATGAAACAACAAAAATAAACTATATAATCTCTAAACTCAAATCTATTTTACATAAAAAGAATATTCTTATTTTTGCAACTGATTTTCAGGATTTATCATCAGAATGCAAAGCTTTTGTCGATATATTGTTAAAATATAAAGCATTAATAGAATCAAAAATAAAAACGAAAATTTCTATAATAATAACAAGCAATAATGATTACTTTAATGGTAAATACAATATTAGAAATATTATATTTAAGGATTATAATTTAGAAGATATAAAATCTTATTTAATACATAATTGGGCATATAAAATTGACGATGTTACTTCCGATTTTTTGCACCAGATCCAAGCGATATGTGGAACTAATTATAATTTAACTAATTTATATCATAAATATATTTTTTCGGATGGACTCAAATATTGTGGTTCAATAGATGAATTGATAGATAAAAAAATACGTTGTTATATAGAATTAGGAAAAATTTTTAATTTATCTAACGAAGAACTACTATCTACATTATTAATATCTTCACTCACAATAGGTACATTTAGTAAGCATATGATTGCTTTTATAGCCCAAATGGACAATAAAGAAAAAGTTTCATTATGTTTTTATGTCTGCTAAAATAAAACTGAGCCATTAGAGGAAAAAATGATAATAAAAAAGTGAGTCACAAGAAATAAATCTTCTGTATAATAAGAGAAAAAACTTGTATACAGGAGGGATAAGGAGTGGCAATAGCAATGGATATTTATGAAAAGATCAGATATTATCGAGAGCATACAGACTTCAGTCAGCGTAACGTAGCAAAGATACTGGGAATCTCACGAAACACAGTAAAGAAATATTGGGAAGGACAAACAGTTCCGTGGGAACGCAAACCGGGCAGTGGCAGAAAAAAGGACATCATCACTGATGAAGTTAAAGCATTTATCATGAAGTGCTTAGATTCTGACCGGAAAGCTCCGCGAAAGCAGCAGCATACAGCACATAAGATATACACACGCCTGGTTGCTGAGTGCGGTTTTGAAGGCTGTGAAGCTTCTGTAAGAAGGACTGTGGCGGAACTCAAGGACAAGGTGAGTAATGTATTTGTACCACTGTCCTATGCCCCTGCCGAAGCCGTTCAGACAGATTGGGGTGAGGCAACTGTAATACTTGGTGGAATCAAGCAGAAAATCCAGATATGGTGTATGCGTGAATGTCATAGTGGGGATATCTTTGTTTCAGCCTTTTATCGGCAGAATGAAGAAAGCTTCCTGGAAGGGCTATGATACGTCAAACACACTTCAGATTAAGGCTGATGATTTCTCCCTCGTGAGATTTGATCACAACAAATATTCAGTGCCGTATCAGTATAGTTCCAAAATGATAACTGTTAAAGGTAGCGGTAATCAGGTCATAATGCTGTTCCGTGGTGAGATCATTGCGAAATATGATCGCGATTACCGTCATAACCAAACCCATTATTGTTTAGAACACTACATCGGATTGATCGAAAAGCGTCCGAGAAGTGTTTACAATGCTGCACCGATAAAGAAAACAGTTCCGACTGAACTTTATCAGTTTTTGATGAAACTGAGCAGTCCCAAAGAAATTGTCAAAGTACTGAGACTGTACCTTGATACCGGAAATGCGGTAATGAAACACTTGCCTTATGCATATTCCTGCAATACGCTGTATGCAGATGTAATCGGCAGTCCGGTAAGAAAAATGCAAATAGAATCCTCCATCGAGATTCTACCGCCTGATCTCAAACGATATGATTCACTGATGAAAGACGGTGATGCAGTATGAACAGCGTACAGAAAGAAATGATCAAACTCTATGCAAAGCAGCTCAGACTGCCGACTTTCAACAACTATGAAAAGGTCATACGGCAGCTTTCTGCTGACGATGGTTATGCACAATTTCTAATAGAACTGATGAAACAAGAACTTGCAGAACGTTCAGCAGCCGGTCAAAAACGCAGGATAAAAGCTGCGAAATTTTCAACACTGAAAACTCTAGATGCGTTTGATATGACAAGGCTTGAGAATGTCAGTGAAAGCACCATACAGCAGCTTGCTTCCTGTGATTTCATAAAGCAACGTCAAAATATTGTCATGATCGGAAATCCCGGGAGTGGAAAGACACATCTTTCAATCGCACTTGGCATGAATGCCTGCGAAGCGGGGTATCGGGTAAAATTCTATACGGCTGTCAATCTTGCTGCTGATCTTGCAGAAGCTGTCCAGATGAACAGACTGTCCAAACTTGAAAAGAGTCTCAGTAAAATAGATCTTCTGATAATCGATGAACTCAGTTATCTGACTTTTAACAGGTACCAGTCAGAAATGCTATTTCAAATCATATCAGAACGTTCAGAGAGAGCCAGTGTTATCATAAGCACAAATCTTGAATTTTCACAATGGACACAGCTTTTTGAAAACGAAATGCTGCTTGCTGCACTCATAGACAGAGTCACCTTCAGATCCTTCGTTCTGAACATGAACTGTAGCTCGTCTTACCGTATCGACTCGACTTTGAATCACGATTAGTGGCTCAAAATTTTTTTATCACAACTGGCTCACTTTTTTATTGACAAAGGCAATGCACATCTCAGAAAAATTTAAGTTCACATACACTGAAAGCGTATCGTATTGATTTAACTCAATTTCTTTTATTCAAAGAGAATATGAGTATTTCAAAATCCAATTTGACTGAATATATCCAAGAATTACACACGAAATACAAGCCCAAAACGGTAAAACGAAAAATTGCATCTTTAAAAGCATTTGTACACTATCTATACTTTGAGGATTTAATAGAATCTAATCCATTTGACAAAATAGATACCACATTTAAGGAGCTGTTATTGTTGCCACGAACAATTCCCGAACATATAATACAACAACTTTTAAAAGTTTTTTATAACAATATGTGCTCTGCAACAACAAAATACGAAAAGCTTACTACTCTACGTAATACTGCTATTATTGAGCTTCTCTTTGCCACCGGAGCAAGAATTTCAGAGATTTGCTCTCTTAAATTAAAAGATATAGATTTAACTTCAAAAACAGTACGCATATTTGGTAAAGGCTCAAAAGAACGCATTATACAAATTGAAAATAACGATGTTATTTCTATTATTATGAGATATATGTTATCAACAGCAAATCACTCACAACCGGATAGTTACTTATTTTTGAATAGCCGTCACAATCGTCTTTCAGAACAATCCGTCAGAACAGTGATAACTAACCTTGAGAAACAAATTTCATCACCGATTCACATTACACCTCATATGTTCAGACACCCGTATGTCAAGCTAAAACTAAAGATATCTCTTAAAATAGAAATTCCAAATCATCAAATTAATGATAATTTGGAATTCGTGATTTTATTATGCTCCATACCAATCATTTGGTACGAGATTTTTATCAACGGACCACCAATTTTCACAAACAAAATGTCTAAAAGATTTTTCTTTTAAGTCAGCATGATCAACGATAATAACTTGTAGTTTTCCATTAAGTTCATTAGTACGGTCAATGATAAACTGATACATTTTGTTGACTTCATTCCAGTCTATCTGCTTCTCATCCAGCTCAGACGGAAAATAAACTTGCGACGGCTGATCAAGGAATAAGAAGCTTGGGACAGGGCGTTTTGCATTAATAAAAAAATGCTGTAATGCAAAATAGGAAATAAGATGAACACCTACCCAGTTTGAACCGCTTCCCAATTGCTTAAGTGGTACAGGCCGTTCTGGCTTATCTACAATGACTGTCACCTTATTCAAGTCGAGCCTATACGGGTTGTCACAATGTTCTAGTTGCAACTCCTTGGCCCATTTGGTCATGTCCACCTGTATTCGCGAAAGAGCTGACTGTTTGCGTTCCTCCATAGAATCTTTATCAAGAATGTCATCAATTTCTTTTATGCGTTGTTCAATCTTTTTTACAATTTGTTCCTGTTGTTCCGACTCTGCATCATTTTCAACACTCTCAACCCAAAGACTAATTCTCCCAACAACTTTGCCTCTTCGTGCATTTATATCTCGCAATCGAGTTCTATCATCTTCTTGTTGATATAAACCGTCTATTTCCGCTTCTATCGCTTTAATTTCCTCCTGCTTCTTTTCCTGTTCTTGCTCCAAATCGGAAATAAAATTTCGAAGTTTCGGTTGTTCGCGTGTTACATTTGCTATCGACTTGTCCAAATTGACAATTGCAGATTTTATCATCTCTGCACTAGGAAGAGGATTTTCTAATGCTCCAGAACATAATGGACACTTTCCCGGGTTAAAATCCAGTTGTTCAAAAAGACCTATAGATTCCAGACGAATTTTCTGGTGTAGAGCCTCACCAAAATATCCGGTTGTATCTCGAACAAATCTCTTCGCATTATCAATACTAATGCCAATTTCATCTAACTCATCTCCCATCTCTTGAAGTTTACTTTGTAAGAAAGTCAGACGATCCATTCCACCATTTAACTCTACCTTGCTTGGTGACCAATTCGTGGCATCTTGAAGAATAGAATACATCTCCTGATAGTTCTGATAGTCTATCGGTCTTGATGCATCAATAAGACCAGCTTGGCGAGCTTCTCCAATTAAAGTAATTGCTCTCTCCGAGCCACCCCCCATCAAAGAGCGGTTTTCTTCAAGTTTACGCTTTTCAAGGGTTAATTTACGTTTAAGTATACATCTTTCATTTTCCAATGCCAAAGCTTCTTCACTAATGGCTCCTAAAAAATAAGGAATGGTATCTTTAATGGCCTGTGTAATGAAATCATCAGATTGACGATGAAACAAAAAATTTTTTGCCGCAATTTCATCTTGTCCTTGAAAACAATAGTATAATGCGTGTCTTATATTTGCTTCTAACGGCATTCTGCTCTGTCCCTCAGGTGGCGTGTTTAGATTTTCTGAAATTCCAATTCGACTAGTCAATTCTTCTTCAATCCCTGATACATTTGTATTGGATGAAAAATCGCACTTTTCAGGAACTTCAATTTTCTCTCCAACTTCAATATAGCAAAATCCCGTCGTTTGCTGACCTTTATCTGGATTTTTGCGTGCTACAAATACACGTTCATGTTCAAATTGCAAGAGCAAACCATACCATGCTACATTGTCACGAACCACTCCATCTGCAATATTACAAGCATCACCGCCCAAGCAATAATCAATAATATCTCCTACCGCTGATTTTCCTGATTTCGATCTGCCAGTAATAATATTTACTTGTCCCAATGCAAAAGGCAAGTGTCGTACTTTCCCGTTATATCCATAAAGTACTAGTTCACGTATCTGCATCATGGTCTCACCCCCAACTCTATATATATTGTCTCAGCCTTTCCTGCTGCTACAAACCACTTGGCAATATGCTCCCCTTTTTTGAGACATTCCGAAATTTCATCATCTACAAATTTTGTTTTGCTTAAACTTTTCAATGTTGGCGATATTTCCAATTCGCCATTTGGCGTTAGGATAATATTTCCCGTTTGTAGAAGAAATTCGACAGATTCATTTGTAATGGGAACTAACTCTCTTGCCCTTTTAGGAAAATCAATCAACAATTGTGGATATCGCTGAACCCACAATTGCAACTGCGTTCGACTATTTATATTTGCCCTTGTTTCTTTATGTAGCACAAGAGGAAGGACTAAGTAAATCAGTGGGAAAGGAAGTGCCCGATTTGCTTTTTCATTGTAAGTTTTAATTGTTGAGTATAGTACTCTTCCACAAAAAGCGGGATTGAGAAGAAATGCGACCTCATGTGTACGCAGATTCCAGTTTTTCACCTATATCGCCTCCTTTTATGTATTTAACAATTCCTTAAGTCGATTATAAAAATCTATATGCCAACCCACTTTAAGTTGATTAGCCAGCATATGGTAACTTCCTCGCATTACAAAAGCCTCTTGACATTTTGGGCGAATTCGAATATCTTTCTTTTCAATATCGGTAAAAAGACTACGTCCTTTTTTTATCTTCTCTTCTTCTGTCGCTTCGATATATTCTGCAAGTTCATCTTCCATGGCAGCAAAACAATGTTCCCATTCATCAATCAAACATTCTTCGTATTTTCCCAACTCATTAACATACAATAAATCATTTCTGACCCAATTGGCTCTCTGATTAAATGCTCGATAATAATCTCTTAAAGCAGTACGCATGCGATGACTGCCAAGACAAATCAATTTAAGTTGCTCGTAAAAAATTTTTTCATTATCACTCAAATCACTTTCTTGCAGATTATCAACGTCAAAAATATCTATCGGTAAATTCTCATCAGAATATTCTTGGCTTACGGATACAATGAACGATCTGACCTGTCTTTGGTTAACAAATATAGGAGTGTCCGAGCTAAGTGCTTCGACTGCTTTTTTGTACCACCAGCCTTCTAGACGTTCACAAATCTGATTCTCATATTTAGGAATACAACTATACCTAATCTGTCGTCGATAAATTTTTTCAACATCAACTATATTATTTGCACCATCAATAATACAAATTTGGCTAAGCAAACGTTTAAGAATAATTTTATCAGTTTTCAAGAAAGCTTCGTAATATTTTTTATGTTCCTTATTTTCTGATTTGATACAAATATTCCTTAATTTCTCATACGCACTTTCCTCATTCCGGTTTTCATCTTTTTTCAGGAAAGAGGCAGCTGTATTGTCTGGTGCAATTGCAGTTGTAACAATAAGAAATTCTGTACCATTTAATATATCCGAAGATTCAGAAATTACATCTATCCATACCTTTAATGTTCTCCATAAGTCTGTACTTCCGTCCGTGAGGTTGCCTTGTCGCTGTACATGATGCTTCAACTGGATAAGTTGCTTCGGTATACCGTCTTTGCTAAATGCAACATCATCAAATTTTTCAATACTTATCTGAAAATCAGAATTGTCATTTCCCAGCAATAGAGCTAAAGCATATCGCACCTGATATAAATAGCCTAGCATCTGTTCAGAAGCTTGGTGATTATACATTTTATTATGACCTCCTCTCTCACTTTTCATGGATATCAAAAAGTTTAACTATTTCTATAGTAAAAAAAATTACAGTTTAAACCTAGGGCTCATCTAAAGCGAGTTCCAATTTAAGATACTTCCAAATTCTATTTCTTGTATTGGTTCCTTGCTGTTCTACAATATTCATAGCTTTTAATATTGAAAATACTTTTGATACAGTATTAAACGATAAACCCGTTTGTTCTTTTGCATGGGATGTGCTTGATAAAGGGAATTTTTTGAGATTATTATACACCACCCAAACACTTCTATCTTTCGATTTTGTAGTACATAGTATTTTTTCATCTTCTGCTATGGCGTTTTCATACTGCATTAACAGCTTAGAAGACTGTTTTGCAGTTTCTCCTATAGCACTTACAAAAAACTTAACCCACCGGATATATCCACCACTGTATTGTGTTGTTCTTAGCAAATCAAAATATTCGTTCTTATTGTGATACAAATATTCAGATAAGCACATCAGAGGTAATGCTTCGTTGATAATATCACACAGCACCATCGGAACTATTACTCGCCCAATGATACCATTATATTGCTCGAACGGATGAATCATCTCAAATTGATAATGAACCAATGCAGCCTTTATTAACGAATCAATATCTTTGTCATTGTATATATATGCAGAAATATCAGCCAATGCTGGTAAAACCGCATCAGGAGCTGTGGGGTTGTAAGTTTTGATATTCGTTTTAACGCCTAACAAAAAGGTTTGCTTATCCCTAACATCAATTGATTTGCCGGTCGCATCACCGTATAATGCAATTCTGCAAAGTTCACTTAGAACGGGGTGCTGATATTGTCCTATTCCTTGCTTCCTTGTAAGCTAGTTCAAGATTATTGATTGGTGCAACATTTCCTTTACCGCCCCCTCGAATGGCAAGTACATCGTGGAAAGAAAGGCTATCATAGTCAACCATTAATGAATATACACACTCTTTTAATAGCATCAATTCGCTGAACGCATCTTTATTTGGGGCATATTTAAGGAGTCCCTCCAGAAATCCAATATTTCTGTGAGCCTCAATCAACAAAGCAGATAGCTCATCATCCATCTTATACATATTCCCGTACATTAGAGGGCGAGGTGTAAATATATAATATTTAAAATTGTTTTTGTTATAGTCAATATGCTCAATATAGTCTCCTGTATAAGGAAGCATCTCATATACCTCAATAAAATAATTTATTTTTATTTTATCACAAATATTGAATTATGTAAAGTACTATTTCGCATTTTATTCCAAAATATCCATATATATTGAAATAAAAATCTCAAATCAAATTCCACGATTTTGTTGCAACGCTACTGCTTGAAGAAGATGTTGATATTCGCTACATACAAAAAATACTCGGTCACAGTTCTATAAACACAACTCAAATCTACACCCATGTAACATCATCAAAACAAAGAGAAATTTTACGCACAAAGCACCCAAGGAATAAAATTCATATAGGACAATAAAAAAATCCTCCTCAGACAAGTATTATGTCTGAGGAGAATTTTTATCTCATTTTTCTTAACATTTTTCCGTATATAAGTTTCTTTTCATAATTAAGTCGCTTTATAAGTATCTCTACCCTATCACCCAACTGAAAATCCCCGTCATAGTGCATAGTATCATACGAACAAAGCACGTCCGTTGCATTATCGCTAAGTCTGCAAAAGACGCCACCACCGTATTTACCAACAACAGTAGCAACTCTTGTAGAGCCGACCGGATGACGTGTTTCCACTCCATCGAATGGATGCGGCATTGTTTCCTTTATTGACAGTTTTAAAATTCCTTCTTCCGGAACAAATTCTTTTACCTTAGCCTTTCTAACTTCACCCGTATGTACTATTTCACGAATATCGGACACCATTGTATAATTTATATCACGCTGTCTTAGCAGTACATCATAACCGCCATAGTTAAGCAAACATACATTTCTTCCTACCGATACCACATCGGCATCAATAATTCTATCCGATATATTTCGTCTGTTCGATGCCTTTTGCATTTTTTCAAGAGCAATTTTTCTTGACGCAACCGCAAAATTGTTTTCACGGTCTACATATGTAATCACATAATCAAGCTTTGCACCACACATTGAATGAAGAACATATCCACCCTCCGGTACGGAAATAAGAAACATTTCCGTTTCGGGAATAATTACCTTTATTCGATAGGATATTATAATCATACATCTCAATTTTTGCTTTACTGCTCTTTTCTTGCCCTCAGGTACGAACTCAAATTCATGATAGTCCACACCTGCTGCCTCACCACGCATTACGCTACCACTTCTGTAAGACGCATATATCGCCTGCCATTCTGCACGTTCCTCAGCTGTTAAGTCCTTGTCCATCTCTGCAAGATTTAATTCATTAAATTCCATTGTTTTTTCCTCCGTTTTTCATTGATATTATAAATTTACGACACTGTTTGAATATTTAAAAGCACCTTCTTCCGAATTCAGATTAACACTGCCGCAAACTATGTCTTATTATTCATAAAATATCGGCGTTCCGTTTTCTATCATTACAAATGAAAATTCTGCTTTAGGTCTTATCAAAGCCATCTGTCGTTTATTCTGTATCAAGAACATCCACGACGGCGGATATGATACTTCATCTGCATCTTCCGCTATATTAACCACATACTGTTCAACATAACGCATTGCAATATTTTCTTTACCCATTTCAACAAACATTATATTTATTTCCCGTTCCGAGTTACCGTTCGGATTTATATAAAAACGCAATATCACAGGTTCTGTACCCACTTCACATCCAATAAGATAATCTAAAAAATTCAGCATTATATCAAATGCCGTTACTACCACTTCGTTTATCTCCCTGCCCGGAAGTATAACCGCACATTCACCCTTGCAGTCGGCAAATTCTATTCTGCCAAATCGTCGTAATTGTTCAAGGTACCCGTCTATGTTATACAAATGCGATTCTTTAAAATGCTTTACCATAACTTCGAGCTGCCGTTTCAAAAGTCCTCCGTATTCAGTCAATAATTCAAGTATGTATTTTTGATACAAATTAAGATACATATTAATTGCTCCCCTCCCTGAAATAATTAAGATACGGGTCAAGATGTGTTTCTGTAAATTCTTCGGTTAAGCAATTAAATATAACACTCATAACATATCCGGTTGGATTTTTAGTGTTCCTTTTATTTTTGTGCATTTTTCTCAGTGCATTTTCAAGCACGGTATAATCAATTTCACACAATCGGCTTCTGACATTCTCTCCCGGCAATATGCTTGTACCGATTTTTAATTCACGACAATAGAATAATCGTTCTATCGCATCGTAAAATATACGTTGTATATCCTTATCAAAGTACCCAAGTTGGCACTGCTCAAGAATTTTATTAAACAAGCGTCTGTCGTTTACTGATTGACTATTATCAGTATGATTTATATTAGTTTTTATATTATTAGTCTTTATTGTGTGCGATTTCGGCAGGTCTTGATATTCCATATTGGTACCTCTTGACATTCCGTTTTCGCAGGTCTTGATATTCCCATTTGGCATATCACAATCCGAATTCCCTATACTTTCATCACATTCGGCACTATCAAGACATTCCATTTCGACAGGTCTTGAATTTTCTTTGTTTGTATATTTCTTTGCCTCCGTATCCGAAAGCTCCGGTTTTACAATAAAGATATAATTCGGCATTCCGTGTCCGCATTGTTTATCAATTATAAGGTTATTCTCCTTTAATTCTTTAAATGCTGCAATCGCCTTTTTATATGTTATACCCAAGTCCTCGGCAATCGCTCCTCGTGTGTACACAAGATACACTTCACCGTCATCGTTAATCCAATTATTCTGTATTGACAGCGACAGTCTGTCATAAAGCAACGCATATGTAAGCTTTGCATCAGAACTCATTTTTTTATATTTAGGATTTGCAAAAAGTGTTTTGGGTATTTTTATAAAATCAAATTTAACTAAATCATTTATTTTATACACAGTCATAATTATTTCTCCCTTTTATTTTTAAATTTATCAACAATATTTTGCGGTGTCATTGGTGTTACTTTAAACTCTGTATCATCACCCAAGCCGCTGTCCTCATCTTTATTCGCATCCGAAATTACAGACGCTCCAATTATCTCTGCCTTACTTATATCAAAATCAATAAACGGATTTTCTTCAATATCGTCTATATTCTCAAAATCATTTTCATACGGAATACTGTCGGTATTGCATTTTCCGTTTTCCTCATCATATCGCCATTTAGGAATGTATTCCGTTATTTTTATTCTTTTAAGCTCATTAAAGGCACTTAATTCATCGGGAATTATCTTCATCGCTTTTAACGGTTTTTGCCCTCTTATCAGTATAAGGCATTCATTATTATCCATTTGTTCTATTTCATCCGGATACATCAGCGGTCTTGTTGCATTTGATGTACTCTGCTTATAACCGTTGACTTGCCTTGTTATCGGTGAAAATATCGGTGTCTGTGGTGCCATTGAGGTCGTTGTTCTTATTGTTATATTACCGCACCGTTTTGATATAAACTCAGCGGTCATTTGGTCATTACAACCAAGCATAAGTTGAGTATCGCAGTTACCCACTATCTCTTGCCATTCATTAATCGGATAACGGTCTGCAAGCTGTGCTGCACTTTGGGCTATTATTTGACAATGAATACCTCTTGAGCGTACAGTGGATATAGTCTTTTTGAAATCAAGAATTTTTCCGATATTGCAGAATTCATCAAGCACCATATTAACTTCAACAGGCAAACGTCCACGTTCATCACCGTTCTTTAGTGCATAGTCTGACAACTTTTCAAACAACAGTGAAAAAAACAGTGAGCTAAGGAATTCTAAACTACTATCTTGGTCCGATATGATACAAAAATACGCACACGGTTGTTTACCAGGAAGTTCAAGGTCTATTTCGTGATAACTCGTTATTTTCTTAACCAATTTATTTTGAAAAACATTCAATCTTGAACCAAGTCCAATGAACATATTACCCCATAGATTAGATGCTGCTTGCTTAAATATACCGTATGGTGCTCTTGCCGGATGGTCGAGCGGCAAACTCCGCATTTTTGCGTCTAAGCTCTTTTGTCCCTCACTTGAAAGCATATCGTATATCGTAGCAAGTGAACGCTTTTGTATCGGCAAAAGCTCACCTGTCAACGGGTCTTTTAAAGTGCATACATAATGTATTAGTGCAACAAGCAAATTCTTTTCTGCCTTATCCCAGAAATCTGCTTTTTGTCCATCCTCAGATGTATTACGAATTATTACTTCCGCAACATTCTGTACCTTATCCACATTGCCATCTATCTCGCCCAAACAGTTCCAACCGTCCGAATTGTCCTTATTCAGCAGATTAAACATCTTTACTACATAGCCTTGTTCTCTTAAATATTCAGACATTTGCTCCGCCATTTCGGCTTTAGGATCAACTATTATCATACTTTGTTTTAACTGTGCCGTTTTCAATATAAACGGTTTCACAAATCCTCTTGACTTACCTGCACCCGATGCACCGTAGGTCATTATGTGTTTATTAAGTCCGTTACCGGAATTTAAGCCAAGATATTCGTAATATCCTCCGACGTCCACTTTACCGAGTATAGGTCCTTTCACTTTGTCAGCTTCACCCATCAAAAATGTTTTTTGCATATGCTTTTTATCCATCCAGCCCGATGTTCCATGCGTCCCTTCATTGACCGTATAGAAATTGCGTTCATCTTTTTTTATTTTCACTCCCGTGATATACCCTACCCAGTTCTGATGTATCAATAAATACATTATGACAATATAAAAGGTTATACCCAATCCATACGGAGTAAACACAGCTGCAATACACTTTATCGGATTAAGCGTAAATATTTTTTCATCGGTATTTGTAGCGAAATTATGTACCGCATTTATAAATGACGAAACTATCATACCGTACAAATAAACAGCGGTTAAACCTATTGCCGAATAAAATATCCAATGCTCTTTTAGCTTATATAAAAAACGCTGTACATGTTTACTGTACAACGTTTTTATAAATTCAATTATTTTATTTTTCATTACAATCTAACCCCTTTCAATTCCGACGTCTATATAATCGCCGTTCTTTGTCTTTGCGGGTTTTATTTTTTCTTCTGTTGGAGCAAGTATAGGGAATTGCTCAATTACTTTATTACGATTCAAAACAGTAAACTTCATCAGTTTCGGATATTGCATTCTTACAGCCAATTCTTGATAAATCGGTCGTTGATACGGCAAACATACAATGTGCGGTATGTAATCTGTATATAAAGTCTGTTCAAGACCTTTACCTACTCTTGTAATATTCATATCTGTTGCTATCATAAATGCTTTTCCCTCCTTAACTGCATCAAAGCAATTAAGCTTTATCGGAACGTTAATATCACCGAATTTCTCGGCAATCCTCCCTTTTAGTCCATACACAGAATTTATTTTCATCTGCAACAATCCGTCACGATTCATAGGCAGCATACAAAATTCATACTTCCACTTTCTCTTTACTCCTGCAACGGAAACATATCCGCCCTTAAGAACAGGAACGGTATCGGGATAGATAATCTTCATAATTTTCTCCACACCGCCACACACTATTATAATTGATATGTGCTTTATACCCGGTATGCGTGAAATAAGATTTGAGAAAGTCTGTTCTTCATAATCGGGAAATATTGCGTCAAATTCATTATCTGCATAATAGATAACATATGCTGTATCATCTATACGCAAAATACCGTAAAACTTTGTCCCTGCAAGGACTTTACTTTTTGTATCCGCACGAACCGTAAGACTTGGAATATATGCGTAATTTTTCTCTTTCAGTTCATCTACCGATTCCGTATAAATATCAATCCCTGCTCCGTATAAAAGCACATTTATCTCTGCATTGATTATACGTCTTTTTAATATTGAGCCTTCTTTACGAGGTCTTGAATCATCAGGATACCTATACCCCGCATTATATAATATATCCCTGCCACGTCTTGAAAGACGATAGCATTTCTCATCTCCCTTCACGTTTTTCAAATAACCTTTCTTTACAAGGAAATTCAACATTGATACTCTAAGCTCCGGCAAATCATATTTCCCTGCAATGCTGCAAGGCATAAACCTTCCCATTGCACATAATTTTAATGTTTCCAACTCAACACTGTTCATAATCATTTTTATACCTCCCTCCTGCATTTTTTTCTAAAAACTCTCTTGCTCCCGTATTACAGCACATTTTCAGAAATTTCTCGTGACCTATTTCATCAAAAAATCCACTGTTTCAGCTATTTTCTGTGTCCTTATATCACGAGAATTCTCTGCTATACAAAGTGCATACGATTTCAAGCAAAAAATATATATTTCTCTTGACCTTTACATTAATTCACACGACAAATAATATATAAAATCAACCAGTTGCGTTTCGGGAATTACATATATATGACAAGCAGGAGTATCGGATATTTTAGAAAACAAGCCTATATCAAGTTTAAACTGTTCATCGTCCTTAACCACTCTACCCTTTATCGCATTCGGTATCATCTTCCACGATTTATTATCTTGGTCGAATACTTCTCTGCTTTCATAATCACAGTATTCTACTATGGCTAAAAATGCTTTGTCGAACATCGGCAAAGGTTTGTCACATTCATCAAGCAGTCGCGTCAATGTATCTTGTATGTAACCGTTTGTTTTGTATCTGCAATTTGGGAGAAGTGTATTCAGCTTTATATGCAGCCACCCTTCTGTTGTCACTTCGGCAATGCCTGTCACTTCCGAAATTATTTTTTCCTTCTTTGCATTTTCCGTAAACGGTTTCATAATACGATATTTGTCAATGACATTTCTTGCGGTAATACACGCAGATTCTACACTGTCAATAATATCACCGAGTTTTTTATCTATTACCGTTTCCGAATTACTTTCCGACATACTCACTCTTGATACCGCCTGTATTGAAGTTATCAATTTTTCCTGAACATATTTAAGTTCTTTTTTCAGATTATCCATATTAGTTATCATACTGTTCTCTTTCCTCCATTTTTCGCTTGCGTTTTTTCTCCAAGTCCGATCTCTTTGTTGTTATTGCGTTATAAATATACGGTGATGCTTTAATATCAATAACAATCTTATTACGATTGGCACAAAGCAGTGCTTCACCTCTGTTATTTCGTATAATCTGCATTGTTTCCTCATCAGATAATGATAAATGCTTCTGAACGGTAAAAGCTTCATCTTCTTCAAGTTGCAAAATAAACTTAATACGAGAGGCGTTTATAATCGCCTTTCCATATTTACCGTCATCCAGTGCAAAAAAGTCCGATATATCCTGTGTTGCCGCTATTGCACTTCCGCCGTAACCACGAATAACCTTAAATATCTCCAAGACATAATCTGCTGCCAGTCTGTTTCCCGCCGTACCGATAAGTTTCCACAACTCGTCCATAAAGATTACCTTTTTCTGAATGCAACTTTCTTTTGCCTTATCCCACACAAAATCTAAAGCAATAAACATTCCCAATGCCTTTAAATGCTCATTTATTTCCGAAATGTCAATTACAATGTATTTGTTATCCAAGTCCACATTTGTACTGCCGCCAAGCGTAGATAATGAACCGACTGCAAATTTTTCTATCATCAAAGCCAAGTCCTTTGTTTTATCCTTTGACAGCAGTTCGTTATATAAATCCTTTAATGTAGGCATTTTCTTAAAACGTCCGTCCTTATCAAACAGTGAATCATTGTCATATGTAATACCGAACGTCTTGTATGTACGAACAATAGCACCGTCTATAAGGTTAAGCTCATTCTGTGTTATGTCATTCTTAATAAGTGAAAAGAAAATTATCAAATTCTGTATCTTCTCTGCAAGAATTGAATCGTTTCGTCTGACACCGTGAATTTCATAATTAGTATTAAGAGTTCTTTTTCGGATTTCCATAATATTTATACAGTCCATTGATGACGGTGCAATTCGTATGTACTTACCGCCAATCATATTACATACCTCGGCAAATTCATGTCCTTTAAGCGGTGCAAGTATGAACACCTGAATTCCTTGTTGTCGCAATCTCAATGCCATAATCTGCATTAAAAATGTCTTTCCCGCACCGGTCATTCCTAAAATACAAGCATTTGCATTGGAATATTTATCAGCATCAAAAAAATCCAGTATTGCTACTGAATTGTTATACTTATTAAGACCGATAAAAATGCCCTCCGGGTCATATACTTCAAAAGATGAAAACGGAAATGCCGCTGCTAATGAATCAGTAAGAACATTCCGTCTTGACTTTCTTTCCAAGTCTGCATCAAGAGATACCGTCGGCAACAATGACAAAAATCCTTGCTCATGCTTATAGTCTGCTCGTTTGCATACCATATCCATTGACGCACAAAGAGTTATAATATCACTGACGTTTCGTTCAAGTGTTTCTTCGTCCTCCGCCGTTACTTCAATAATTGTTGACATATAGTAAAAATCTTGATTTCCACGATTCATACCCTCTTTTAAATATATACCACTGCTTATCGCACTGTCCAGTTCCTCAAAATCTGAACGTGTATCGGCAACATCACGCATTTTACTTCGGTTTATCATAGTCTTTTGAGCAATTCGTGATAAAATTTTATCTCTCTGCATTCTCTTAAATGAGAATGATATTCCGATACTATCACCTGCCTCAACTAATGCTGACATCCACGCCGCTTCATTATGTGTACGATAACCGTATCCGGATATATACAAATATGAATGATATATACCGTCAACAACAACATAATCACGACTTCCGTTATCAACCGATGTAGGAGCTATAATATCAATCGCTGTTGTCTGTCCTGTCCATATAGGCTGTGTTTCAGGTACATTTTCTGTTACCTTTTTATTCTTTTTAAAACGTTTATTCTTTATCGGTTTAACGGGTTCTTCATATATTTCCTCTTCTTCTGCATATTCTTCCGTATCTTTATCAGAAAAAATCTCGTCTTTATCGTCGTAATCCGTTTCATCATTTATTGTATTAACATACCGTCCGAACGGAGTACGCATTCTCTGTTCATCTGTTGTATTCTTTCTCATAACTTCCTCCTGTCCCAAATTAAAAAACGGTTTCGCATTTTTTTCTACGAAACCGTTTTGTTTGTTATTCTGTTTTACTTTTAGATTCTTCAATAAGTTCTTCGGCTCTTTTTACGCCGCTTACTGCCCATTTCTCATATTCTGTCATATATTCCGTTGACGTATCAACTTTTTCTTCTGATGTTGTCATTTTTCCACCACCCGTATAAAATCATATTTTATAATTTTACCACAGTTTCGCTGAAAAAACAACATATACTTTTATTCGGCAGGGAAATAAAATTCAACATTATACGTTATATTACTTTTACCATACATACAATGTGAGGCATTATAGAAAAACTCCAATTTACTGTATTTGCCCTTTTCCAGTGTACCCGTCATAGTAATACCATTTGATACACTTCGTTTTTCTATCAACTCCCATTCACCCGTATTTACATTGAATCCTTGCACCTGTCCATAATCATTACCGTTATGACCGTCAACAGACGGAACATTAAATTCATAGCTTGATATAGTAGCACCGTCAATACCTTCTTCAACAATTCTACTTTCCGCATCTACAAGCTCCATACCTCCGCCATTGGTTTCGTCCGCAACAAAAAATACAACAGCCGTTGCTGCCGATTTCAGTCCTGCTGTGTCAACAGCTTTACATCTTACAATATTCTTGCCGAGAGGATATATTCCGTCTTCTCTCAATCCTTCCCATTCATAGCTTACTGTATCGCCGTCCGGATCTGTTGCCGATTCTTTCATTGTTACTTTTGTACCCGGTGTTACACTTATTGTATCCGGAGTTCTTGATATAGTCGGTGCATTAGGTGCAGAGTTACTTACATTTACAACAACATCATAACACTCAGAATATTTACCGTATATATCCTTTGCACGAACCTTTACATATGTTTTTCCGACAGGATAATAATTATCGGACGGTTTATTAATATATTCATACCCTGAAATAAAATCACCGTCAGAGTCAATAGCAGACGGTGTTAATGTAACAAGATATTTACCGTCCTTATATTGTCTTGTCTTATTTACCGATACTCCGCTTATGTATGGCGGTGTATTATATACTTCAATCGGAACAGCACATCTAAACACTTTTTCCGTTTCGTCTTCAACATATGCAATCAGTTCATAATTACCCTCTGAGAAAAATCTTGCGGTTATATTTCCGTTTGAAAAATCAAATGCACCGTAATCATCCATATTTATCGGTGTACCTTCCTTTTCAAGTTTCCATTCAATACTTTGATTCCCCCATTTTTCAATGGTATAACTTGCACTGTATTGACTGTTTAAGTGCATACGTCTTGAAAGTGATGTAGTAAGATTCGGTTTCGGATAAACTCGTATATCGGTTGAGAATTTATGTATCTGTCCTGCATTATCGGTTGTGCCTGCAATAAGACGATATGTACCGCTTGTTTTAAAGCTTATCTGACCGCCTGCTTTTCTTAAAGAACCTGTACAGTAATTGATATATAACTTTTCCTCACCGCCGTCTTTTGCGATGTACCAAGTCACATCATTATCTGAATTTTCGAATGCAGCCGTAACAGTTATCGGTGTATCTGTATGTGTAATTGACGGTGCGATAATATCTGCTGTCGGAACAGTATAAACCGTTATACTCTCGTTTGTTTCTACGGTATTACCTGCTTTATCCGTCAGAACGGCATACAATGTATATATACCCGTACTGTTGAATGTCAACTGTCCGCCGTCATTTGTAAGTGTTCCGTCAGCACATTCAAGATAATTCTTTCTCGCTCCGCCGTTTACAGATATGTACCACTGTATTTTATCCCACTCATCATTACTTACAGTTGCAATAACTTTATTGGCTATACCGACATATCCAACCTCCGCTATATTGATACTGATAGCTGCTCTATCATATATTGTTATCTTACAAGACTTTTCTTCTTCATTTCCGTTTCTGTCTGTTAAAACAGCATAAAGAATATATTCTCCGCCTTGATTGAAATATATATTACCGCCGTAATTACTTAATGTACCGTTGACATAATCATTATACGGATTTCTCAAGCCGTTTTTCTCTATATACCAATCAATCTTGCAATCTTCAATATTACTAAGCTTTGAACTTACACGAACAGTTGTCTGCACATACGCAGATTCTTTATCTATGCTAAATTCCAATGTAGGTTTATCAGTAACCGTTATTGTTACCTCTTTGTCATATCTCTTTCCGTACTTATCCTCACCGTTTGCATAGACTGTATATATGCCGTTTTCGCTAAAGATTATCTCACCGCCGGAATTATTTAATACTCCGCTTGCATACTTTAAATAATTCTGTTTATCATCACCGTCTTTAGATATATACCAAGATATATTACTTATATTTTCGGTATCAGCCACAAGCGTTACTGTTTCTGATGTATATACATCATTTTTATTTGCCGAAAGCTCCAACTTTGCATTATTATAAACAGATATTGACCTTTCAACTTTAAATGTTCTGCCTCTTACATCTGTTACTGATGCAGAAACAATATATTCGCCCGATTCATTAAATCTGATACTGCCGCCGTTATAAGTCAATCTTCCTGATGCATAAGTTATATAGTCCTCGTCATTTATTTTCCAAACGATATTTTCACCCGAAACATTTGATATGTGTACATCATCACCCACATATGTGTATTGAGGTATTTCAAAGCTTGGATTCAGTATTGGATATATTTCAAAGTTGTTTGATGTAAAGATATATTCCTTTCCATAGTCATCAATTACACTTGCTTTAAGTGAATATGTTCCGCTTGTACGAAACTTTACTGTTCCGCCTGTATTTGAAAGAGTACCGACAACATACGACTGATAAGGTTTATCATTTATATACCAAATCGTATTTAAGTTTGTCATATTCATATTCTCAGACTGAATTGTTATTTCACTGTCTGTATAACCATACTCGGCTACTGTTATATTCATTTTAGGCGGTGCAATGATTTTTATTTTTTTGATGCAGCTATATGTTTTTCCCGACTTGTCCTTTACGGTCAGTATCACTTTATATATTCCTTTATCATTAAAAGTTATTATACCGCCCTTGTTTGTCAATGTTCCTGTTGCATATTCACTGTACTTTTCAGCTTTTCCATTGTCTTTTGATATTGTCCATTCGACTGTATATCCCTCACCCGAAAATGATATATTTATGTCCGAGCCTGTATATCCGTATTCCGATATATCAAAATCGGCATTTGGCATGTCGTTTATCATTATATCTTCGGAATACATAAATACACGTCCCGTTTCATCGGTTACTTTAGCAATAAGAGTATAATCGCCTATGTTCGGAAATGTTATATTTCCTCCGTCGTTAGTAAGCGTACCCGTTACATATGCAGTGTAATCTTTTTCTGATTTACCGTCTTTTGAAATTTGCCATTGTATTTTAAGATTGCCTATCTCACTTACCGCCGGAATAACCGTTATATTTTTATTGATATATCCATATGACGGCAACGGATATTCTGCATTGCTATTTGTTGAAAATTCAACCGTCGGTATCGTATAAATCTTAATAGGTTCTGTAACACATTCAAATTTACGCCCGAAATTATCCGTTACAGTTGCTTTTAATTTATAGCTGCCCTTATCCTTAAACAAAAGTGTACCGCCGGTGTTATCAAGAATACCGTCTGCTACTTCTGCAATCTCCGCAAACTTTCCGTCATCTTTGGAAATACTCCAGTCAATAGTTTTATCATTCACTTCTTCGGTATTTACATTGACTTGAACATTAGTATCGGTATGCGAATATGACGGAATTTCAATACCAATATATAATACGGGATAAATGTCAAGCTGCACATCATACTTAAATATTCTGCCGGTTTCATCGGTAATACTTGCAGTTACGGTATAATTACCTTGTTGCTTAAATCGTATTTTACCACCGTTATTATCAAGCTTTCCGCTTACATATTCCGCATATGATTTATTATTTATATACCAATCAATATTCAATCCGTCTATATTTTTTATATCCGGTTTCACCTCAATATCGTTATCGGTATATGAGTATGACGGCAAAGGATTATTGATATATTCAACAACAGGCACTTTATATATTTTTATAGTCTGAGATGTTTCATATGTCCTGCCTGCATTATCCTTAAATCTTGCATATACGGTATATTCACCGTCAGTCTTAAAACAAATACTGCCACCGTCTGATGTTAGGTTTCCGTCAGCATATTCTGTATATGCTTTTTCCATGCCGTCCTTACTGATAGTCCACTGTACTTCAACTTTGTCGGCATTTATAATTTCCGATACAATATTAACGTCAGTATCTGTATGAGCAACACTCGGCATTGTGAAAGTAAAGTTTGCAACGGGTATTACTTTTATATTTCTTGAATATTCAAACTTACGACCTGTTGTATCAACAGCAGACAATGTTAATGTATATTCTCCGCTGTTTAGCAGTTGTATATCTCCGCCGTATTCATTAAGTACAAAGTCAGTATATTCAGTGTATATTTTACTGTCCCCATTGTCCTTTGAAATCAACCAATTTATATCATAGCCACTTAAATCTGTTTCAACTATCACGGGAAATTTACTGTCTGTATATACCACTTCCGGAGTTTCAAACATCAATTCCGGCACAGGATATACGACTATACTTTTACTGTCCCCAAAAGTTCTACCCGTTTCATCTGCAACTTCACATTCAAATGTATAACGTCCGCTTTTTTTCAGCTTTATGGTATTTTTATCACTGTCCAAGCTACCATCTATACATTCACTTAAATCTGTTACTTCATTTCCATCTAATATGACATTCCATTTAAAAGATTTTTTATCAGAATTCACTGTAACATTGATTTCCGTATCGGTATGCGTATATTGCGGCAAATCAATATTCACCGTCAATATTTCTGACACTGTTATATCCTTTGAATATTCATATTTTTTGCCTTTTGAATTAAATGCAGATGCACAAAGCTGATATTGACCGGCAGTCTTAAATTTAAAACTGCCGCCTTTATCATTAATAGCTCCATCTATATATTCATCAATCGGTACAAGCACATATTCTTGCGTTTCATCCGAATACTTTTTCAAAGTCCATTCCATTGACTTCACATACTGATTTATTGTTTCAAACTCAATTAAAGTATCTGTATATACTGTATTCGGAACTGTAAACTCAACTGTTGCTGTTTTATTTGATGAGCTTCCTCCACCGCTATGCAACACTTTTGGAGTTACTGTCGGTGTGGGTAAAACTGTTGGTGTAGGCGTAGGGCCAACATCTTTTATATCCAACACAACGCAAAATATCTTAAACACTTCTCCACGAGTTATTTTTCCGTAAGGTCTTACAGAATTATCGGGATAGCCGGATATTATTCCGTATTCTCTCGCCACATTGATATATCCCCTATCGCTTTCTGAAATCATATAATTATCCACATACGGAGTATCGATATTCTGCATTACTGTTTGTTCCGACAGTTTCAGCCATCTTAGCACATATCGTATCATCTCAATTCGAGTGACATATGTATCCGGTGAATACTTATCTCCGTATTCATCTTTAATTATTATCCCGTTTTGAACAAGTCTTTCAATATCATTTTTCGCCCAATGTCCCTGCACATCATTAAATGATTGTGTACTGCCAACATATTCTTCATCATATGTTCTTGAAATCATTGCCGAAATTTCTGCACGGGTAATATTATTATCAGGAAGTATTTTTCCCTCCGGTGTACCAAACAAAATACCCTTATCGGTAAGCTGTTTGATATATTCCGCTGCCCAATGTTCGTTTGTTATGTCACTGTACGACATCGTTGCAAATGCTTCCAATGCCGATGACAGCATTACTGCAAGCAATAGCATTGATATTATTTTCTTCATTATTTCACGCTCCTCATATAATAAAAAAATCTCCCTATTTCAGAGAGATTAAAAAATATTGTCAGACATTGTATGTATCTCATCATACATACCGCTTATCTGTCCCGGCTTTATAGATTTTGATGTGTATTTGTTTATTATCATAAAAAATAAATCCGTGAGAAAAGCATCATCAGATACCTCCAAAACTTCCATACCGCATTGTGCCAAATATCTTCTTGCCTTATATTCCTCATTGTTTAAATATGCCAAAGCATCATCAAAAGTATATGTCCTGTCAAAGCTTTTGGGAGTAAACTCAAATGCAATAAAGAAACGCTTTTTCACAGCCACATTATATGACAGCTGCTCCACGAAATTAATCTCATCAACCATCATCTTTCGACACTCATCATTATTTTCTGTTTCAAGAAAATGTTCCAACCTCTCAAGATATGTTGATATATCGGCTTTCTGCGTAAGTACCCTTATCTGCATATTATCAGGTGCTATTTTTAAATAGCTTGCATAATAGTATATTATATTTTGTTGTTCGGTTTCTGATTTCAAATAGAAATTGACCGGCAAGACCTCAATTACCTTTACATATCGTCCGTCTTTCATAACAACAATACCATCTCGAAACTCCGATATCGGCAGCCATTTTTGTGTACTGTTTTCATAGTAGTTGATTTCTTCTGATTTTTTATTTTGAAATATCTCTTTTAATTTCAATCAATCTCACCTCGATATTCTAAAATTTTTCTGTTTTTTCGCCATTCAAACCATGTACGAACAAATATACTTAGCGGGTCATCTCTTATACCCATAAGTGCAAATCCTCCAATGGGTATTACAAAAACAGATGACAATATAATCTTCCAAGTAAGTGACAATGGAACGAGCTTGAATATGCAGAATGCAAACGGTAGTACAAGTATAACCGCTTCAACTACATTTCTTGTAGAAAACAAGCCCATAATCTTTCCGCTATCCTCAAAATTAGCGGGAATTAAAAAATCATTCAAAGTTATTTCCTCCTTTGTTATCACAGTCGTCCATATGCGTAGAAATGGTTACGCCAATAGTTAGTATCAATCGATGTATATTGAATAGGATTACCACAGTGCAACATTCTGTTATTTCCTACATATATACCGATATGCGTGACCGTTTCACCTGCGTTATATGTGCCCTTAAAGAATATCAAATCACCCGGTTTTGCTTCACTGTCAGATACTCTTTTACACTGATTATATATACCTTGTGCGGTTGTGCGGGGTAAATTATGTACCCCGCTGTGTGTATATACCCAACATACAAATCCGCTGCAATCAAAGCTTGTCGCAGGTGACGAGCCGCCAAATACATATGGATAACCCAGATATTTTTCTGCCTCGTTTATGAGTTTTGCAAATGTTTCGTCATTATATGCCTCTGACGGTATTCCGTTATTCGTACCGCCTGCAATTATAGGCAAGTCAGCATTATTATCTTCTTTCGCCTGATTGACGGTATTATACATAAGTGTTGCCCAATTCTTTTGATTTTCGTCAAAACCAAGCTTGTCCATTATATTATCTGGATTTTTGTCTGAATCATCGGTAAAATATTTTAGAATATCTGTAACCGAATTTTGCGACATATTCATAATATCTTGATTATTTTTTACCGCATCAATGGATATGAGCCACATCAAATCCTCGTCACTCATATTTGTATCATTATAGCAACCCTGCAAGTATTCAGCCTGCTCATGTCTTACAGAAAGCTCACTGTCTTGCAAAGTACCCCAATTAAACAGCACTTGCGGAAGTGAGAAGATTACTAAAACAGGAGTCAACACTACAAGCAAAATTGTTATTATAATTGCCGCTATGACTTTCGGTGATATTAGCTTTGTTGCACCGCTTATAACCGCTATAAAGTCAGCTGTTACCGCACCTCTTACAACCTGTGCCGTTCCGTGCAGTTTATGTGCTATATTTCCGGCTGTTGCTACTGCATTATTTTTTTGTTCTGCCATTCTTTTCTCCTCGTTTCTTTCTCAATTTCATTTCATCTGACGAATCAATTTTCTTTATGGTAGTTTGTTTATGATACACTGTTCTATCCTGCTTTCTGTTGACCGCAGCGGGATTATATCTGCCGTTCTTATATTCGTGATTTATCTGTCTGTTATTATTTACGGTCTGCTGACGGATTGCATTATCCGTATGCGAATTATTGTTTGTCCCACCTGTTGTAGTATTATTATGATTATTTATAACAGAGTGTGTTTGACCTTCTGAACTGTTGACTGTATTAATTCCGTTACGGACATTTTCGGTGTTATGTACTGTACCGCTATTATTGGTGCTGTTTCCTCTTTGAGTTACATTTGTCGGTGAATCTCCTGCAACACTTGATTGTCTTTGACTGTTAAAGTGACTTGAATTCTGCTCTTGATTTACATTTCCGACATTGTTTCTGTTTTCTCCGACAACAGTATTCCGAGAAATAGGCGGTCTGTTTTGATGTAAAGGACTGTTATTTATACCTGCACCTGTTTTATTTCCGTCTGCACTTCGTAAATCGTTTGTACGGCTTAAGCTTTCTCTGTTTACTCCTCCGACAGAATTTACACTACCACGTCCCGTATGTGCTTCAGGATTACCGTTAGGGAATTTTCCGTATTGTTCATTAACGTCCATATACGGTATTCCGTATCTATCTTTTCCTCTATATTGTCCGTTTTGTTTACTGCCGTTATGCGATACAGATTGACTGTTTCTTGTTTGTTGACTGCTTGATGTGCTATTGCCCGATGATGTATTAACTGTTGTTCCTGTATTACCTCCGGCAGAACTGCCCGACGGGCGTGTATGTTCGGTATTATTATTTGTGTGACTTCTATCACTTTGTGAATTATACCGACTATGTGACGGGCCACTTCCGTTTGATGATGTATGTCTGGCAGAATCTCTGTTTGAACTTATGTTTCTTCCGATAGTTGACGCCATAGTACGTACTGCTACCATTGTCATCATTCCCGGAAGTCTGCTTCCTACTCCATCACCGGTCTGTGCAGGATTTAAACCTATTTTACCTATATGACTGTCGATTTTTCTTGCCACACGCGTAAGAGCAACAACAAACACCAACCATATAAGTACACTCCCTTTTGTTACATTGCCCATTGCCGATAAAATAAGCTTCAGAAACACGATATTCATAATCATCATTACCATCATTGAGCCATACATTCTACACCAACCCTTGAAGATGTCGTTTGTATTTTTACTACCGCCCATTGCAAATGCAAGCGGTGAAAAGAATGTTAAAACTGACGTTACTACATACCGTTCACCAATTTCAAACAGCAGTTTTATATACTGAAAAATGAGAATAAATCCTACAGCAATCACTATAAGCCATTTTACGCTTGAGCTGATATCGAACATACTTTGGTCTGGGATTGAAAAATCTAATGCAGATGGTATTTGCAACAACTCTATAACTTTTCCCGTTATACCCATAGCAAGATTACATATCTGTTTTGACGCAAGAAGTAAAAATGCAAACACAAATGTTCTGCAAAATATATGCTTCGGATCTTCGCTTTCAAAACCTACTCCTGACATCATTGCTTTTGTGGACTGAAATACCATATTTGCAATCAGCATTCCCCAGCCAAGTGCCAGAATTATATTTGTAATATCTTTTATAACCGGTGCGGTTTGTTCAAAGTATGCCATATCCATACTCATAACACCCACCAATTCCTTAGCTGCATACTCCATAATTCCAACTACCATCTCATATATCCATTCAATAAGCCCTTTCATGATTGGTTCCAGCAACGGCATCACCTCCTATTCTTTTTGTATTAGCTTTATTCGATTGTTGCCAATCCCGACAGAAGCGGACGAACATATGCCAAGAATGCACCTATGCCATTTATAATAGCCCATGCAATCCAAATACGTTTTAACCAGTCTACGCTTTGGTCTACCTTCTGCTGATTATTTGACAACTTCATTCCGACAACGCATACAGTAGTCATTAACGCTGCCAATACTGTACTGATACCTGCTATTTTGTTATATACATCAACAATAATGCGGTTTGCTACTTCCCACATATCCTCTGCATATGCATTTACGGCAAGACAAAATATAATGTACAATGCTATCGGCAGAACATTTTTTAACTTATTTTTCATCAGTTATCCTCCCTTCAAAAATATTATGATTTTAAAGATTATGTACCCTATACAGAATACAGTTGCAAGCGGAACGCTTTTCTCTGACCTCACATAGCTCAACACAACCGCCGTTACGGTTGTCGGAATAAGCACCAATGCAAGATTAAACAATCCCAAATACGCTCCGACCGCTGATAAGAATTTGACATCACCTCCTTTGATGCCATCGTATTTTAGGGCAATAAAAAAGAGAGGTAGTGCAGGTATTAAAAAACCCGTAATCCTCTCAAATATCAAATTATTACTCGCCAGCGACAATACATATATACAAAATATGATAATATTCGGTATTTCACGTCTTGTGTAATCCGTATATGCCGCATACAAAATCAGCAATAAGAACATTAGTCTGCTCCGCTAAAATCATCTTCAAACATATCGCCGTTTATGGTTATGGTTTTAGTAATCTTTTTACAAAACTCTACATTACCCACACCACCGCCGGAAATATATATTTCAAAGCTATGATTTACAGTTTTTTCTTGTGTTCCTGCCAACGAAACATCGGTATATATCTTCCTCGCACCGGTTTCTGAAACAGGGCTTTTCGGAAGTTGAAATACTTTACCGCTTTTGTCCATACTGATGGATTTAGACTGAGTACCCATTATGTTTGTCATACTCCATGGTATATATACCGTAGCCTTTGTAGGCTCTTTTACTTTTTTACTTGCCGAACGATTGCTATTCCAATTTGAACAATATTCACCTGAGTTATCAATCAGCTTTGTTGTTATGCTATAATTAACTTTTGTTTCAAAGCCGTATCCTGATTTAAACGTAGATGGCGAAACGGTTGCATTGGCACTTAAAGTTGCTTTGTATGTAAAAGTATGCTTGCAATTACTATATACCGCATTGCCTTTACCGTTATATCCTGTTACAACTCTATGTGTAGCATTCTCCGTCCATTCTATTTCACCGTCACATATTCCCGACGGTTTTATATCATCATTTCCTCCGCTATCTGTCGGCGGTGGTGTAGTTTCTTCTTTGGGATAATATTCTATATTCAAATTTTTTACCGGAACCCAAGGTGCAAGTTCAATATCAACGTCACGTTCATCACCCGTGTATTGAATTTCTCCGTCTGCTACCTGCACATTCCAGCCGCCATATTCATATCCGTCCCAGTCATTTATATGGACCGTAGTTTTGATTATTTCATTATCTGTCATTTCTCCCAAATCACGTTGTTCTTCATGAAACATTCTGTTACTCGGTACATCCCAATACCTTATGTTGACTATTGCTTCCGGTGCCGGATTGACTACTATTTTTGCACTTGCAAAGTACCAATACATTCCTTTGGGAAACCACTTATTTATTCCGATAGTCTGATGATTTCCGTTTTCTGACCACGGATCAAGTGAACCCGACTGTACATTTACATCACTTTTAACACATAGAAAAAATGCTGTTTCTCCCGGCTCAGTCAATTCAAATTTACTTGACTCCAATATGTTATAATTATACTCGTTATAGCTGTCGCCAAGCGTACCGTAATATTGAAAATCCCACGTTTTTATATTTGCATTATTCTTAGCCTTACTTAAATCTTCAAAAACTATTGTATCGCCCACATAACATTGCATAGAAGGAAATTCGGCAGACAAATCATTGTCATAATAGCTTTCAAGCATATCTTTTATTTCGCCGTTACGCATACGGATAATTCTGAAATTTGCAATCGGCTTTTCAATAACTTCCCCATAGCTGTTATATACCGCTTGTTCTCTGTAATCTTCTGTTGCATATTCATCGCTATAATCAGCTTGAACAAAAATACTTGAGCATAGAAAAACGGCTGTCGCAGTGACAGCCGTTAAAACTTTTCGTATATTCATTTATCATACCTCCAATTATTTCGCAGGATAAGGATATTTAAAGGTTTCATTATAGTGATATTCTTTAACCTCGCCACTGCATAAACGCTTTACACTAAGTACAAATTCCATAGGCATTCCGTCTTTTAATTCAAGTGTTTCCTTATTTGCTTGTGTAGTATAATACTTAGAACTTACACTAAATATGGAATCATCTGAATATTGAATTTTATGCCATTGATTTCGTTCGTGCGTCTGCCATCCAAGTATTTCTCCCATATTCTCATCGTAAGTATTAAACTCCGACGGTGTTATGAAATCAATTTTGAATTGGTAATTATCGCAGTCGGTATAATCTCTTATATTGTCAACCGTTATCCAAAACAATTTACCCTCATATGCGTTTTCGGGAAAATGCACCGTCAATTTTGGTTCCGGAAATGCGACAGGTGACGGCGGTGATGTTATTGTTACTGTATAAGTATTTTCGTCCCACTCAACATCACAATTCAACAATTCCGCAATAAATCTCAGCGGTACGAATGTTCTGTCATCTTTTATCATTGCAGGCACATCAAAAGTATATAAAACTCCGTTTAAGGTTGCCTTTGACGATAAAATATGCGTAATTATATTATCTCTGCCCTTTACAATGTTTACTTCGCTTTCTTCACCGTTCCACGACACATCAGCTCCCATTGCTTCACTGACAAATCGTATAGGAACAAGCGTTCTCTCTTTGAAGATATACGGTTTTGCATCGGGAAATTCAATTTGATTTCCGTCAAGCGTTACCGTAATATCTTTCGTTTCATCGGCAGTTACACAGTTTACTGAAATCGAGCCAAGCATTATAACTGTCAATAATATTGTTAAAATTCTTTTCATAGACTTTTCCTCCCGTTTCTTAATATTTTTATTTATCTATGGTACCATCTTAATTTAGTTATACCAAGTATTGTTATCAATGTCAAGAACTATTTTTAAAGTTGTACTTCCATAAAAATAAAACCGCATACCTATGCGATTTTACGAATGTTTTTTATACAAACTTTTTTAATCTGTCCTAAAATTCGTTGACGATATATCAAACGGAATTTCAATATTCCCTGTTAAGAACGAAAACAAACTTCTTGCAGATGCGTACCCTTTCACATTAAATACAGCCGGATTACTTGTACCGTTTACACTGACAAATTCAAGTGTATATACAAGTTTACCGTCTTTATATTTTCTGTTATTACTGTCCAATCCCATATCATCTCTGATAAATTTATAGAACTTAGTTTTTGCCACTCCGACATTAAGATTAGTTATCCTATCTTGTCTGTATGAATCGCCCATCGCATATTCAACAGAGCAGTTGATTGCTCGTTGCAAATGAATTTCTATTTCCTGCTGCATAATATGTATTCTGTAAAACTCACCTACTGTCACAATAAATGTTATCAGGAAAAATACAAGTATCATAACCATCAAAAGACCGCTGCCGTTTTTCTTTGCATTTAATCTTTCTTTAATCCCTACCAATACACACCACCTCGTATAATAAATATAGTTATAACATATGCTGCTGTCATAACAGGAATAAGCGGCAATCGTTTATTCCTGTCTGACTTGCTTAGCAGCATATACAATCCGCTACACAATACAAGCAACATAAATATGTAGATATACATATTTTGTGCACCCATCGTAAGATATATCAGATATATAATATCAAAATCAGCTCCTCCTACCCATTTTCGCAAAGCCCTTGCAAATAAACATATGCCTATGTAGACTGCCAACGATTCAATTATATATCGTGATATATTATCACTTGATACAGCACCGATACTAAATACAAGTAATATTCCGGCTTGAAGTTTCCATGTAGAAATCTCCTCATATTGAATGTCCAATACAGAATAAAACACAAGTAATATAAATGTTATGCACATCATTTCCAATATTTCTCACTCATTCCCGTTAATTTAACCTTCATCGGAATATCAAATCCCACAGGCTTACTGCCAAGCGGAGTAAATACATCAAAGCGATAATTTGTAGTACATATCACATCAAATGTATTACGAAGTTGTATTTTTTTCTGTGCCGCATTAAAATAATTTGCACTCACTGACATATCAGCCTCTGAGCCTATATTTGTATTTGATTTTAGCTGATTGAAAAGTGCATTGGTTTCTGATGTAACCTGTCCCGATATTTCAATCTCACGAACCACACGTCTGCAAGTATAATTCAAATTCAAATATACCGTAAATATGCTGAAGAATGAAACAGCGGTTGCAATCATTGTAATAAATACAAGTGTTTTTACGATAATCTCATAATATGCACTGCCTTTTTTCTTTGCCTTTAGAAAAGCAGATATTCTCCTGCTTTTCATCTTCACTTCTTTTTTCATTGCTTTATATGCCGAAAGCGGACTTTATCTTAGCGATAACACCGTCCCAGACCTCAACAATGGCGTCTTGATAATTCTTCATGAAGAATGCTCCGACAACGACAACGATAAGTATAACTATAAGCCAACCTGTTATTTGGTCGCCCTTAGTATTTTTAAGAACACGCTTAGATTCTGACATAAACGAATCCTTTGCAATTTTTGTTTTTATAAGTAATTTATTCATTTTATCAAACCTCTTTCTTTTACATTATTCCGCCCAAAGAATCAAATAAATTTACGCCCACAACATAGAATAATGTAAATATACCTATCACTACAATAGGTATAACCATCATTTTCACTCGTCCCGGGCGTTTATTTAACTCTCGCTGCATTGTTTCGTGTGACAATAGCGACATATCAGACAGTAAATGATTTAGTGACGCTTCCTGATTATCTCCGCGATTTATTGCAATGAGCGATTTTGCAAGACGTGACATATACGCATTACCTACTCTGTTTTCAAAATCAATCATTGCATTTTCAAAATTACCCGATTTTAAATCAAGTATCAGAACCTCAATATCATATTGAAGTCCCTTGCCTGCAATTTCGCCATAGTTTTCCAAAAGCTTTATAACATCTTTTTCAGTTTTCAGTCCTTGTACAATAGCACGAACAAACTTAGGCAGTTCTCGCTCTATACTCTCATCTTTTTCTTTGAGTTTATCATTAACCTCACCGAAAAAATGAAAATATACTATAACCGCCAATATACATATAACAACACTCATTGACGGCATTATTGCCAATGATATAATCCCACCGATTATTAATGTTCCTCCCGACATTACAACAGCCCTTGCATAGTATTCCTGCGGTGTAAAAATAAATCCCGCACGCTCCAGTTTTATTTGCATTCTTCGTTCTTTGAAGTCATCAAGACGAACTATCAGAGCTACTATTTTAATGACGGGTAGAAGCAAACGCTGTTTAAGCATTTCCGTCACTCCTGCTTTCCCCGAAATACTACGCAAACGTTGTGATGTACTGTATGGCGGTAATTTTAATAAACTGCCGATAATCATAAACATTCCTACAAAAATCAGAATAAATATCAAAAACTTCATACTTTTTTCCTCCTGTTACAACGGCTTATTTATTCTTAATGTCAAGAATGCCGATATAATTGTCAATAGCAGCATTAATACTATAAGCAGTCTTCCTACAAATGTATCTATAAGAATGTTAAACCATTCTGCATTTGAAAAACGCAGTATCGGAATGATTGAAAATGCCAGAATTATAGACATAAAATATTCTTTCCAAACATTCATCATCACGGTATCAGCCTCTATTTGTAATTTCTTTGCGTCGTTCATACCGTCTATTACAGCCGAAAGAATAAATCTCATATCACCCGATTTTTCTTGGGACAATATCAAAATATCAATCCATTCCGAAAAATATTTATTGTTTATTTTAATCTCCAATCGTCGCAAACATCGGCGTATATTACTGTCAATCAAGGTTACATCAGTGATAAATTCCGCAAACGGTTTTTGAATATCTAACTTTGACAGATTTTCATTTATCGCCTTTATAATATCATTGCAAACTATATAGCTGTCAGTTATAATGCTTAAGGTATTCTCCAAAAGTTCGTCCTGATTACGTTTATACCATCTTGACTTTACTTTCAGAAATATATACGGTATTGGAATAAATGCAAAACCCGTTACCAATGCCAGAGTTGTATCGGTAAACAACATCTTTCCTATGCCTATTCCGCTACCCATAGCAACAGCAATCATAGCAGAAAATATCTTCATATTACTTCCGCCCATTGATACTGTGTTCTGTATTGTTGTAATAATGCGGTCTTTTAACGCCAATCTGTCAAAGCGTTCATCTACATTTCGAAATTTCTCTTCCTGTACTTGCTTGGCTAATGAAATATATGATTTTCGTCTAAATGGATTTATTCCGATAATAAAAAATGCTCCTATAATTAGGAGCACGAATATCATAATTAATATTATATTTTTCAATCTTAAAAACCTCCTTAAATTTCTGCATACAAAAAGCAGACCTTTTACAGTCTGCTCAATATTTCTTTAAAATACATCCTTGAAAATATCATCACCATATTTATTATAAAGTTTTCCGGCAACCTCATAACAATATTCATCATCTCGTTGTGATATGACAACAATATTCATAACTTTCTTTTCTATAACTAAAGTGTAGACAACACGAATTCCAATTCCTCTATATTTTATTTTAAAGAATCTTGTTAAATTATTTCCGCCTTTATTCCCAAGTGGTTTTCCATATCCAGTAGGTATCGGAAGCGGATTTGTACTAACCTTGGCAATACCCTTTAAAATTTGTTTTTTTAGTGAATTGTCCAAGCTATGCATATCAGCTTCTGCCTCACTCAAAAATTTAACATTCCACATTATTCAATCTCCACATCATCCATATCTTCAAAAATTTCTTCTTTTGTAAAACCAAATTCCGATATAACGTCCTCAAAGTCTTTTGTTTTTTCTGCCTTTTCAGACCTTGCAGATGCAATATTAAACAGTCTTATTTCTTCGATTTTATCAAGTAAAGTTTCCATTTTTGAGGCTTTTTCCACAAGTTCACGATAACTGTCAAGAGATATTACCATTGCTGTAGGCTGATTATTTTTCAATACAATATATTCTGTATGATTATTCTTCACATCATCAAATATACGAGATGTTTTACCCTTGCTGAAATCTGAAATTGGTATTAGTCTTTCTGTAAAATTAAGAATTTCATTATCCATAATATTTTGTCCTGCTTTCATTTTAATCCCTCCCTATAATATATGATTATCTTTATTTCATTATACTGCTAGATAAAATGAAAGTCAATATATTTTACTAAAAATTTTTATGAATATTTTATGTAAACTGTTTTAATTCTTCCTCACTTGCACCACCGCAACGCAGACGATGAATAAGTTCATCAGACATTTTTCCAACTTTCCTATGTTGCCCTATAACCTTTTCTATCTTGCCGTCAGCATCGTATATATTCTTTTTAATCTCGTACTTATACAATGTATTTCCAACTACTTTGCCGTCTTTTATCCCTGTACCCTCAAAGATTTCATCATATACACGTCTGCCGTCAGGTAATTGACGTTTAAACAAAACAAGCGGAATTGCTTCCAATATAAATTCAAGAATTTTAGATTCTGATAATCTAAGTCCCGTTGCTACACACATTGATAAAATACGATTATATGCGTCTACCGCTGAATTAGCATGCAATGTTGATATGATAACGTGACCTGTTCTTCCTGCCTCGACTGCTGTCATAGCCTCACTGCCACGCATTTCTGCCGGGATAATCGCATATGGATGGAATCGTAATGCCTCCTTTAACAAATCATCCATTGTAATAGGATTAGGTCCGTTTTTAGTAAGCGTTTGAACAACTCTGTTGGTCATTTTACCATTCTCATATTTTGCAATATTCAATTCTCTTGTATCTTCAATAGTGTAAATTCTTTTATTGTTATTAATACAAGAAATCAAATACGCCAAATCTGTGGTTTTACCGCTACCCGTACTGCCTGCTATCGCAATAGATACTCCGTTATTTATACATAGCGGCAAAAACTCCAGTTCATCTGCTGTTGCACTGCCATATTCAATCATCAATCTGCGTGTTATTACATTTTCTTTTTGACGCCGTATTGATGCAACGCCGCCGGTTTTACTGTCTACGCACGGTGGAATAATTGCAGATATTCTTACACCATCACCAATAAAGCTATCTACTTTAGGATTAGAACCGTCTATTATCGAACCACCAAGCCAAACCATTTTCTTGATTTTATCCATACAATCATCCGGAGAAACAAATGTTTCCTCCAACATCTCCACTTTATCGGGATAGATAACCTCTATACAATTCCACGCATTGATATTAACTTCTTCTACCTCTTCATCTTGAAGATATTTTGTAAGTATTCCGAAACCCGCCATATCTTCATATATTTTGTCTGCCAATACTGATATATTTGAGCAACCTTCAACTAACATTCTATTTTGATTAATGTATCGTATTATAAGATTTTTCAATGTATCTCCGGCTGACGGCGAATATATAACATCAATCAACTCTGCCGAATGATATTTTGATATGATATGTCGTATTTTATCAACCACATCTTTATATTTCATTGTCTGCTGATTGGAATTCTCTGAGTCAACATTCATATTTACATTCATCTTATATATAAGGTCATTTATATTAAAAACATCTATCATACAACTCCGCCTCCCTGCAAAATAATTGAACTTGTTAAAGCTTTCATCGCCGATATATACGCTCGTTCTTGCCTAAAATCATGAAATACAATAGCCTGTCCCGTATTTGCATAAACATTAGCATTATCAACATAACCGATTTCAAATTCAAATTTTAATCCGATACTCGATTTGTATGCAGATAAATCACACGACTTATCATAACCGTTTAATATATGTACCGTCTTATACGACAAATTAAGCAAATTATTGACATTTTGCATACTTTGCTGCCAAATGCAATCCTTTACTGAGGGATGATGTACCGTTATAATCTTATCTGCCACTGTCATTCCTATACTGGATATTGGATTATTTAGTTCTGTATCACAATCTATAATAAGATAGTCGAAACGTATAGCTGCATCATCAATAATGTCTTTGACACGTTTGTGCGATATTGCAGTAAGTTGTATTGCGTCAAATTTGTCGGGAACTGACAAAACAAACACTGCTGTTTTTCCTGCCTGCACAAACATATTTTTAGTTTCACCGTTCAGCAACGCTTGATATATCCCGCGGTCATCAGGTATATTACAACCGAAAATTGTTTGTATTTCTCCGTAATATATATTAGAAGATATAACGCCTACCGTAAAGTTACGCTGCGCAATAGAATATGCAAGATTGACCGTTGTTGTTGTCTTTCCACTGCTATTAGCACCCCAAACCGATATTATTTTTGCATTCATAAAAAAAACTCCCTTTTTATTTTTTTTTTTAATACTCCTATAAGGAGCAACGCAATTTGATATTATATTTAAATTTAATTATAAATAAAGAGGAATAGTTTTTAACTATTCCTCTTATATGATTTCGCTATTTCATAAAATCAATTGTTCTTTGATATGCCATACCAGCCTTATAAGCCATAATCATAAATTCTATACTTTGAGCTGTATAGTTCCTATACTTAAAAAAATACAATAACAAATCTGAAAATTCATTAATTACTGTTTCCTCTGATTTTTGATGTCGTACAACTTTAGGATTGTCAAATAAAAAACTTTGTAATAAAGCACTTACTAATTCTTCATTAATAAACACTAATTCTTCTGAATTTGAATCATCTTTTATTTGAATAGGTTTATGGCGTAGTATCCAATATGATAAGTACGCGTAAATCTTTGGCTCATTTACCAATTCTATTTCTTGAAATGGTTTTATTCTAAAAATATCTACAAAATAGTCTACTACTATATGATCAATTATATACTTGCATAATAGGAGACTATCTTTATACTTATGGGCTTCTATAAAATCCTGACAAAATTTAAATATGAATTCATATCTACTAATTATTTTTTCTTCGCCGAATCTTTCCAAAACATCCTTATATTCTATCTTATAAAATAACTTATGATCTTCATCCATAATACTCTACTCCTCTCTCGTTCTGATACTTTTTATGAAGATAATATGCACAAGAACTTATATATCGCTTAAAACGATACTCTGCTAAATCCTCCATACCACCAGTATAATTAGATCCGTGATTTGAAAGATATTCCTTAGGAAATGAACCGTCTCTCATTTTTAAACATAACAACTTTCCCATTTCTCTGACTTGATTCTCCTTATACATATTATTCATCCTCTCTATTTTACCATCAAATCATTATTAAAATTTTTTAAATCATCTTTAGCCTTTTCGATAGAATTTGTAATTCGCTCTATTGTTTCCTTATATTTTGAATCTACCAACCATGAGTTACTCTTCACTTCATCAAAAGATTTTCCATTAAATATCTCATGCATCATATCTCCAATATCATTTGCAGAATTTGTTAGCTTATTTAATATCATTGACAATCTTTTCAATGCAACATTATTTGGATTTGCCTCTTGTTTATAAACATAATTGTGATCACAATCACTCCATGCCTCATCATATATAGTCCTGACTTGAAGTTCTATATATGTATTCTCACAACTTATAATATAATGAACACTTCTATATCCAGATTTATGCAATTTTGTTTCAATTCCCGCTTTTTTATATTGTGTTATATCATCATTTTCTGCATAATATGCTACGGGTAATTCTGCAATAAAACTCTCACCCATACGATGTGGAATTAATTGCTTGTTATATTCTTGATCATTAAGCATAGGAAATATTTTTAATACCTGTTTGTGAATATCCTGCCATCTACCTCGATAATTTATAATGAATTTCAATCCAACCAAATCTGTCAAAACATCTTTTACCGTATCAACATTCATATCAGAATATTTACTATTAATTTCTAATGTATATTGACTTCGTTTTGTAATTACTTTTACTAGTATACTATCTATAGTCTTAATTCTACCAGTCGATAAATGAACATCCTTGATTTTATCAAGTTTATTTTCTACCAATTCTTTAACATCACATAATTTTTTTTTTATATCATCATAACTATCATATATATTTTTGCATAAATTTTCAGTATAAAATTCGTCATTTTTTAAATCTTTATCAATTTCTCTTAACCCTTGACAAACATCAATAAGCTTATGTTCTTTTAAAAGATTCTCCCAATATTGTTTCCATTCCACGACATATAATCCCCTAATTAATATATTTTCAGTTTTTACATTTTATCACTTTTTTTCGTTTTTTGCAAGCATCTTTCTTTTTATTTATAATTTTTTGTTTACTTTTACTTAAATTTTATTACTTTTTTAGTTGTTTTGCAAAGATTTTTAATGCAATTCATCTTATTTTTAATATTTATTATTTTTGCATTCATTATACCACACCCCGATTCTCCAATATCAAATGTACTTTTCCGGAATACTCAGCTTTAACAAGTCTTTCTGCCTGTTCGTCATTTGCTATAAGCGTAACACTTGCAGCTATTGAGTTATCCTTATCTTCACTGTCGTGAATATCATCCAGATTTTGAGCATCTTCGTTTTCGACACTGTAAATTTCAATATTTTTAAGTATATCGTCTACGACAACATTATCATCAGCATAATATGCAACTGTCACTTTATCGCCCGACTTCAGATGATTTGCCACGCTTGCAGCATTACTCGGTACACTGACGGCAACAAGTCGTTTCCCCTCTGCAACCGCTTTATCCAATCTTTCGTCCGATACATAATCCGCGAATTTAGATGCATACAGATAATCGTCAGTTGTCATACTGACCTTTGCGTATTTTCCTACAATATCATCAGTATTTTTAACCACAGTTTCCGGCAATCCGTAACTTCCCACTTCAACAAGTTTTAACATCTCTGTTTCAATTTTTGTTCCTGCCGGAATATCGGACATTAAACGACATATAAATATCGTCTTTTCTTTTTGTTTATACATACTCGGCAAAATCAAAAATGCAAGTATTGCCGCAACAACAATACATATACCGCCTACTAAGATTTTATTCTCAAATACTTTCTTCAATCTTTATTACTCCTTCCTATAAAAAAAACTATAAAAAAAGCCTTGCAATTTCATTTGCAAAGCTATCGCTGTTTCTGTCAAACATATTAACGTTGTATTTCAATAATTGTTTGGGCGGTTCTGTGTCAAATAAAAATATATATGAATTTGATATTTGTTCCGCCCATTTTTCATCAAGCAAAAAATATTTACATTTATTTATGTGCCACGCATCCGACAATGCCATCACAATTTTTAATGATGATATTTTTAGGATTTCGATATTCTTATAGTTGTACCCGGATGATATTCCACAAAAATCTCCGTTACTGTCTATGTAAAACGGATTTCCAAGGTCGATTACTACTATGTCATAATCATTAAACTCCGAAATATCAACTGATTTTACGTTCTTATATTCCGCACGTCCATGTATATATCGAAATTCATCACCGCCGGATAAATTAATCGCCAATACTTTTTTGCCGTTTTCCGAAAAATACTCTGCCAAACTGGCTGTCATATTCGTAACACCCGCTCCGTGTGTTGTACCGAACACGGAAATAATCAAACATTCTTTATTTGATTTAACAGTATTACGTCTTTTCCATTTAAAATCTATAATCGGCTGTTTTCTCTTATTTACCTTTGGCTTACTTTCAACCTTTTTGATAGTTTCAGACTCCGCTGATTTTTCTGTTTTAACCGGTTGAGATTTTGGAATATCATCTGAGATTATTTCATCATATACCGCAGCTTCATTTATTCGCCCTTTATTGATTATAGATAAAATCTCAAACTTATCCATACCCTTTCCTTCAAATATAATATCCTCAACATTATACTGTTTACGGTACACATCAAATTGCATCTGCACATACTGTTTTCTCAATCCGCTTAGAATAAGCAAAATTCGTGCAGTCTTAGTAATTGCTCTTATCTGTGCAATATAAGTTTCAATATCCTTAATCGCTGTATAACGCATTATAATAACATCAACATCAGAATGTCTTTCAACATCCATCACCAATGTTACTCCGTTAGTGCAATCATCACACATAAATGCCATATCTTGATTTTCTATATCTCTTTTCAGCTCATTCTGAATACTCTGGTCCGCAAATGCACTTATAATCCCACGCATCCCATCATCACTTCCTTTAGATATTGAAACGGCAACAGACTATCGGTTTCAAGCTTTTCGTACAGCTTTATTGAATATTCAAGTGCTTTCTCTGTATCTCGTTTGTCGTGTTTGTAGAACGCATGTAAAAGTACAATATTATCATCTCTTTCACAAAATATAATACGCACAACTTTTTTGGATACCTTGATTCTAAACTCGTAAAACTGTCTGTAACGCTCTATGATAAAATGTTTAACATGCGGTTCACACAGTATCTTGTTTTCCGATACAAGCATATTAATCTGATATCGAAATTTCTTTTTTATCTTATCATCTGAATATTTTAAAAATTCAAGTACCGGCGATACTCCGTTTTCATCACAATATGTATAAATTTTTTTCAATAAATTCACCACACAATCTTATATATCTTTAACTTGATTATCCTTTTGTTTTTAGATAATCTACCATCAAAATTTCAATACGCTCAATCAATTCCTGCTCACTTTTAAAATGACTGATGTATTTCTTTATGAACGTATCAACATATCTCTTTTCTGTATTTTTTGATTTTTTTAATGCTGTTGTTATTTGTTCAAGAATGTCATTTGTAATATTGTGCTTGTACTTTTTCATTCGCTTGATATATTCATTATTCAGGACAGCTTTTTTATCTTTAAAGAAATATTGATATATCACATCTTGACTTCCACTTGGAAAATACGAAATAGAAACTGCTATTTTGATTTTTATTTTGCCGCTATCAACCAGCACAAGTAAATCATCGATTAAATTATTTAACCGAATATACTCATATATGCTGCTTTTAGACACATCAAACTCCTTCGCCAATATGTTTTGAGTGTATTCGTCCACTTTTGTCCACCCGGTGGACAAACTTCCGTATTTATCTTTTTTCAGATACTCATTACGAAGTACATACATTTTTGCTCGTTCCGACGGTAATATCTTATCTCTCTGTAACAGATTTGATTTGATGACTATATTGGCAGCCTCTGTATCGGTACACTTAATGATACGCACATCAGCCTCCGATTCACCATTGAACTTTAATGCTTCCATTCGTCTGTGACCGCTTAAGATTTCATATTTTCCTCCAAACCCAATTACTCGCACAAGAATTGGATTTAATAGTCCATTCTCTTTTATATCCTCCGCAAGCATTTCGATTTTTTTGTTGTCTTCCACCTTAAACGGATGCTTTGAATATGGCTCCGTATCAGATAGCTTTATTTTGACTATCGGTGTCTGCTCAAATTCTTCTTGATAGTCCATCTCTATATCACCTCTTTCCTGCTAAAATTTTAATAATGGCTATTATATGTTCTCTCTATGTTCCTCTCCAACGGACCATTTTGATTTCTCCTTTATCTTGCAATAAAAAAAGAACCTTAATTTCATTTTGAAATTAGGTTCTTAATAATATATATCTTGTTTTTTATCTATTCCCAATCAATCTTTGTAATCATCATAAAATTCTTTAAATGATATTTTGTGAAATTGAAATGGTTTGTCCTATTATTTTTATTAGGTTGTCCTTATGAGGTTGCATCGACCCACAACTTGTTCCAACAAAAAATGGCGTAGGTATGCGTTTTTTTACTTGTTGTTCTTACGAAGTAGTAGTCTTAAGCAAGCTCAAATCATACAAATAAGCGGTTACACATAGTTTCTTTAAAGCATTTTCCACACGCTCCATGTCCGGCGTCAAGCACAACCTTTATATCGGAACTTGAAAAGGTCTGCAACG
>OLNW01000194.1_pt1 | contig 79016 bp, 89 predicted proteins | sample 1672121 | NCBI WGS metagenome assembly OLNW01 (sample SAMEA3136648, study PRJEB25190) | human gut metagenome
ATATATTTTTATCTTACCCAATAACTTCACCCCCATTATTTATTTTTTGAATTTCATTTGCTAAATTTATATCTTCTATGCCTATTATTGCTTTATTTGATTTTCCAATTGCTTTGCTTAAAGTTTCTATTTCTCCTGCAATTATTATTGGTATTTTATTTTCATCGCTTATTTTCTTGAATTTTTCTTTCGTTCTTTTAGAAGAATCTGTTGCTACAAGTATTAATTTTACTTTTTTCTTTTTTACATGTTCTTCCACACTATCTGCTCCAAAGCATATTTTTCTTGCTCTTGCAGATAGTCCAATTAATCCCAATATTTTTTTATTTATCAAGTATTACACCTCTTAATTTTTCATAAATTTCATCTGATATTTGTATACCAAATATTCTTTCTATTCTTTTTGTTTTCATTACTTTTTCTAAGCATTTTATATTTGAACATAAATATGCACCTCTGCCATCAAGCTTTTGGTTTTCATTTATGTTTATTTCATTATTTTTGTTTTTGCTAATTCTTATTAATTCGTTTTGATCTTTTTTGCTGTTGCATCCCATACATGTCCTTTGTGGCTGTCTTTGCATTTATTTGCCCCCTTTTATTGTATGTTCTCAAATTTATTTTATTCTGTTATTTCTGTTTCTTCGTTTTCTTCTGCTTCTTCAGTTTCTGGGTTTTGAGCTTGTGCTAACATTTCTCTAAATTGTGTTTCAGATTTTATATCTATTTTCCAGTTTGTTAGTCTTGCTGCTAATCTTGCATTTTGTCCTGATCTTCCTATTGCTAATGATAGTTGATCATCTGGTACTATTACTTGTGCAAATTTTTCTTCTTCTTTTACATCAACAGCTAATATTTGTGCTGGTAATAAAGCTGATGCTATATATATTGATGGATCTTCATTCCATTCAATTACATCTATTTTTTCTCCATTTAATTCGTTTATTACATTTTGAATTCTTACACCTTTTTGTCCAACACATGAACCTACTGGGTCTATATTAGGGTCTGGTGAATATACTGCAACTTTACTTCTATATCCAGGATCTCTTGATACACTTTTTATTTCGATAACTCCTTCATATATTTCAGGTATTTCGAATTCTAGTAATTTTCTTACAAAGTCTGGATGACTTCTAGATACGATTACTTGTGGTGCTCCTTTTGCTCCTCTTTCTACATCTAATACATATCCTTTTACTTTTTCATTTACTTTGTATTTTTCTGTTGGGATTTGTTCTTTTGCTGGCATTACACCTTCTAATTTTCCTAAGTCCATTACAACTATGTTATGGTCAGCTTTTTGGATTAATCCTGAAACAATTTCACCTTTTCTTTCATTAAATTCATTGAATATTATGTCTCTTTCAGCTTCTCTTAGTTTTTGGATTATAACTTGTTTTGCTGTTTGTGCTGCTATTCTACCAAAGTCTCTTGGTACTATTTCAACTTCTACTGTATCTCCTTCTCCTAGATCCGGATTTATTTTTTGAGCTTCTTTTATGCTTATTTCTGTTGCTTCATCATTTGCTTTTTCCATTACTTCTTTTACAGAATATACATGTGTTGCTCCTGTTTGTTTATCCATTTCTACTCTTACATTTTCTAATGCGTCAAAGTTTCTTTTATATGCTGTTACTAATGCAGTTTCTATTGATTCTAGTAAATAGTCTTTTTTTATTCCTTTCTCTTTTTCTAGTTCTTCTAAAGCTAGTATTAATTCTTTGTTGTCAATTGCTTGTTCTTTCATTTTATATTCCTCCCTTTACCAATTATAAACTGTTTTTATTTGTGCTATATTTTTTCTTTCAATTGTTATTTCTTCTTCTAATTCTATTTTTTCTTCATTATATTGTTTTAGAATTCCTTGATATTCTTTTTTTCCATTTTCATCTTTTTTAAATAGTTTAATGTTTACTTCTTTTCCAATGTTTTGTTCTAAATGCTTGTCTTTTCTAAGTATTCTTTCTATTCCAGGTGATGATACTTCTAAGAAATATTGTTCTTTTATATAGTCTGCTTGGTCTAATAGTTCATTTATTCCATCATTTACTTTTTCACAGTCATTTAGGTCTATTCCTTTTGGATTGTCTATGAATATTCTTAGGAAATAGTTTTTTCCTTCTTTGCTGTATTCTACATCATATAAGTCATATCCTAATGATTCGATTTTTTCTTTTACTAGTTTTTCTACTTTGTCTTCTATTTTTGCCAAAGTGTATCCCCCTTTTTACATTAATTAAGAGTGGGCTCTGTACCCACTCTTTTGTTCTTTTTGCTTACATTCTTATTATACCCAATTTTTGGCATAAATGCAAGCTTTTTTTAAATATTATTTAATGTTCTCTGTTGCTGGATGATTTCTTTGTATTAATAATAACCTATTAATTAAGAGCAATGTTCTAATATAATTACATTAAATGTTAAATTATGATATTTTTCATTTATTGTTTTTATTGATACTGTTTTATAATCATCCTTTATTTGATTATACAAACTCAAATCACTAGAATCTATTACAATAATTCTTCCATCAGTCTTTTCATCAGCCTCTTCTACAGTTTTAACAACTTCCATTTGAGGAGCATATGCCTTATACGCTTCTTCTATTGACCAATTATTCACATTAATAAAATATTGTTTACTATCTTTTTTTAATGCAGCTACTACTCCGCCGTTATTTATATCAGTATATATAATAGAATCATTCTCATTTACATTTTCATTTAAATAACTAACTATTTCAGAATTTGTATTATCATAATTTGTTGTTACATTTTCAATCAAATTATACATTGACATTACAGCAACTGCTCCGCAGATTATTCCTATTACAAATTTATTGTTTTCTTTTGTTAAGAAATAACAAATTGTAAACAATAATAACCCTGTTATTGTAAATAAATATCTTGCATATAAAATTGGTGATATTTGTGAAACTATTGCTACACCAATTATAACTATTACATAGGTTATCAAAGGAATTATTCCAACTAATATTTTTTCTTTTTTTCTTATATTTTTTATAATTACATATGCTATGTACACATATAATGCTATTGCAAATATTGTTGGTATTGCTTGACTTAAGCTTCCTTTAAATTGAAAGTTTACTATGTCCATTAATATTTGTGGGAATTCTATTGTAATCCAAAATCCCGAACCAACTCTCATTGCTTGTTTTATAAATACCACTAGCCATGGTAAATATAGTATTACTTGCATTATTTCTATTATTGCGAATTTTTTAATTATGTCTTTTTCAAATTCTTTTCTTTTTCTAATTACATATATTATTAGTCCTAAGTTCATTAGTCCTGCTGCTATTAGTGCATAATAATGCATATAACAACTCATTATGCTAAATATTCCAAATAACAAAGCATTTTTGAAATTCTTATTTTTTATAAATCTATATAGATATATTGCCATTAATGTTACAAATACTATAGTCCATGAGTACATTCTTATTTCTAAAGCATAGTTTAACATTACTGGTAAGAAGAAACTAAAAAATGTAAATAACATTCCTGTTTCTTTTCCAAAATCTTTTCTTATATGTGTTAGGCCTATTGTTCCAAGTGCTGCTATTCCAAGTAATGAAAAAATTCTGTATACTATTATGTTTTGCCCAAATATTATATTTACTATTTTTAATAACCAATAATATAAAATTGGGTGTACATCATTTGCTCCTATTTGCCATATTTCTCCAAATGAATGATTTACTATAGCTACACTGTATGATTCATCAAACCATATGTTGCTATGAAATGCTGGAATTAATAAAAAGATTATTCCAATAATTATTAATATTATATGCGGCATTTGTTCTTTTTTTAGCAATTTGTTTTTCATTTTTTTCTCCTTTTTTTGCTATATAAAATTAAAAGTCAGCAATATAAATTGCCAACTTTTTTTGTTTTAATTTCTTTCTTCTTGTAATCCTGCATCTGCAATTTTGATATCTCTAACATGGTTGATTTTCTCCCATGTTGTTTCTCTTTTAAATAAACATTTGAAGTTTATTAGTAACCATGATCCCATAAATAATGGGTAACATGCTAATCCTTTTAGCATTGGTTTTATTGGTCTTTTGTCTAAATACATTGCTATTGCAGCTGTTCCTATTGGTAATAGGAATGTTGGCACTAAGTATCTAATTAAGTTTATTATTAGTTCTGCTTGTGTCATTCCATCTCCAGCATACATTAAGAAGTTTGTTAATAATAATAGTATTGTTATTATAAACATTGGTATACTTCCAACTATATATAATAATCCATCAAAGTTCATCATTGTTTTATTTTCTTTAGCAGCTACTGCTAAATCTTTTGTATATTCTTTTATACATTGAATATGTCCTACTGTCCATCTGCTTCTTTGTGACCAACTTTGTTTAAATCCTACTGGTTGCTCGTCATATACTATTGCATCTGTTGCCCAACCTAATTTTTTTCCTTTTATTATTCTTTTTAATGAGAATTCTATATCTTCTGTTAATGTTACTGTGTCCCATCCTTGTGGTTTTACTACATCAAATTTCACCATAAATCCTGTACCATTTAGTAATGGTGATAATCCTAAATTGTATCTTGCTAAATGATAGAATCTATGCATTGACCAATAAAATAAAGCATATCCTGCTGTTATCCAACTGTCTGTTGGGTTTTTGATGTCTCTATATCCTTGAACCACATCTTCTCCTTGACATAGTTTTTTGTTCATATTTTTTATGAAGTCTGGGTCTACTATATTGTCTGCATCAAATACGAAGAATGCATCATATGGAGCATTTTCTTTGATTTTTTGTTGTAAAAACCAGTTTAATGCATATCCTTTTGTTTTCTTTGTTTCATCAAATCTTTTATAAACTATTGCTCCTGCTTGTTTTGCTATTCTTGCTGTGTCATCTGTGCAGTTATCTGCTATTACATATATATCATATAAGTCTTTATTATAATTTTGCTTTTTTAAACTTTCCACTAAGTTTGCAATTACCGCTTCTTCGTTATGTGCTGGTATTATTGCCATAAATCTGTGATCTTTTTTTACTTTTAGTGGTTTGTCTTTTATTTTTACTAATGAGCATAAACTTACTAATACTTGATATAGCCAAAATATTGTTATAGTCCATACTAATGCTTCTCTTAGTATATATAAATAATCCATTTTTTTACCTCTTTTCTTAATAATATTCTTATCAATATTATTATGCTACCTTTTTTATTATACTATCATTGACAAATTATTGCAATATTTTCCTATAAATTTTTTCAATTATATAAATTTTCTGCTCATAGTTTTTGCGTTAGCTTCGCTTTGCAGTAGTTTCATCTTTTATTTGAACTTCTTGTTTTATTTTTTCTAATTCTTCTTTTTTTATTTTTGTTATTTTTATAATTGTTTCATTGTCCATATTGTTTTTTATCATTTCTTTTATAATATTTAATTGGCCTTCGGTATATTTGTCATCTAGCATTTCTATAAAAAATTTTTCAAATTTTGTCATACTTCCATCTCCTTCTTCTAATTTTGCTATATAGTTATTGGCTTCTTGTGCAAATTTTTCTCTTATTTGATTTGAAAATTTAAGCATTAATATTATGTATTTTCTTTCGTTTTTACTTAAGCCTTTTTTCATAAGAAGTTTTAATGTTTCATTAAATTCTCTTTTATTTGCTATTTTTTCAAAAAGCATAGCTTTTGATATTCCAGTGCTTTCTTTTATTAATTCTTCTTTTGAATAATTATTTATATCTACAAGGTTGTATTTTGGGTATTCTAATGGCGGAAATCCATAATGTTCTTCTTGCATATTGTTTATTGTTAATGATGCATCCCATTTTTGGCTTCCTGTATATAGAACTACTGGATATATTAATGGATATTTTTCTATTTTCCATTCTTGACCTTTTATTATACTTCTTATTATTTCCACGCAATATTCTGTTATTCTTTCTGCCATGTTATAATCTATTTTACTTTGATGTTCTACTAGTATAAAAATATTTTTGTTTTTAAATTTATAAATTATGTCTGATTCTCTTAATTTAAAATCTTTTGTTATAAAATTTCTATTGTATTTTTCTATTTCTTCTTTCAGAATTTTTTCATTACCTTCGTAATCTAAATATCTTTTTATAAATTCTGGTAATTCTTCCTTATCATCTAATATTTCTTTAAATATTTTATCATGATATTGATGTGTTTTTGCTTCTTTTGTTTTGTATTCATTTCTCTTTTCTGAGACTTCGTTTTTTATTGGAAATGTTTTGCTATATCTCCAATAATCAACTATAGTAAAGCTTGTCATTTTTTCACTCTCCTTATAGTTTATATTTGTATTTATTTGTCAATTTTTATTTCTAAGTAAAATTAAAGATTTTATTTCATTTGCTCTTTGTTTCTAAATTTTTCGCTTTTTTTCTTATTTTTGGATTTTTTGATTTTAAAATTTGATTTCAACTTTTTCGAATAAAATTTAAGATTTTTCTAATGGCTTTATTTTACTACCTTTTTTATATTTGTGCAAGTACTATTATAAAATTTCTTTTTTCTCTACTAAAATAGAATACTCTATGCACTGTAATTTTTTATATATTTTACACATATTTTATATAAAACATATAAAAGGAGGAAATATTTATGCATACCAAATATAAAGTTGCAATTATTGGTGCTAGCGGATTAGTTGGGCTTACAGTCTTAAAAGTATTAGAAGAAAAAGCTTTTTCTAATGTTTCTTATATGTTGTTCTCTTCTAATTCTTCTGCTGGTAATAAAGTTCATTTTCTTGGAGAAGATTATGTACTTTGTGAGCTTTCGGATTCATCTTTTAATTATAATTTTGACTATGCAATTTTTTGTGCCGGTTCTGATGTTGCTGAAAAGTTTGCACCTATAGCCGTGTCACACGGTACGACTGTCATTGACAATAGTAGTTTTTTTAGAATGAATCCTGATGTGCCTTTAATTGTACCTGAAGTAAATATAAGTGAAGTAAAAAATTCAAAAGGAATTATTAGCAATCCAAATTGCTCTACAATTCAAGCAATGCTTGTTTTAAAGCCTTTGGATGATAAATATAAAATAAAAAGGATTGTATATTCAACTTATCAGGCTGTTTCTGGTGCAGGTAAATTGGCTATTTCTGACTTAGAAACCAAGGCTTCTTCTGACAATTTAAAAGCTTTTCCATATCCAATATATAATAATTGTATACCTCAAATTGATTCTTTTACTTCATCTGGATACACAAAAGAAGAACTAAAAATGATTAATGAAACAAGAAAAATTTTAGGAAGGCCTAATCTTCCAATCACAGCTACATGTGTTAGAGTTCCTGTTGTTAATTCACATAGTGAATCAATTAATATTGAGTTTGAGAATGATTTTGATATTTATGATGTAAAAATGCTATTGCAAAATTCTCCTGGAGTTTTAGTTGTTGATAATATTGAAAAAGAGCAATATCCTCTTGCAACAAAAGCTAATGGATATGATGAAGTTTTTGTTGGAAGGATTAGAAAAGACTATAGCATAAATCATGGACTTAATTTATGGGTTGTTGCAGATAATTTAAGAAAAGGTGCTGCTAGTAATGCTGTGCAAATATTAGAATATTTGATTAATAATTAAAGGAGACTTATTTATGAAAAAAATTCTTTTTAAAGGTGTGCGGAACCGCACTTGCTACTCCATTTGATGAGACTGGTATTAATATACCTGAATTTAAGAGATTTATAGAATTTCAAATTTCTAACAATGTTGATAGTTTAATTGTATGTGGCACAACAGGAGAATCTGCAACTATGAGTGATGATGAAAAATCTTTAGCAATAAAATGTGCTGTAAAAACCTCAAATGGTCGCGTTCCAGTAATTGTTGGTACTGGTAGTAATGATTTTAAAAAAGCTATTTATAATTCTATTCAAGCTGAAAAACTTGGAGCTGATGGATTATTGGTTGTTACTCCATATTATAATAAATGTACACAAAATCGGTTTAATTGAATATTATACTAAAATTGCAAATAGTGTGTCTCTTCCTATAATTATTTACAATGTGCCTAGTAGAACAGGTGTAAATATTGAACCTGAAACTTGTTTTAATCTTTCTAAAATTCCTAATATTGTTGCAATTAAAGAAGCTAGTGGCAATATTTCACAGGTCACTAAAATTGCAAGTTTATGTAGAGAAAATTTATATATTTATTCTGGAAATGATGATCAGATTTTGCCTATATTATCTTTAGGTGGAATTGGTGTTATTTCTGTTCTTTCAAATGTCAAACCTGCTTTTACACATGATTTAGTATATAATTTTTTTGAAGGAAATTTTGAAAAAGCAAAAGATATGCAATTAGATTCTTTAAACCTTATAAATTCATTGTTTTTAGAAGTAAACCCTATTCCTGTAAAGGCTTGTCTAAATGAAATTGGATTTGATTTTGGACTTCCACGACTTCCTCTAACTCCTCTTTCTAATAAGATTTTGGATAATTTAAAAAATCTTTTATAAATATTGCAATACAAGTTTTATATATGCTATAATGAAAAAAGAGTACACAAGAATTTTAAAGAGGTTATTATGAAAGAATATATTAATGATTTAGCAAAACAAAATGATGAATTTCAGGAAATCATTAAACCTTTAATTACAAATGAAACTGTTTTGCAAATGAAAAATTTTAGGCAACATTATGAAACAACATGTTTTGACCATTGTTATACAGCAGCTTATTACTGCTATAAAATATGTAAAAAATATCACTTAGATTATAAATCAGCTACTAGAGCGGCAATGCTTCATGACTTATTTTTATATGATTGGAGAAAACGACAACCAGATAGAAAAGGATTGCATGCTTTTACACATGGTAAAACAGCTTGTGAAAATGCTTGCAAATTATTTGATTTAAATGAAAAAGAAAAAGATATTATTATAAAACATATGTGGCCTGTTACAATTGAGTTTCCGAAATCAATTGAAGGTTTTATATTGACTTTTGTTGATAAATATTGTGCATTATCTGAGTCTTTTGAAATTTTAAAGTCAAGACTATTTATGAGAAAAGCTTTTAGATATGCATATTTATCTGCTTGCTTATTTATTATAAAAATATAAATAACTGCTAACATTAGTATTTTATATACTTTGTTGGCAGTTATTTTTTATATTTTATTTTTGATTTGATGTTGATGCCCATCTTAGCATTTTTATATCTTTATATTTTGTTAATACTTCTTTGTATTTGTCATATTCTTCTTCCCATAATTCATCTGGAACTTTATCAAAAGCATTAAATATCTTTTCCGCTTCTGATAAGTAGATTACTTGTTCTTGTGGTGACATATTTTCATATTGGTTTGCAAATTTATATAATTTATCTAACATTTGGTTTGCTTCTATAAAAGTCCAAAAGTCTTTTACTTTCATTCCAAATAATCTGATTTGTAATATTGCATATGCTACTAATGCAAATATTATAAATATTAGTACATATATTATTGTTAGTATTTCCATTTTTCCACCTTTCGCATTTTAGCTTTCACTTTTGTACTTTTTGATTATATCATTTATTGTATTTTTTTGCAAATTTTTGTATACTATTTTTAATGCTCGTTTCTATTACCTGGTAATTCATGTTCATATTTTGATTGTTCTTCAAGGCATTCTTGTGCTTCTGTTTCTAGCTCTTCAAAGTTTTTCTCCGGATCTTTTTCTGCTAGTTTTTTTAATGTTTCTATTACATCGTTTTGATTATAAATTTCTGAAATTTCTTCATTTTCCTCTAAAATTTTCTTTGCCATTTCTTCGAAATGATCATGTGATTGTGTGTTAGGGTCTCCATCGACATCTTTATAAGTTAAGTTTTTGCATTCAGCCTCGTCATGTTGTCTATATTCATCTAAGCCATCTCTTACAGCATCTTCATTTTCATATTTATCCAGTACTCCTTCATTCTTCTTTGAAAAATTTGTATTTTCATCTGGTGCCTGTCTTGTAAGTGTTTCATTTCCACCACGTTCTTCTTTTCCAATGTACATTTCAACTCTTCCCATTTCTTTGTTGTCTATTTGAATTACTTTTTCGCCAATTTCATATTCTGAAAGAATAGCATCTCTTTCTACATGTCCATCAGCTCTTACTTGAACTCTCTTTTCAGTTGGATTATTTCCTGCAGTATCTCTTTGCTTTAATTGTGGAATATACTTTGAAAGTGGCTCTATTTCTCCTTTTTTATTTATTGTTATTAGTGAATATCTTGTACTACCATTTTGATAGCTTTTGCCATTTTCATCTTGCATTTTATTCATATCAGTTGATTCTATTACACCAATTTTTTGTATGTCTTTTGGTAATTTTCCACCTAGCCATTGTCCAATATCTTTCATGTCATTTGCTCTTTCATTTACCTCTACTTCTTGTTTTATATTAACATCTTTGGTTGTTGCTTTCTTCGCTTTTCGCTTTGATTCTTCTTCCTCTTCTTGCTTTTCTTTATCTCCCTTTTTCTCTTCATTATCTTTGTTTTCTTCTTGCTCTTTTAAATCTATCTTTACAATTTTCGTTTTTTCTTCTCTTTGTCCAAGTTCTTTCATATATGTATAGATTTTCTTTGTTTCTTGGCTTTCTTTTTCAATCTCACTTCTATCCATTCCATCAATTGTGTCTTTTATTTGATTTGCTATTTCATCTTTTAGAGTTTTACTTCTAATTACTATTTTTTCATCTTTCATCACATTTTGATTATATAAACCTATTTTCATATTTCCTATGTAATATTCATAGTTACCTTCACTGTTTTGTAACACAGTTACTTCTATACTTCCTTTTTCAAAATAAACTCTCATAATATTAACTCCTTACATAATTTCAGCTATCAAATCATAATCACTTACATCTATAATTTTTGTATTTACAATTTTATTTAATATGTCTTCTAATTTTTGTTTTCCATCATTATAAATATATACTAGTCCATCAATTTCTGGCACATCTTGCTTTGTTCTTCCAACAAAATATTTTCCATCAAATGACATATCTTCTACTAATACTTCTGCTGTTTTTCCTATTTTGTTTTGTAGCTTTTTATTTGATATTTTTTGTTGTTTTGCCATTATTTTATTATATCTTGATTTCTTAGTATTTCCATGAATTTGTTCTGGCATTTTTGCTGCTGGCGTTCCTTCTTCTTTTGAATACATAAATACACCTAATTTATCAAATTTTGTTTGTTCTACAAATTCTTCTAGTTCTTCAAAATCTTGTTTTGTCTCTCCTGGAAATCCAACTATTAAGCTTGTTCTAAGAGTTACATCTGGTATTTTATTTCTTATTTTTGATATTATATTTTCTATGTTTTCTTTACTTGTTTTTCTGTTCATTCTTTTTAACACTGTATTTGATATATGTTGAATAGGTATGTCAAAATAATTAGATATTTTTTCATTTTTTGCAACTGTGTCTATCAATTCTTCTGTTATTCCTTCTGGGTATGCATATAAAAATCTAACCCATTCTACTCCATCTATTTTACAAATTTTATTTAATAAATCTGCTAATTTGCTTTCTCCATATATATCTATTCCATATTTTGTTGTATCTTGTGCTATAACAATTATTTCTTTTATTCCTTGTTTTGCAAGCATTTCCGCTTCTTGCAATATATCTTCTTCTTTTCTACTTATAAATTTTCCTCTTATATATGGAATTGCACAATATGTACAGAAATTACTGCATCCTTCTCCTATTTTTAAATATGCATAATTTTTTCCTGTTGTTATTGTTCTATTTAAGAATTCATCTTGTTCAAACATTGGAATTTGTGGTATTTGAGATATTTTTGTTATTTTACTTGTTTTAGATTTTTCTACAATGTCTCTTTTTATTAAATCTTCTACTTTTTCCCAGAATTGTTCATATTCATCTAATTTTATAAATAAATCTACTTCTGGAAGTAATTTTAATAAATCATCATAATATCTTTGTACAAAACAACCCATTGCTATTAAATATTTGCATCTTTTTTCTTTGTATTTTGCCATTTCTAAAATTGTATTTATTGCTTCTTCTTTTGCTGAATCTATAAATCCACATGTGTTTACTACTATTATATCTGCTTTTGTTTCATCATTTACTATTTTAAAATTATGTTCTTTAAATTTTCCAATTGCTGTTTCAGTGTCTATTAAATTTTTACTACATCCTAGTGATATAAAACCAACGTTCATCTCTTTTTCCCTTTCTTACTATTCTTTATGACTGCATATATGTTTTCTTGTCATTTCCATTAAATCTAATTTTGTAAATCCTTCTACTTGTGTTTTTGTTCTGTCTTTTTTTAATTCTTCTTTTAATAAATCTTCTATAGTTTCTTTATCTTTCTTATCTTTCATGTCAATGTAATCTATTATTACTATTCCACCTATGTCTCTTAATCTCAATTGTTTTGCTATTTCTATAGTTGCTTCTTTATTTACTTTAAAAACTGTTTGTTCCATATTTCTATTTCCAGTATATTTTCCTGTGTTTACATCAATTGCTGTTAATGCTTCTGTTTTATCTATAGTAATAAATCCACCACATTTTAGCCATATTTTTCTATTTGCTATTTTTTCTATTTGTTTTTCTAAGTCAGTATTTTCAAATACATTTTTTCCTTTTATTATTTCTACATCTTTATCTGCATAGTCTATTAATATTTTTTCAACTATTCCTTCACTTTTATATAATAATTTTGCTTTTTCTTCTTTAGGATTTATACTTGTTTGTATTATTTTGTTCCATTTTGCTTCTATTTCTTTTATATCTTCTACTATTTCTTTTTCTTTTCCTTGTGCTGATGTTCTAATAATTGCCCCATTTCCTTCTGACAAGTTATTTCTTACTAGTTTTATTAACCTTTTTTGTTCTTCTTCATTTTCTATTTTTTGTGAAACTGTTACTATATCTGTGTTTGGCATAAGTACTATATATTTGCTTGGTAAATTTATATGTGTTGATACTCTTGCTCCTTTTTTCTCATTACTGTCTTTTTTTACTTGAACTAATAATTTTTGCTTTGGTTTTATTAGTTTTGTTATATCTATTGTGTTATCAACTGTTTCTTTTGTTTCATCTACTTTTGGCAATATGTCTTTTAAATGTATGAAACTATTTTTTTCAGTTCCTATGTCTACAAATGCAGATTGCATTCCTTTTATTATGTCTTTAACAATTCCTATATATATATTTCCTTCTTTTCTGTTAGTATTTTCACTTTCTTCGTAATATTCAACTAGTTTTCCATTTTCTACTAGTGCTATTTTCTCTTTGTTTTCTTGTTCTTGTATATATAATTTAGTCATTTCTATTTCATTACCTTTCTTCTAATTCATTTTGTTCATTGCATTGTCTACGCCACTTTTGATTATTTCTATTACAGCATCTTTGGCTTTTGTTGTTGCCTCATCTAGTATTTTTCTATCTTCTTCTGGCATTTTTCCTATAACATAGTTTATTAAGTCGTTTTTATGTTCTGGCATTCCTATTCCAACTCTTACTCTTGCAAATTCTTTTTTGTTTAAATTTTGAATTACAGATTTCATTCCATTATGTGTTCCAGGTCCTCCTGTTTTTCTTATTTTTATTGTCCCTGGTTTTATGTCTATGTCATCATATATTATGATTAAAGAACTTTCATCTAATTTGTAAAAGTTTAATACTTCTCTTATGCTTTCTCCACTTAAGTTCATATATGTTTGTGGCTTTAATAACAATACTTTTTCGTTTTCTATTGTTCCAGTTCCATATATTCCTTTAAATTTATTTTTGTTTATTTCTATATGATATTGTTCTGCTATTTTGTTTATAGTGTCAAATCCCATATTGTGTCTTGTATTTTTATATTCTTCTTCTGGATTTCCTAATCCTACTATTATATACATTTTTTCTTTCCTTCCATATTTTGAACTATTATCTATTTTACCTTGTTTTTGGCTTTTTTTCAAGTTTTATGGCAAAAAAATACCTAGATTTAACTCTAGGCATTTTTATTTATTAATTATTCTGCTGATTCCTCTGTTTCTGGAGCTTCATAAGCTTCTAATATAGCTTTTTGAATTTTCTCTCTTGTTTCAGCATTGATTGGATGAGCTATATCTTTGAATTCTCCGTTTGGAGTTTTTCTGCTAGGCATAGCTATGAATAATCCATTTTGGCTTTCGATAACTTTGATATCGTGAACTGCGAATTCGTTATCGAATGTTACAGAAGCAACAGCTTTCATTCTGTTCTCTGAATTTACTTTTCTTAAACGTACATCTGTAATTTGCATTGTTAGTGCACCTACCTTCCTTAAGTTTTAATTTTTTTGTACATACGCGTTTAATCTTATGTACAATTATATTATTCTCCAAAAATATTTTTTTTCCTTCTTTTTTTTACAAAAATTTGATTTTTTATGATTTTTTTTATAAAGTAACTATTTTTATACATTTACCATACTATAAAATATAGTTAGAAGTATAATTTTTTTTATTTAAAACTATTGAAATTTTATGGATATAATTATATAATCTATGTGTTTTATAAGGAGTGTGTAAAAATGCCAAATATAGATTCAATAAGAAAATACAAAAATATACATATGATAGGAATTGGTGGTGTAAGCATGAGCGGTATCGCTGCAATTTTAAAGAATTGGGGCTTTACTGTAACAGGCTCTGATTCATCTGATTCCGAAGCTGTACAAAACTTACTAAAAAAAGGAATAAAAGTCGTAATAGGTCACAGTCTTGAAGATGTAGCAAATTCAGATGTTGTGGTTTATTCTGCTGCAATAAAACAAGATGACCCTGAAATGTTAGAAGCCAATAGATTGAATATCCCAACAATTGAAAGAGCTGACTTTTTAGGTGAACTTACTCGTTGCTATGAAGATACAATTTGTATCTCTGGTACACATGGAAAAACAACTACTACATCAATGATTTCTTTATGCTTTTTAGAAGGCTTAAAAGATCCAAGCATTCAAGTTGGTGCTTTTCTAAAACAAATTGATGGTAACTATAAAGTTGGAAATAGTGAACATTTTATTATTGAAGCATGTGAATATGTTGAAAGTTTTCTAAAATTTAGTCCTAAAGCTGAAATTATCTTAAATATAGACAATGATCATTTAGACTATTTCAAAACTTTTGAAAACATAAAAAATGCTTTTATAAAATATGTAAAACTACTACCTAATGATGGAATTTTAGTTATTAATGCTGATGATACAAACTGTTTAGAGTTACCTAATTACACTGGTGCAAAAACCATTACATATGCAATTAATAATGAAAATGCTGACTTTGTTGCTAAAAATATAGAGTTTGATGACGATGGTTTCGCTTATTTTGATGTATACTACAAAAATGAGTTTTTCGAACATTTTGAATTATCAGTTCCTGGTCTACACAATGTTTTAAATGCTCTTGCTTGTATTAGTATTTGTACAGAATACGGAGTTTCAAAAAATGATATAAAAATAGCTTTATCTAGATTTACTGGTGCACATAGAAGATTTGAATATAAAGGTAAAATAGATGGTAAAGTTAGTGTATATGATGATTATGCTCATCATCCAACTGAAATAATTGCTACTGCTAATGCTCTTGCTAATAAGAAATATTCAAAGTCATGGGTTATATTTCAACCTCATACTTATAGTAGAACTAAAAATTTGTTAGATGATTTTGCTTCTGCTTTAATTAATTTTGATAATATCATAATACTAGATATTTATGCAGCCCGTGAAAAAAATACTTATGGCGTTTCTTCTAATGATTTAGTAAATAAAATTAATTCACTTGGAAAAACTGCTAAATATATTCCTGATTTTAATGAATGTTCTTCTTATGTGAAGTCTCATGTAAATGATAATGATATTGTTATAACTTTGGGAGCTGGGACTGTTACAAAAATTGGTCCTATGCTTGTAGATTAAAAATATTTTGAATACACATATAATTTTTGTTATTGTAACACACAATTATATGTGTATTTTTGATTTTAAATAGTGTGTTTCTATTTCTAATTTTGTTATTCTTTTGTCAAATTGCTTATGCTCTTTTTCATTTTTTTGTAGCATTGTTTTTATCTCTTTGTGGTCTTTATGTAATTTTTGACTTACTACTTCTAGAATTGTTCTTAGTTCTTTTGCAATTTCACTTGTGTTAGTACTTAATTTCTCATCCATTGCATCTGTTAGTTCTTTACTTTGCTTATCTAATTTTTGGTCCATTATTCCTATTAAGTCTTCGCTTTGTTTGTCTAATTTTTGGTCCATTATTCCTATTAAATCTTCGCTTTGTTTGTCTAGTTTTTGGTCCATTATTCCTATTAAGTCTTCGCTTTGCTTATCTAATTTTTGGTCCATTATTCCTATTAATCTTTCACTTTGATTAGATAGTTTTTTGTCAAATTCTTCTGATTGTACTTTTAGTTTTTTGTCCATCATGTCTGTCAATTCTTTGCTTTGTGTATCAAATTTTTGATCCATCTTTACTTCAAGATTATCAATCTTGTCTATTATCTTAGTTAATAATTCTTTTTCCATTTTCTCACCTCCTGTTTTTGTATTCTTTAAGCATATTATAATGTTTACCTATTGGTTTATATTGATTATACCCTAAAATTTCTACTTCATTATACTACGGTCAAAAAAAATATGCAATAGTTTTTTGCATATTTTTCTTTACATAATTTTTGTTTTCTATTTTATTTCTTTTGATTGTTTTAACATTATATCTCCAAAAACAGCATACCCTTCTGTTGGAGAATTAACTAGCACATGTGTAACAGCTCCAATAAATTTACCATTTTGTATTACAGGCGAACCAGACATTCCTTGAATTATTCCTCCTGTCTTGTCTAACAGTCTAGAATCTGTTACTTTTATTTTCATGCTTTTATTGTCATAATTGTTTTCTTTGTAAATCTTTTCTATTTCTATTTCATATTCTTGAGGCTTCTGGTTATCTAAACTACATAATATTTTCGCTTTTCCTGTTTCTATTTCATCTCTTAATGCTACTTCCATTTCTTTTGAAGTATCAATGTTTATACTTGATAAATTATCTACTTTTCCATATATTCCAAATTTACTGTTTTTACTAATTGTTCCTATATTTTGTTGATTTTCTATTGTTCCTTGAACTTTTCCTGGAGTTCCTTCTTCTCCTTTTGTTATATTTAAAATTCTAGTTGTTACAAATTCACCTGATGCTATATTTATTAGTTCATTTGTATCTATATCTGTTATGCCATGGCCTAATGCTCCAAATGTTTTTGTTGATGGTTCATAAAATGTAACAGTGCCAACACCTGCCGCACTATCTCTTACCCATAATCCTAATTTGTATTCTTTGCTGTTTGTTTCTATTGGTGTTATACTACATTCTTTTGCCTCATTTTCATGTATATATTCAATTTTTAGTTTTTTTCCTTCTGATTTATTTACTGTTGATATTAAATCTTGTGTTGATGATATATGTTCTTCATCTATTTTGGTTATAGTGTCTCCTTCTTTTATTCCACTGCTTTCATATGGTTTGTATTTTTTATTGTCTTTTCCTTCTATTTCTGACATTCCTACAACTAATACCCCATTTGTATATAATTTTACTCCTGCAATATTTCCAATTGGAATTACTGTAGTTTTTGGTAATATATTTACTTCTACATCTTTTAGTTTTATATTATTAAATAAATTTAGTTCTATATTTGTTGTTTCTACTTTTTCTTGTTTTTGATTTTCATTTGTTGATGCAGTTTCTACAGTATTTTCTTTTAGTGATAATCCTATTAATGTTTTCATTGATATTTTTTCACCTTCAAATATTGTTATTTGCTTTGGAATTAGTTCTATTACTAATGTATATGCATATAGTATGCACAAAAAAAATACTAATAATAGTGCTTTTAAGAATTTTTTCATAATTTTCTCCTTAATTTTTCTATTATTAGTATTTACATTTTTAGTTTTTATATACTTTTTAATTTTGAAATTCTTTTAACAAATCTGCTGAATTGTTATTTGTTCTGTACATTGAGTATCGTTCTCTTCCTAATGCTGTAAAATAAATTTGAGCAAGATTTTCTTTATTTTTGTTTTCTTCCATATAATCATATATATTTTTTCCATCTTCTGATGTGCTTGAGTTTACTATACTTGAATAACAACCAAGTTCGCTATGTGGGAAAAAGTATGTTGTTACTCCTTCTGATGAAGTTATAGATTTTCTTTCAAAGTCTATATTTAAATATCCTTTTCCAATATTGCCTTTATTAAGTAAGTCACTATCTGTTGCTTTATGATATTGCTTATCATTTGTTGTTATATAAATAGAATCTTCACTTACAACTTCTTCATTTTTAGTATTAGTTATTATTGAATAACCATTATATACTTTTCCACCAATATTTAATCCTTGTAAAAAACTTATTATTGAGACATTATTCAATATTTTTTCCCATTCATCTTCTTTTAGTTTTGGCATTTGGAAGTTAGTACTTGTTTGTGTAGAGTAATTATTATAATTTGCTATCGCTATTGATAAATTTTTTTCAATTGAATATCTTATTACTTGTAATCTATGTTGATTAAAGTTTGAATTTGGTTCTTCTATTGCCACACCATTATCATCATATGTAAAAATTTTATAATTTCCGCCATTCTTCATTTTCATATAGTTTATTACCATTTTCATCAACAGCATCTCTTGTCATTAATTCAGTCAAACCTTTTTGCCCCATCCAGGTTTTAAACTGTGCTGCTTCTGAATAGTATTTTACTGCTGCGTTATTTGTGTCTTTAAAGTTTCCCTGTTTATATCTCTCATTATTTAATATAGAATACCATTCACCATTTGAATTATAGTATTTTACCCCATTTACCTTTACATATTTTTTTTCATTTGTTTGTACACTTGAAGAATTAGTCACTGGATTTCCATCTGTATCATAATCTACTGATACCTCAGTTAAATCGGCTTCAGGATTAATAGTTATTCCTCTATAAGTAGCTGTATCAGTTCCATTTCCGCTACAATTATCTATCAAATATCCAGATTTGTTTACAGATTCACCATTTATCGTTCCATATACTGTTATATAATTATCTAATGTGTATGTTATAACAACATCAATATTTCCTTTTTGATATCTGCAACTGTAATATACATATGGTTTTATTCCAGAAAGCGTTTGGCCATTTTTATAAGTTGAATCATCTTTATAATTTTCACTTTGCAATGTATTCGTGTACTTTGAGTAGATATAATATCCATCATACATTGTGTACACGAGTGCTGGCACATATTCTTTTAATATGTCTCTATTGTATCCTGCCATATTGAAGTTACTAGCTATGGAATTATAAAATGTATTTGCAGATGCTTCTATATCACGCAATTTGGAGTTTGCTAAGTCTGATGTGCTACTATTTATTGTGTTTAATTGAAATGCTTTTAATGCATCATATGTTGCATTATTTAGTTTTGTATCATATGATGTTTGTAAACTTATTGTTTTTACTTGGTTTCCGAACATATGATGATAATATAAGTGTTATTGGCAATATTATAATTATAAATAATACTGCTAAATTTTGTATTTTCATAATCCATCTTTCCTTTGTATTTTTTAATAGCTTGTAACATAAAATTACAAGCTATTAGGTTTATTTGCTTTTATTAAATTTACTATTTTCCTGTTCCATTTGCAGTTACAATTCCAGCATGTTCTGCTGCAACTGTATATGTGTCATTTCCAGTTACAGTATAGAAAAAGTTCTTTAGTTGTTGTGATAATGTTGTGTTTGTATTTTTTACACTTGTTGAGAATATATCTCCTTCTTTTAATGCAAGTACTTTTGTTTTTCCATTTGAACCATCTAATTGGTCAAGAATTTGTGATGTATATGTTGAATAATATACATTTTCTCCTATTTTGGTTGATGATGCTTGTGTTGTTTTCTTTCCTGGATTTTCATCTAAAGTTTTTATTTCCATTTCAACATCGTATGTATTTCCAGTTGAATTTATATTTTCAACAAATTTACTATACTTGTCCATTGTTAATTTCCCTGTTGTTCTTACATCATCAACAAACTCTGTTGTTGCTGTATCAACTGTTAGTTGAGAAACATCATCTGTTCTATCTGACATTGTCATTAGCGGAAATACAAACATTAGAACTGCTGCTAATGCTATTGCTATTACTGTTATTAATGTATCACCCATTTTTTTATCCTCCTTAAAATTATATGTGCACCATAATCTTTTAGTCTCTATATGTTATTACTCTTTTTTCTACTTTATTTGATTGTGGTGTATTTGTTTTTCCATCTGTTTCATCTTGATAATAGATTCCAAGATATTCATTAAATGTCTTCGTATTTATTCTATCATAAATTCCTGCATCTTTCAAGGTTATTCCATAATTTGAATATTTTTGCTTTATTGTTGTCCAATCCCAATTTTCTCTTTTTGTATCTTTATTGTCGGGTCCTTTAGCGCCATATAATATTGCAAGGATGAATTCTTCTTTATCTTTATCACTGCCTATTGTTTCTTTTTCCAAGTCAATATAGTTTATTTCTACTGTTCCACCTTGACCATCACTTTTTTGATATATTCCATTTCCAGCATTTGTATTTATTTGACCTGTTTCAAAAATAATTTTATAGTTTTCTTTATATGCTTTGTATATTGATGGAATAATTGATTCTATCCCAACTTTTCTTTGTGTGCTTCCTGCTTGGTCTACATATGAATAATCATATTCTCTATCTTTATATTGAATTATCGTTTGAGCAGTTTGTCTTACTTCTCCAAATGCATTTATAGAAATAGAAAGAGCAAGAACAAATATTAATACTGCTGCTGCCATATGTAAGGCATCTGTTGCATTTTCCATATTCTCTCACCCTTTCTTATATATTATTTATTTTCCTCAATAGTTATTGAACTAATTAATCCACCTTTTGTTTTTCCATTATTTGAAACCTTAACTTTATAAGTACTTCCTGTTTTTATTGTTGCTTCAAAATCTCCTGTTGTAGCTCCTCCTGAAAAAGTAAGTCCGTTTGCTCCTTCTAATGTAACTTGTTTAGAAGCATCATCTGTAGACATATTATTTGTATTAACAGCATTTATTAAAGATTTAACATTTGCTCCTCTTACTTTATCACCTAAATATTGTTCAAATTTTTGGTTAAATGTTGTTACTTCTACCTCTGTCATAGAATTGTTGTTTACTACTCCTGATGCTTGGTTATAAATCATTATTCCTAATGATATAATTAAAATTGCAAGTAATATTGCTCCTGCAATAATTAATGCTTTTGATGCATTCTCCATAATAAATTCCTCCTTAGTTTTCTTTTTATATTATACATACTAATTTCTTAGTAAATTTAAGAACTTCTTCATTAGCAACTATATTATTGTGTTATTTGCTCAAATAACATATATTTTACTTTATTAGTTGTTTGATGGTATTCAATTTTTGTACATTTAAATTTTATTTCATTATAATATTGTACAAACTTGTCCATCCCTCCACTGTTTAAAGTTTCCATTGTATATGTTTTGTCTATATCCAACATCTTTATATCTATTTTTATTGAATTTTGATTGTTGTCTATATAATTGCCTTTTTTATCTTTTTCAACTTGATTTTTCGAATTATTGTCAATTGCTTTATTAATGATACTTGTTAGTTCAGCACCATATATTTCTTTTTCATAATATGATTCAAATTGATTGTTTTCTTTTTTTGCTGTATTGTAACCCACCTGATAATTCAAATATATGTATGAAATCCCAACAACTATAACTACAATTATTAAGAAAAATAGTGCTATTTTTTTCATTAATTTTTCCTTTCAAATTATAACATTTTGTATTTTACTTTACAATATTTTTTATCATTTTTTTGCAGAAAATGTAACTTTATATACTAAACCTGTTGTTTTACTAATGTCCACAGTACAATCATATTTAGTTAATTCCTGTGAACTTAGTGAAATACGGTTAATATCAGTTTGTATTATATTATTATATTCTTTTGCTCTGTCAGAACTTTTAGTATCTGTTCCTCTTGCTATGTCTTCTGATTTACCTGTGCTCTGCTTTAAATATACTGATATATATGAATTCTTTCCATTTGCTGTTTGTTTCCCATACTCATATTTAATATTATTTTCTGTTGCAAGATTTGCAACTGTTATAACATCATATATGGTAATGTCTTCTTTTCCAACATAAGATGTAAATTGAGTATTAAATTCATTTATTCTATTAGCATCATTTTGTTCATGGATTTCTGCTGATGCTGAGCCAAATGATACAAACAAATATACTGCAAGTGATAGTATCGCTACTCCTATTAATATCCCAGCAGCCATCATTAATGCTTTTGATGCATTTTCCATATTATTTACTCCTAAATTTTATTCTTGTTTTCCATTACTTATGAAATTCATTGCAGTTATTCTTCCTGTATTTTTATCATATGTAACACCTGAATTCCCATTATCTTGTTTGCAGTCAAAATATAATCTTTTAAATTGAACATATTCATAATATTCATATATATCATTCTTTTTATTTGCTAAATCTGGAAATCCAGTTACATTCTGTTTTTTAGGTGACAACTTATTATAAGTATTAAAAGCTTCTGTTTTTTCTTGTTCTGTAGATTTATTGTCAATAAAAATCTTTGACATAGCTGTTACAATTTGATTCAAATTTTCTTTTCCATACATTCCTTCTATCATAGTAATTTTTGAGCTAATTTCATTTTCAAATGTATTAGTTGTTCCATCTATAGTATATAATTTCCCTGTTATCAATTTATGGTCACCATCCGGTGTAGTTAGAAATTGAATATAATCATTATCATTTATCTTAAATGTAATTGTAATTGGTGTGTATCCAGTTTCTTGTCCTTTATCATTATTTCCTGTTCCAACAGATGATTTTGTTCTATTATAATTAATAGCTCTATTAACTAATGAAAGTAAATCATTTCCTCTTACATCTGTTCTATTATAAGTTTCAAATTGGTTATTGAATTCAATAACTTGAGCCTCTCTAGTAGACTGTGTATGGACTTCTTGATAACTTGAAAGATTACTAAACATTAGGAGCAATGCACCTAGTATCATCAATGCTATTAACATACTTCCAGCCATTATTAAGGCTTTTGATGCATTTTCCATTTAATGCATTCCTCCTTTTATAATTATTTTCCTGTTGTTGCAGAACTTGCTGTCATTGATTGGAATGATGAAGACATACTTGTCAATCCAATAAATACTAATGGTACAATCAAATATCCAACAAATAAGCATACCATTGGAGCAAAACCGATAGCCTTACCAATCATGCCCTTTTTCTTAATAAGTCTCTCATTTGATTCCTTTCTCTTTTCTTGGTAATAATCCCTTTCAGAGTCGAGTTCATCAAATGCATCTGTAATAGGTATCTTTTCAACTGCTGCTTGTAAGCTTTCTATTATTCTAATCAAAGGTACATAAGTAATTTCTTCCTTCATATCTTCTAAAGCTTCCCATGCACCAGCCTCGTAGTTATTAACACATTTTGCTATTGGTGCTTTGAAGATATTTGAATATCTTTCTAGCCATTCTAGAATAATTTCTACATTTACCCTTTCTATTCTCATAAGCATTAAGATAATTGTTTGGAATTGCATTACTTCATCTTCCATTTCCAATTGTCTCATTTTTACTTGGAAAATTAAAATCCATATTGGAGACATATATCCAATTACAGTAAATACGCATGCTAGTAAAAGTTCAAACCATTGTAAGTATTCACTATTTACTATTTGAAGTTTTTTGTAAACTCTTTCTGCTGCTGTATCTTTTTCACTGTCTTCTGCTTCTGCATAATATTCTAGTTTATCAATTTCTTTTCTAATTTGATCTTGAGTTGTTTTTGTTTTACCTCTAAATCTATCTAGAATTTTATTATCTTGTTTTGTTAATTCCATAGCCTTTTTTTCATCTTTTTCAGATAGTCCACCTATTATGTTATAATCTGTTGTCGGCTCTGTATAAACATAGTTTATTGCTATTGTGTGTAATTGTGTAAATATTATTATTGATGCTACAAAAGTTACTATTGCAATGCAAATTCTGTTTATATATAACCAATGCATTTTTAGCTTTGATGCTGAGTCTTTTAATAATTCAGCAACTTTTCTGTATTCTTTTGTCCCACGTTTTGGTATAAACAAGTCTACTATCTTTTTTATTAGTTTTTTCTTATATAGTTTTTCTTGCCATGGATTTTCTGTATTTTTTGTGTCTATTGATGTTGATCCATTGTCTTTTAGCTTTCTTACTAATATGTATGATATAAAAGTTATTATCAAAATCAATATTTGTACTATCATTCCTGATTTTCCATTATACCAACTTGCTGTAAATGAGAAGTTTGATACTGCCCAGTTCTTTAGTGGTTCTAACAATAGTACTGGTGCAATTGAAATTACTGATAAACTTTGGAACACATAGTTTAATTTGTCCCTTTTTAAAATTTCTAATTGCATTTCTTGTGTTATATTATTAACATTTTTTAAATATAATGATGCACCATCTACTTTTCTATCGCCAAATTCTTTTGTTAAGTAAGATACTCCGGCAAATTCTTTTAAGAAGCTGTTTGGTGCTATATCATAATATTTTTCTAATTCCATTTCTGGGTCATCAGAAATTAGAATTTCATAGATTTTTTCTCCTTGTCTAGATATGTTTTTTTCATCATCTTGTGAAACTTGGTAAATTGCTTCTTCTACCATGTTGAATTCATGGTACGCATGTCTAATTTCAGAGAAAAAGTCTATTTGTTCTTTTAATATGTTGTTGTCAATTTTGTCAACTGAACCATCTATAAATGTGTCTATCATAAATAGTTCAAATAATAATAATATTGTCATTAATAGGTAATTGCTTGATGTTATCATTATTGTTATTATCATTATTGGTACTAATATTGCAAGTGTTTTTGTTAGGATTTTTGCAGTACCTTTTCTTGTGTTATATTCATCATCTATATTTATAATTTCTAATCTTCTTCTTATTTTTAGTGCATATCTTTTTATAAAAGGTATTTTTGTATATGTAAGATATAGCTTTTGAAATAATATTTCTGTTGAAAATGTGTTTACCTTTGTTCCTTCTTGTAGTCTTTGGATTTGCTTATACTCAGATTTTTGCATTTTCTTAGATAATATTACATATGCTATTATTATTAACACAAAAGCTGCTGCTGCTCCACCCATTATATAATAAATCATTTGGTTACTCACTTTAGTATTAGCACCTCCTTTTTTCTATTCTTCTACTTTTTTAGGTTTTCTTCCTCTTCTTTTTGGTTTTTCTGCTACTGGTTCTGCTGATACCTGTACTGTTTTGTTTCTTATAGCATCTCCCCAATGTTTTTCTACAAATTTGTCAAATGCTTCTACATCTGCTTCATCCATGTTGTTTCTCATTTCTTTTAAGTTTTGTTCTGTTATTGGATTTGTTATTACATATTCTCCATCGATATATTCCATTATATTTCTATATGTGTATAATTTTTTGTCTGTTGATTTTTCAAAAAATCTTGTTGCATTGTCGAAGAATTTATCGAATTTTCCTTCTAGTGTTTTTTCGTTTCTGTGGTCAAATGTATATTCACTTTTGCTTTCTAGTGGTATACATTCTGTTATTCTTTCTATATATCTTTTTCCTCTAAAGTCTTTTACTTGGTGAATGTCAAAATTTAATACTTGTACAACTTGTTCTTCTGCTGTTTTTTCATCTGTGAATACTCCAGTTCTTAACATTGAGTTTCTAAGTGCTGTTACTAAGTTTGGGAATGTTTTAGCATGGTGAGTAAATAATGTAAACTTAGATGCAACTTGGGCTGCTTGTATCATCCAAGATGCTACGGGGTCTGTTGCAACCTCTCCGGATTATGTTTACAGAACCATCTGTTTTCTTTTGAACGTCTAGTCCTTCTTGTCCTGAAATTGTATCTGTTTCTCTAAATGTTAAGATGTTTCTTGTTGGATATATTTTTCTTAAGTGAAGCTCGAATGCTGTTTCTTGAACCCTTATGTTCATTGTTTCATATATGTTTTCAATCATACCCATAAGCAATGTTGTTTTACCAGAACCTTGCTCACCAGTAATTGATGTGATTCTTGCTCCTTTTACTAAATATTTTAATAATTCAATTGCATCTTCTTTTCCATCATCTCTCACTAATTGTTCTAGTGTTGCTCTCTTAACATCGAATTTTCTTACGAAAAATGCCCATGTTTCAGAGAAGCTTGGTCTTACAACAACTACACGAGAACCATCTTTCATTTCGTTGATTTTGTAACCATTTGTGTCAGATAATTGTCCTGGATTGTTGTATTTATATATGTTTTGACATACTCTTTTTAGTTCTGCTTCAGTTCCAAATGATAAGAATGCTAAACGTATTGATTTACCTTGGAAGAATATCCAAATACTGTCACATGCTCTTGGAACTTTGTGTTCAGCTATTTGATCTAAATAGTCTCCATCTGTTTGTGCAACTTGGCTTAAGAAACTTTCTGGTAAACCAGATACACCACCAGATACACCATCTATATTCATATCTCTTACTTCATCAATACTGCTGTATCCTTTGTAATGTTGGTAAATTCTTTGTACTACTATACTTAATTTATCTGAAAAAGTTAATACTATATTTTCTTTTTCATATATATCCTCTATTTCATTTGATGTTATAACATAAGAAGGTTTTGTTTCTCCTTCTACATATTTTAATTCTGCTAAGTTGTATTTTTTTATCATTTCTGTTAGTGCCTCATAGCCAAATTCTTTTTTATATGCATATATTAATATATCAAATTTATCTTGTGCTGTTAGTAATGATGGTATATCAAAAGGTATTGCTTTTGATATGTTTGTTTCTGTTACTCCATATTCTTTTTGTAGTAAATCAAATATTAATTCTTTTACATATCTTTTGTCATTTACATCTCCATATGTACAACCTTTTAATGCTTTTTTCAATTCGTATTTTTTATTTTTTCTTCTTTTTAATTCTTCTTCAGAAAGACCTATATCATATAAGTTTATTTTTGTTATTTCATCTAGTCTTTTCTTTACGAATTCTTTCATTACATCTAAAGTATATGTTTTATCATCAACATTTACTGTAACTTCTACTTGTGCATTTTTCTTTTTTTGTATACTATAGTATATTGCATATCCTGCAATTAGCATAATAATTATTATTAGCACTATATTCGTTATTGTCATTTAAGGTCCTCCTTTTACATTTTCATAGCTAAGTCTTGTAGTCTATATATTATATTTTCTGCTGTTCTTTTTACTTCTGCTAAGAAGAATCCATTTCTGTCTTCTTCATCTATTTTTCTTATTTTTAAAAACAAGTCTGGTACTCTCGCTTCTTCTGCTGCTTCAAAAAATAATGTGTTATATGGTATTGTTGAAACTTTATTTTTTTCTCCCATGTATCTTGTGATATTTTTTACTGTATATTTTGAATATTTATCATGTCTACCAATTAGCAAAAGTGTCTTTTTGGAATTTAATATTGGTTTTTCTTCTCTTAGTTCCATAAATCTATTTATGCTTGAAAGTCTTTGGCTAATAGTTGCAACTATCAAATTAGAATTTTCCATAATTTGATTTTTCAAGTCTTCACCTAATTCATTATCTAAATCAACAAATACTAAATCATAATAGTTGTTTGCTAAATTTATTATGTCTGGATATATTTGTTTTAAGTTATCATACTCTGTTTTTTCTCCTGAAAAACTTTGAAGTACTTCTAATCTTTCTTTAAATATTATTTTTGTATAATTTGTTATATCTTCTGCAGATAATCTATTACTGTTCATTACTTTTGAAAGGCCTGTAATTCCTTCTTCTAGGGCAATATTAGTATTTGGTCCAAAAAGTCCTAAATTTCTTCTTATCTTTTTTTCTTCCCAAAAGCAGTTTTTTAATGTTTTGTCTTTATATCCTGTAGATATAACTAATATTTTATAATTATGTTCTATTGCCATATATGTAGCAATAGCCGCTATTGCTAAAGTTTTTCCTGTTTCTTCTTTTCCATTGCTCCAAAATGTTACAATTGACATTTTTATACTCCTCTTTCTATAGTTTTAATAGCTCTTCTAACACTTGAGCCGCTTGCATCTCCCAATATTTCTTCTGCCATATAAGCTAAACTATCTTTGTATTGAACACTAAGTTTTTTTAGTTTAACTTTTGCTACTCTTTGATTTTCATAAATAACACTTAAATCTCCATTTTCAATCGGGAAGTATATTCTATATTCATTCCATACTATTTTGTAACCTAATGATAAGAAATTCAAATAATCATCATCTTCTTTTAAAGCATCTTTAGAAAATAGAACTTTTGTTAAACTTGTTACATTTTGTAAGTCATTTAATATTTCCAATCCTTTTTTTAAAGAATATAAATCAAATGATGTTACAAAATAATTTTTTTGAGCTTCTTGTAAATTAAATTTTTCAAATCCATCAATATTATCAGTATCAACAAACATAAAATCATATTCTAAACTTTGTTCTTCTGAAAGCCCTAAATATCTTTTTATGTCTTGTTCATTTTTCATCCCTACTGCTATGTCAATTTTTTCAAATTCTGTAACATACGTAGTTGTAGGGCTTATAGCTGGCACTACATATTTAGCCTTTTGAGTTATTGTTGTATCTACAACTATTACTTTTTTTCCTAGTGTTGTTAATATTTTAGCTATATATATAATTAAATCTGTTTTATCGTAGGCTCCTATAAACCCTATTTTTTTCATTCTAGTGTATCTCCTTTTTTAATCTTGTGTTACTCCTGATAAAGAATCTAAGTATTCCTTTCTTGAGTTTTTAGAATTTGTAATACTTTCTTCCATATTTGTTTCTAAGTTTGATTGTGCTTGTTCTCCTTGGCTGTTTATTGAACTTTGAATGTAATTATTTCTAAGATTTGCACTATTTTGATTATTATATCTATTTGCTACTTCATTTTTTGCTCTGTCTAACATGTTTGGATCACTTCTTAACAATGCTGATGTACTTTCATTTACTGGGTATGTTGGTGTTGCTGCTTTTTGCATTCCAGCTTCAGTATATTTTGTTGCATATATTTTTGCGCCTTTTACTTGTGCTACATCTATTATTGCACAGCTCATATGTAGAATTTCATCTTCTGTTAAGTTAACCCAAATTGTGTCATCTGAGTCTGTTCCATTTACATTTGGAATTTCAACTTCTTTTTTTGCAACTACTATAAAATCTTGTCCGTTTGGGAATTGCACCCTGATATCTATATAATCTCCAGTAGCTAAATCCATTGGTAATACTATCATGTTGTATTCTTGTTTTCTTACATCATCTTGTACTTGATTATCACCTTTGCTTAATAGTTCTGTTGTTATTAATGTATTTTTCTTCATTGTTACTTTAGCTATTAATGGAACATTGTTTAATTCTAAATATTCTTTTTCTCCACTTTTCTCTATGTAATAATTTTCTGTTTCATCTTCTTTTTTTATTTCATATTCTGTTCCATTTTTCTTTATATATAATTTTCCATTTCCATTTTTATCATATTTTGTGTAAATGTCATTTCCTTCTTTATCTTGTAAAGCATAGTTTTGTATCATTTCAAGATCACTTGTTGCATTACTTGGTACTAAAGTTTTATTTACGACTTGTAATGTTAGCATATCTGTTGTTATTACTTGTCCTGAGCTTACATCTTGATTTAAGACATATGCATTAACACTTGCTTTTAATTCCTCTTGTTCCTTTTTATTTTTATTCATCAATTGCATAAATAGAAATCCTATTATTACTCCTGTAATTAATAGCATCACTACCATACCTAATAAAAATGAATTTCTTGCTTTTCTTTGCATTGGATTTGTTGCCATTACAAATTCCTCCCTTATTTATTATTTTTAGATATTATTTTACAAAATAATCATTTATTATATTTTACCTCAAAGCACGTTCAAAATCAACGATATTGCATAGTGTAACTAAAAGTTAATATTGTTGTAATATTTTCGTAATATTTTAGCTACTCCGTTCTTCATTATTGCCTTCTGCAATATCATTTGCAATTTCTGTAACCACTGGTGTACTGCCTTTCATAGCAATTCCCATTCCAGCATTTTCTATCATTTTTTTGTCATTTATATTATCACCTATTGCCATTACTTCTTCTTTGTTTAATTCTAATTTTTCCATTAGGAATTCTATCGCATTCCATTTATCTACATCTGCTAAAGAAATTTCTGTGTAATAATATTCTATCGGCACTTCTTCAGTACCTTGAGTAATCATTTTTCTTGACATATGTGAAACTTCTAATACTTCTATATCACTTATTTGTTTAACTTTTCTTAATATCGAATTAAATACTGTTTTATTATCATCACATATTGTTATTTTTAAAAATTTGCTTTCTTGAAGATTTTTTACATATTCATACATGTTTTCTACAATACTGATATTTGTTTTTTTGCTTTCTTCTTTTTTTAGATTTTCTTTGTGATAATATAACACATTATATTTTAAAGCTGTTGCAAGTATTGTTTTATCTGTATATACATTATAACTGATGCTATTTTCCTCACAAATTTTTATTATTTCTAAAACTTTTTCTTTTGGCATGTATTTTTCGTATATAACTTCTTCTTTTTGTATATCATATACAAGTGCTCCATTTCCTGCTATAAAGTATTTTGTGCTTCCTATTTCTTTTGCTATTTGTTTTATGGAATCTATTGGTCTTCCAGATGCTATTATTACATCTGTTCCATTTTCTATAACTTTTTTTATTGTTTTACTTGTATTTTCAGTTACTTCGCCATAACTGTTTAGCATTGTTCCATCTAAGTCTATTGCTACTAATTTATACATTTTTTCAACTCCATTTTCATTTTTTTCGTTTTTTATTATAAACATTTTTTTTTGATTTTGCAATTATTTTAAGCAAGAAAAAATTTCCTGTTTATTTTTTTCGTTTTTGTTAATCCTAGTATTAGAAAAACAAAAAAGTTTTTTCTTAAAAGTAATTTTGCAGGAGGTGAAAAAAACAATGGCAAACTCAAGTAACAAAAAATTAGTACCAGAAGCTATGTCAGCTTTAGATAAATTCAAATATGAAGTAGCTTCAGAAGTTGGTGTTAACTTAAAAGATGGATACAATGGAGACATTTCAGCTAGAGATGCAGGAAAAATAGGTGGACAAATGGTTAAAAAAATGATAGAACAAGCTGAAAGAAATATGAAATAGTTTTAGTTAAACCTTAATACGAATAAGGCAGAAAATTAAGTTTTGTGTTTATATATTTTATTCATAAAATACATAAAGGCAGGATTTGATTTCCTGCCTTTCTTTTTTATTTAAGCTTCTGGTTCTACTAAACCGAAGTTTTTTCCATCTTTTAATTTATGTACAACATTTACTTTTCCTGTTTCTACATTGATAAATGCTAAAAAGTTATGTGTTGGTTTTTCTTGTAATTTTAATACTGCATCTTCTGGTAACATTGGTTTGATTTCATAGTATGATGTTTTTACTATTTCATCTTTTATTTCTGTTTCTTTTGTTTCTGCTACTTCCATTGATTTTAGAGATGCTTCTTTCATCATTTTTTCTTTTTTTGTTTTTGCTTTTCTAATTTGACCTTCTAAGATATCTATATCTTTATCTATTGATGCATACATATCTTTGTCTTCTGTTACAGCTCTGTATTTTTCACCATTTGCTGTTACATAAATTTCTGCTATTTGTTCATTTTTTTCTGTTTTTAATGTTACTTCTGCTTCTGCTTCTTCAAAATATTTATCGATTCTGTCTAGTTTCTTTTCTACATAATCGTTTATAGCTTCTGTTATCTTTAGTTCCTTTCCTGTTATTTTTATTTTCATAAAAATCGCTCCCTTCTCTTTTTTGTTTAATGCTTTTATGATATATTTTTATTATATATGTTATTTTTATTTTTTTCAAGAGTTTTTATTTTTTTAGTCTATTTTGTATTCCTTTTCCAGTTTTTCATTGAAATATAGTTTTGTTATTAACTTAAATTCTTCTAATGATTCATCTTTTATAGAAAATGAATATAGTTTTTTTGCAGGTGCTGTAACAGTATATTTTATCGCATTTATTGTACTTTGGCTCATCGATATTGTTGAAGTATCTTGTTTGCTACATGCTAAACATTTAAATCCATTATCTTTCAAGCTGAATCCATATATATTTTCCTTTTCTCCACAATTAACACATTTTGATATATCTGGTGTAAAGCCCAATATACAAAGTAAACGCAACTTAAATACACTTAATACAAAATCTAAATCCTTTGATGTTTCTGATATTGTATAAAGTGTATTTAATAATAATTGTAAAATGTTATAACAGTTTTGATTTTCATGTGTTACATCTTGTACAATTTTATTTATATGTACAGCATATTTTAGCTTGTCCAAATCTATTCTTAAATTGTAAAAAACTTCTATTGTTTCTGCTGAATTTATATGATATGTATTTGTTCCTTTATACATCAGATATTCTCCAAAGCAAAACATCTGCGTGCTTGCTAAAAGAGCACTTTTAGGTCTTCTTGCTCCTTTAGCAACACACGATATTTTGCCGAGCACCTGGTGTTAACATTGTTAACATTTTATCAAAATCGCCCATATTGTGTTCTGATAATATAACTCCATTCATTTTTACACTTGCCATGTTTATTTTTCCACCTTTTGCTACCTATTAAAATCCTCTAAATTCATATTTGTATTTTTTTGAACTTCTTGTATATCTATTTGGTTGTTTAGTTGTTTTTCTAAGTTCTCTATTTGTTTTAACTCTAAAAATGCATTTATATCGCCTGTGTTTTTGAAGGTATCCCATGCTATTTTTCTTATCATAAGCTCACTTCCTTTTTGTGTATTAAAGTTTTTTAACTCTAATTTTATCTTTTGCTTTTTTCATTTTTTTATGCAAAAACATTTATTTCAATTTGAATTTGTCAACAATACTATTATTATCTTGCCAGTCTTCTTTTACTTTTACCCATGTTTTCAAATTCACTTTCACTCCAAAGTTTTGTTCCATGTCTATTCTAGCACTTCTGCCAATTCTTTTTAACATATCTCCATTTTTTCCAATTATAATTCCTTTATGAGAATTTCTTAAACAATATATTGTTGCTTCTATATCATATAAGTCTTCACCTTTTTTGTTTTTTCTTTGTTTCATTTTTTCAACTTCTACATATATTCCATGTGGTACTTCATCTTGTAGTAGCTTTAGTGCTTTTTCTCTTATCGTTTCTTCTGCTAATTGGCGTATTGTTTGATCTGTATATTCTTCTATATCATAATATGCAGGACCTGGTTTTAAGTTCTTTTCTATTTCATCTAAAATTATATTTTTATACTTACTGTTTGTGGCAGATATTGGTATTACAGCTTCAAAATTATATTCTTTACTATATATTTCTATTAAATTTAATAAACTTTCTCTTTTTACTAAATCTATTTTATTTATTATTAATATTGTTTTTCTTTTTGCTTCTTTTATTTTTTCTAAAATTATTCTGTCACCTTTTCCAATATCTTTACTTGTTGCTTCAATTAAAAATAACACTACATCTGCATCTGCTATACTTGCATATGACGTTTCTATCATTGTTTCATTTAATTTTGTTTTTGGTTTGTGGATTCCCGGTGTGTCTGTAAATATTATTTGTGAATTTTCTCTATTCGCAATTCCTTTTATTGCAGTTCTTGTTGTTTGAACTTTATTTGCAATTGCAGCAACTTTTTCTCCTACTAATAAATTTAATAATGTTGATTTTCCTACATTTGTTCTTCCTATTAATGTTACAAAACCTGATTTGAATTCTTCCATTTTATTTTTCGCCTTTCTATTTTTATATTTTTATTATACACTATTATTTTGCTAAATTTGTAGAATTTAATTTATTTTTTATAATTTTTTTATTTACGAAAAAAATGCAGATATCAAATCCGCATTTTTCTTTTGTTTTATGCATATGCATGACGTTTTTTGAATGATAGCAAGTTTGTAATTTCGTTTTCTGTGTTTTTGGCTTTTTGTGTTTTTCTTGCTCTTTCTTGTTCCAATTCTCTTTTTTGTTTTTCTGCCATTGATTGGCAAATTGCTTTTTGATATGTAAAATGTGTGTCTTGAGCAATTTTGCTCCAATTATATTCGTTTCTAACTTTATTTTTTGCTCTTCTTGTTATATCTGCACATAATTTATGGTCATATAATAACTCTAATATTGAGTCTGCTATTGAGTTTGGATTTCCGCAGTATGTTTTCATTCCATTTACTTCATGGTCTACAATTTCGTTTAGTCCTCCTATATCTGAAACTACAACTGGATTTCCAGACAACATTGCTTCTAATGCTACTATTCCAAATGGTTCATATGTGCTTGGAAATACTGCTATGTCTGCGGCTTTGTACATTTTTTGTACTTCTTTTCCTCTCATATAACCTGCAAAACATACTTTATTTTCTATTCCCATTGCTTTTACTTGATTTCTTAGTTCTTCTTCCATTCCGCCTTTTCCACATATTACAAGTTTTGAATCATGATATCTTTCTAGTATTTTTGGCATTGCAGCTATTAGATGTTGTATTCCTTTTTCATATACTAGTCTTCCCATAAATAATATTATTTTTTCATTGTCCATTGCATATTTTCTTCTAAAATTGTAGTCTCTTTCTATGCCATTGAATAAGTTCATGTTTACTCCATTTGGTATTACATTTATTTTTTCATATGGTAAACCAAATAATCTTTGTAGTTCACTTTTCATGTAGTTGCTATTTACAATTACTTCAGATGATTCATATGTTAACATCCATTCTGTGTCATTTATGTATCTTTGTTGCTCATCATGTATTCCACTGTTTCTTCCAGCTTCTGTTGCATGTATTGTTGATACTATTGGTATATTGTAAGAGTTTTTTAATGTTTTTGCTGCATACGCTACTAGCCAGTCATGTGCATGTATTACATCAAATTGTCCTTGTTCTTTCATTATTTCACTTGCTTTGGCTACTAAGTTAAAGTTTAATTGCATTATCCAATCTATAAAGTTGTTTGGATTTATCATGTAATTGTCTACTCTATATACTTTTACTCCTTTGTCATCTTCAAAATATGGTGCATCTCCTTCTTTGTATGTTACTACTGTTACATCATGACCATCTTTTATTAGTGTTCTTGATATATCATATACTACTCTTGCAATTCCTCCTACTACTCTTGGTGGATATTCCCATGTTAACATTAGTATTTTCATCTAATATACTTCCTTTCTTTTTCTACATTTTCTTTTGTTTTTTGGCATTTTTCTTTTCTATTGTATACAATTTTTTTTAAATTGTAAATGGTTTTTGGAAATTTTTTAGATAAAAAATTTAATTTAAATTTAATAATATTTGTATAAAAAATTGTAAAAAAAGAGACTTAATCAAAAGCCTCTTTTCGAAATGGATTATTTTTCTTTTAAAAGTTCACGGTATTGCACTCCAAGATAATTAATTTGTCCATAGTCAATCTCTACCTTAAGTTGATATATTGAATCATTACCAACACTTCCAGGACATAAAGCATCAATTTTATTTAATGCATAGTTAATGCTTGTTGTTGTAGTTAATATATTATACAAGTCTTTTGGATTTTCTAAGTCATATTGTTTTTCTTCAAATTGCTTAACCATAAATTTTACTTCATCATATATTTGTCGGCTAAGTTCTATTTTTACTTTCCTAAAAGTTTTTTCCATTATGACGTCATCTACATCATTTTTTGAATATCTGAAAGCTGTATTTACATTAATTGGTACAGAATTCGGAATTTTGTCAGCCACACTTTGGGCAATTTCTCTGGTGGTTTCAGAGTATTCATTTTCCTTAGTACCATTTTTCATCTCATTTATACAATCAGCTACTTCAAATATTTCGCTTTTGCTTAGGTAAGTATTGATGAACAATTCATCCTTTTTACTTTCTTTGATTAATTGTTGCATCTTTTTATCAGTTTCTTCGAAGTTTTTTTCAATATTAGCAATTGCAACAACACACTTTTTGCACTCTACCTTTGCCTTTTTTGTCCATTTAATCCATTTTTGGTTTTTTTGTTCTGTTTCCATAATCATGTCCTCCTGTTTCTTCATGTTGTCTTTACGACAGAACTTTTTCTACTTAAATATTTATTCAAGCACTTTTATTATAACTCTTTTTACAATTTATGTCAACAGTTATATTGTTCTGTAAATAGCAAAAACACTGTTTTGAAAATCATTTATAGATTATTCAAAACAGTGCTTTTTTATATTACTCTGCATTATCTAAGTTAGTATTACTACTATCTTCTTGTATATTATTTTGAGTATCGATATTTGTGTTGGTATTTTCTTGATCAGAACTATCTTCATGATTACTACTATCGTCTTGTGTTTCATCTTCTTTTTGTTCTATTATTCCAATTCTTTTCAAATATTCTGTTGCGTCCATTTTTGAGTTATTTGCAGCAATATAATAATATTTCTTTCCTCCACTTATTGTCATATATATATCATCTGCTACTGGTGCAGCAAATAGTTCTTCACCTGATGAGTTTAACAATGTGTACTTTTTATCTTGACAAGCTACTAAAACATTATAATCTGGTATTACTAATAGATTTATTGCATCTTTGTTATTTGAAGCTATGTAACCAAAACTATCATATTTAAAGTCAACTAATTGTTTACCGCTTTTATCATATAGCCCCCATTTTCCGTCCTTTTTAATTGGAATTAAATTTCCTACTAATATATATTTATTTTTAATTCCGTTTTCTTCGAATTTTCCAGTGTCTATTCCTATTTCATCATTTTCAATATAAACTCTAATATTTCCTTTAAAGTCCATTATTCCATATTTGTTATCTTTTTGAACTAAGTAAAGTCCTGCATCAACGTCCATTAATTCAATTTTGTTATATATAATTTGTACTTTAGTTTCTTTTTTACTTGAAATTATTCCATATTTTTCATTATTTTTTATTAAAAAGTCTCCTACGTCTTCTAGATAAGTAATATCATCGTATTTTGGTTCTAATATAACTGTTCCGTCTGTTTTTATTACGCCTTTTTTACCTGCCTCATCTTTTTGAACTATTATCATATCATTCATTATTGCTTTTTGATTTACAAAGCTATCACTCATACTTGCATAACCATAATCTAATACTTTAGGAGTATATGCTTCTACTAAATATGGTAATGTATATACATATATTCTATTTTTTTCTTGATCATATTGAAAACTAACATTAAATGCTTTTTCTATAGTTTCAGATGTAGCATATAATGTTCCATTTATTGCTTTTACTGGTTTTTTAGAGTATTTATATTGATAGTTTTCGCTTTGGTCAGCTAAATCTAATTTATAGATTTTGTTTGAGCCTAATGTAAAATTTACTATTTCATTATCACTTTGCACATAACATTTATTTGGGCTTTCTGATGGGTCTCCATATTCTCCACTATAACTTTCATACCCAAAGTATGAAGCTACATCTTTTATTGGTACATACACAGTTCCATCATTTTCTATAACTAATATACTTTTTAATTTTTCATTTACCGCACCATCTAAAGTAAGTTTTAAGTTTGTGCTTTGAATATATAGTAAATATGTTATTGTTGCAATTATTAATATTACTAATAATATTATTGCTCCTAAAATTATTCCAGTTGTTCTCTTTTTCTTTTTTTCTTCTCTATTTTGAAAGCTTTCTTCCATTAAATTCATTTGTATCGCCCCCATGTTTTATTTTGTATAACCGTATTTTTTATAAAATTCTTCTTTAAATGTTCCTAAATTATCATTCTCTATTTCTATTCTAACCTTTTCCATTAAATTAGTCAAGAACCTTAAATTGTGAATTGATAATAATCTTACACCTAGTATTTCATTTGTTTTTATTAAATGTCTAATATATGCTCTAGTATAATTTTTACAAGTGTAACAGTCACATTCTGGGTCTAGCGGAGTCCAATCTCTTTCATATGTTGCATTTCTTACTACAACTTTTCCATGTGATGTCATTGCTGTTCCATTTCTTGCTATTCTTGTTGGTAGTACACAGTCACACATATCTATTCCAGCCATTGCCGCTTCTATTAGATAATCTGGTGTTCCTACTCCCATCAAATATCTTGGTTTATTTTCTGGCATAAGTGGTGTAGTAAATTTTAATATATCTAAAAATTCTTCTTTTGGTTCTCCAACACTTATTCCGCCTATTGCATATCCTGGTAAATCTAGTTCTATTAAGTCTTTTGCACTTTGTACTCTTAAGTCTTTGTAAAATCCACCTTGTATAATTCCAAATAAAGCTTGTTTATCAGTTGTTGTATGTGCTTCTTTGCAGCGTTTTGCCCATCTTGTTGTTCTTTCCATAGAATTTTTTGTGTATTCATATGTTGATGGATATGGACAACATTCATCAAATGCCATTATAATATCTGCTCCTAAATCTTCTTCTGTTTCCATTACAGATTCTGGTGAAAAGAAGTGCTTACTTCCATCTAAATGTGATTTAAACTCTACTCCTTCTTCATGAATTGTTCGTAAATCTCCTAAACTAAATACTTGAAATCCACCACTGTCTGTTAAAATTGGTCTATCCCAATTCATAAATTTGTGAAGTCCACCTGCTTCTTTTACTATTTTACTTCCTGGTCTTAAATATAAGTGATATGTGTTTGATAAAATTATTTGTGCTTTAACTTCTTCTTTTAGTTCTTCCGGTGTCATTGATTTTACTGTTGCCTGTGTTCCAACTGGCATAAATATTGGAGTTTGTATATCTCCATGTGGAGTATGTATTACCCCTCTTCTTGCTCCTGTTTGTTTACATACATGTAATAATTCATATGTTACTGCTGGTTTCATTTTTCCTCCTAATTTGATATATTTCTATATATGTTTTATATTATAAACATTGCATCTCCAAAGCTGAAAAATCTATATTTTTCTTTTACTGCTTCATTGTAAGCATTCATTATGTATTCTTTTCCTGCTAATGCTGATACTAACATTAATAGTGTTGATTGTGGTAAGTGGAAATTTGTTATTAATCCATCTATACATTTAAATTTGTAACCTGGATATATAAATATTTCTGTATCATCTTCTATTTGTTTTACCATTCCTGTTTTTTCATCTGCAACTGATTCTAAGACTCTACATGATGTTGTTCCAACTGCAATTACTCTTCTTCCTTCTTGTTTTGCTTTATTTATTTTTTCTACATCTTCTTGTTTTATATAAAAGTGTTCTGAATGCATTTCGTGTTTTTCTACAGTGTCTTCTTTTACTGGTCTAAATGTTCCTATTCCTACATGTAGAGTAACATTTGCTATTATAACACCTTTTTCTTCTAATTCTTTTAATAACTCTGGTGTAAAATGCAACCCTGCTGTTGGGGCAGCTGCAGAACCTTCATATTTGGCATAAACTGTTTGATATCTATCTTTTTCTTTTAAACTTTCATGTATATATGGTGGTAATGGCATTAGTCCTATTTGGTCTAATATCTCATTAAAAATTCCATTATAATAGAATTTTACTTTTCTTGTTCCTCCTGGTAATATTTCTAAAATTTCTGCTGTTAATAATCCTTCACCAAATATTACTTTAGTCCCTACATGTAGTTTGTTTCCAGGTCTTACTATACATTCCCATATATCTCCTTCTTGGTTATTTAATAACAAAAATTCAACATTTGCTCCTGTTTCTTTTTTTCCATATAGTCTTGCAGGAATTACTTTTGTGTTATTTCTTACCAATACATCACCTGGTTTTAGATAATCTATTATGTCTTTAAATGTTTTGTGTTCTATTGTTTGCTCTTCTCTATTTAACACCATTAATCTTGATTCATCTCTTTTTTCTAATGGTGTTTGGGCTATTAGTTCTTCTGGTAATTCATAATTAAATTCTGATACTTTCACTTTTATCGCTCCTTCATATAGCTTTTTTTATTTTATTTATTATCTCTTTTAATTCTTCTATTACATTTTCAGGTTGATTAAATTCATCTATTTGATATGGGTATTCAAAATTATTGTTCTTTGCCGGTTTTAATGTATATATATCCTCTGAAAGTCCTATGTTCTGACCATTATATTTTATGTTTTTATTCATATAATCTGTATACCATTTTTTCTGTCCTTCTAATTTTTCATTTTTATATCCATATTTTTCATAATCATGCAAAGCTGGCACTTCGTAGCCATATTCTTTCGAATTTCTTTCTAATGAATGTAAAAATTCGTGTAAAAATACTTCTTCTGGAAATGTATTTATTCTAGTATTGTACTTGTATATATAACTTTTAGAATCATTTGGAAGTCTTATATTTGAAAATCCTATTCCATAGTAATCCATCGCACCTAATCCAATCCAATCATTTACTTCTATGTCATTTTCGTGATTTGTATCTCCTAATCTCATTATCACAAATATATGATCATAATTATTTTGCTTTACTATGTCTTTTATCTGTGTTTCTACATTTTCAGGTGATACATAATATCCAAATTCATTGTCATATGATAATTCTGTTATTGGCACAGCAATTTCATGTATATCACATTTTGCAGTCATTTTTCCTTCTGATAAATTTTCAGCTGAACTTTCAAATCTTTTTATAGTATTTGTTATGTCATTTATATCATTTGGGCTTACTTCTAATTTTACTTCTTTTCCACCAATATTTACATCTGTAGCTTTAAAAACAAAGCAGCCAAAGTTCCAGTTGTTGTCTTTTTCTTCAATTCCTTCTTCTAATTTAAAATCAGTAAACCATGCTTCTCCTGTAGCTTGTCCTAAATATCCACCTAATCTAAATCCGATATTTACTGTTTCTCTGTTTTTAGAATTAAATATCAATTCTATTTTTTGCCAATCATTTGTCCCTTGAATTGCAATAGATCTTTCTGTTGTTCCTTCAATAGATATTTGGGCTCCAACTCCTGATTGTTGTTCTTTTGATTTTACATTATTTGTTTTTACCATACATGTTACTTTATATGGTTGATTTTTTTCTACTTTAATTTCTTTATAAAACATTGCATCATTATATTTTTCAGATGTTATTTTATAACTTTTTTGACTATTTATTTTCTCTGTTGCATCTCTTGTAAATTCTGATGTATATACATTTGCTTCACTTCTTACAAAATCATTAAAATTATTTTCTTGATATTTTTGAAATGCAAAATATACCAATGTACATAATACTAAAACAGTCACTGCATATGTTATTTTTTCTAAAATTTTTTTCAAACTCATTTTGCAGTTTCTCCATTTCTTTTGTTCTATATTATAAAAGTGAAAGGTCAATGTTTTAAAATTAATCCTTTCACCTTTTGTTTTAATTTTATTCTTCGCTTTCTTTTGATTTATCTTCTACTAAATCTTTCATGCTTAGGTTTATTCTACCTTGGTCATCTATCTCTGTTACTTTTACTGTTACTTTATCTCCAACATGAAGTACATCTTCAATATTTTTGATTCTTTCTTTAGAAATTTTTGATATATGTAATAGTCCTTCTTTTCCGCCACAACCTAAGTCTATAAATGCTCCGAAGTTCATTAATCTTACTACTTCTCCATAGTAAATTCCACCAACTTCTACTTCTCTTACAATATCTTCTACCATTTCTAATGCTTGGCTTGCTTTTTCATTGTCTGTTGAATAAATTAAAACTTGTCCATCTTCTTCTATGTCTATTTTTACTCCTGTTTCATCTATTATTTTGTTTATCATTTTTCCACCAGGTCCTATAACATCTTTTATTTTTTCTGGTTTTATTGTTGTTGTTAATATACGTGGTGCATATTTTGAAACTTCTTCTCTTGGTTTTGATATTACTGGCATCATTATATCATCTAATATATGTGCTCTTGCTTTTCTTGTTCTTTCAAATGCTTCTTGAATTATTTCATATGTTAATCCATCACATTTAATATCTACCTGAATAGCTGTAATTCCTTTTTCTGTTCCACCTACTTTGAAATCCATATCTCCAAAGAAATCTTCTAATCCTTGAATATCTACTAACATTACATAGTCTTCATCATTATCTGGATTTGTTACTAATCCTGTTGATATTCCTGCTACTGGTCTTTTAATTGGTACACCAGCGTCCATTAAACTTAGTGTGCTTCCACATATACTTGCTTGTGATGTTGAACCATTTGATGATAATACTTCTGATACAACTCTTATTGCATATGGGAATTCTTCTTTTGATGGTAGTACTGGAACTAATGCTTTTTCTGCTAATGCTCCATGTCCTATTTCTCTTCTTCCTGGTCCTCTTGATGGTCTTGCTTCTCCTACTGAGTAGCTAGGGAAGTTATAGTGATGCATATATCTTTTTGATTCTTCTGTGTCTATTCCATCTAAAACTTGTTCTTCGCTTATCATTCCTAATGTTGCTATTGATAATACTTGTGTTTGTCCTCTTGTAAATAAAGCACTTCCATGTACTCTTGGAAGTAATCCTACTTCACATGATAATGGTCTTATTTCATCTAATGCTCTACCATCAACCCTTTTATGTTCTACAAATATCATTTCTCTTACACATTTTTTCTCTAATTTGTAAATTGCTTCTCCAATGTCACCTTTATGTTCTTCAAATGCTTCTTCTCCAAATTTTTCTGTATACGCATTTTGTATTTTTTCTGTTAGTTCATCTATGTTTTTGTCTCTTGTTTCTTTGTCTTTTTCTTGAACTTTTTCTTTCATTTCTTCTTTGAAGTTTTCTTCTATAAATTCATATACATCATGATCAACTTCAAATGATTTATATTCAAATTTTGGTTTTCCAATTTCTTCTTGTATTTTTGATATAAATTTGCAGATTTTTTTAATTTCTTCATGTGCTGTTTTTATTGCTTCTAGCATTACATTATCTGGAACTTCATTTGCTCCAGCTTCTATCATTGTAATTTTCTTTTCTGTTGCTGCAACTGTTAATGTTAAGTCACTATTTTTTCTTTGTTCTTCTGTTGGGTTTATTATTATTTTTCCATCTACTAGCCCTACATTTACTGCTGCTGTTGGTCCATTAAATGGTATGTCTGATATTGCTAATGCTGATGCAGCTCCTATCATTGCAGCTACTTCTGGTGAGTTGTCTTGTTCTACACAAAGTACTGTTGCAACAACTACTACATCATTTCTGAAGTCTTTTGGGAATAGTGGTCTTAGTGGTCTGTCTATTGCTCTTGATGTTAATATTGCTTTGTCACTTGGTTTTCCTTCTCTTTTTAAGAATCCTCCTGGTATTTTTCCTACTGAATATAGTTTTTCTTCAAAATCTACTGATAATGGGAAAAAGTCTATCCCATCTCTTGGCTCTTTTGATGCTGTTACATTTACTAGTACACATGTGTCTCCATAACGTACTAATACACTTCCATTTGCAAGTCCTGCCATTTTTCCTGTTTCTATAACTAATTTTCTTCCTGCTAATTCTGTTTCATATGTTTTAAACATTTTTTATCTCTCCTTTTTATACAGTTTTTGCACCTTTTTACCAAGCTTTTTAGATTGTAACCTCTATAATGTGCTATTTTTTATAGCATATTATACAAGCTACTTACCTAAAATTTTGCTTGGATTTTTTTGTTTTTCTTGATAAAAGCCCATGCTAATAAAACAAGCATAGGGCTTTATCTTTTAATTATTTTCTTAATCCTAGTTTTTCAACTATTTCTCTATATCTATTAACATCTTTTTTAGCTAAGTAGTTTAATAGATTTCTTCTTTTACCAACCATTTTTAATAATCCACGTCTTGAGTGGTTATCTTTTTTGTGAACTTTTAAGTGTTCTGTTAATTCGTTGATTCTTTCTGTTAAAAGAGCTACTTGTACTTCTGGAGAACCAGTGTCTTTTTCATCTCTTTTATATGTTGAAATTATTTCTTGTTTTCTTTCCTTTGTCATTTTTACACCTCCTAATTTTTTTCTTCCTTTAACTGAGCTTAAAGTCTTAGGTGCTTGCGCTTTTAAGCTAAGTACAAGGTATTGTTTTTTGACATTCCTATTTTACTATATTTTTATCAAAATTTCAAGTGTTTTTTCTAATTTTATGCAAAAAGCAGACTCTAATTAGAGCCTGCTCATTTTTAGTTATTAACCTTTTCTTTTTCTTTTAATGGTATGTCTTTTAGTTTATTGAAATCTTTTTCTAATGTATATAATACTGAATGTTTCTTTAATTTTCCTTTGCTATTATACTTTGCTTCTGTAACTAAAGCCCATGTTGCATTTTTTATTATATAACTTTCTCTTACATAATTGAAATATTTTTTGTCACACCATAATTCTGCAGTATCTTTTCTACATTTTTCGATTTCTCCATCTGTCCTAACATCCAAAAAGTATCCTTCTTCATCTCCTTGAGCGCTTATAGTTATATATGATCTATTTGGATCTTGTTTTTCTATCCTTGAAATATCATGCATGGACAGAAATTTTTGAAACTTTTTGGTTCTAAAGTATGCATATCTTTTTTTAAATTTGTCATTAACACTTAATCCTAAGAACCCATTTATAGCTTCTCCTCTGGCATGAATTACATATCCTTCTTTAAGTCTTTTCTCTTTTTTTCCTTCTTGTTTTAAGGTTAATTTTGAAAATCCATTTTTGAATATGACAAATTTAAGTATTCCGTTTTCATTTTCGCTTGTACATACAGTTGTACCTGATGGTGTAATCTTACATTCCCATCCATTTCCAACTATATATTGTGGCTCAAATATTTTTGGCTTTTCAGCATCAAATGTTCTAACAAATTTCCCATTTTTAATTTCGATTTTCCAAATCATTTTTTCCTTTCCCTAATACTCACTTTTTTAGTGACGTTCGTTCCTAAATAAATTTTAGGCCTTTCTAAAGTCTCTACATTGTTGCACGTTTCGGAAAAAAGTTAATAACTTCTATGAGATAACAACTACTGTTATCTGTTTCAATGTGCATATGCTAAAAAATTAGCATGTATACATAATAACATATTTTTGTTTTTTATACAATATATTTAATTTCATTATTTGGAAAATATTTTTTCATTTGTGTTTTAAAAAACGCTTCACCTGCTTTTCTCACATCATTTTTATACCAATATTTTCCCATTCCCCTTCCTGTCATTTTCTCTTTATCATATAAATTTATTGCATTCGAAAATGCTTCTTCATTTATTTTAGTATGCACATAACTATATGTCATAAAAATAATTTCGAAAAACACATCTTTTTTAACTTTTTCGGATAATTCGATATTTAATTTTTGTATTAATTCTAAATACAACTTTTCCCAACCTTCAACAAAAATTACAGGTGCTATTAATATTCCAATTTTATAGCCAGCATCTTTTAGCTTGTTAATTGCATTTATTCTTCCTTGTAATCTAGAAGTTCCAAATTCTACGTTTTTTATTATTTCTTCTGGATTAACACTTACTCTTATAATTATTTTTCCTTTATGATCCAATGGTAGCAAATCATCTACCATCTCAAATTTTGTTGGGAAAGTTAAATATCCTTTTTGTGTATTCTTAAAATTTTCTATTGTCCACACTAAATTGCCAGTTATTGTGTTCTCTAATATTAAATCACTATTACTTCCTATTTCAAATGTTAATTCTTTGTCTGACTTCTCTGCTGTTTTTATTATTTTTTCTAGCATTTTTTCTCTATTAACAAATAATCTCAAATATGCACATTTATTATAATTGCATACCAAATAGCAATACATACATGCAGCTGTACAGCCAGATGATGTATATGGTACTAGAAAATCTGATGTTTTATGGTTTTCAACAAATTTGTGCGTTTTTCGTACTCCTATTATTAGGTTTCTTTTCATATTCAAAAATTCTTTGTTTTCTTTTTTTCGCATTTCTTCTATATTGTTGTGATTTTCAATTTCAATTTTTGGTACATTTTCATATTGTTTAAGAAGTTGTTTTCCGTAATTCGTAATTTTCTATTTCTTTTTCATAACAAATTAAATTAGGGTTAAACATATTATTATCTCCTTTTCTTAAATAATAATAGTTTAACCCATTTTTTATTTTTTATATTCTTTCATATGTAATAAATTCATAATCTAGTTTGTTTTCTTCATTTTTTATTCCTTTTTCTTCACTTGTTTTTTTCCATACTTTTTCATCTATTTTAGGAAAAAATGCATCTCCATCAAATTCTTCGTTTATTTGTGTTACATACATTTTTTTAACATATGGCATTAAGAAGTTATATATCATTGCTCCTCCAATTACAAATGCTTCTTCTTCTCCTTCTATCAAATCTTGAATTTGTAATAAAGAATGCACTACTTCTACATTTTCATCTTTTACTTTAAAGTCTGGATTTTGGCTAAATATTACATGTTTTCTATTTGGTAATACTTTTTCTAATGATTCAAATGTTTTTCTTCCCATTATTATTGTATGTCCTGTTGTTAAATTCTTAAAATGTTTTAAATCTTCTGGCAAATGCCATACTAATTCATTATTTTTTCCTATTATATTGTTTTTTGCTTTTGCTACTATTATACTTAACATCTTTCTTCTCCTTATTTTGCTACTGGTATTTTTCCTAATTTTATTTCTTTGTTATAATCATAATTTTGAATTTCAAAATCTTCTACCTTGAATTCGTAAAAATCTTTTGTATGATTATTTATCTTTAATTTTGGATGTACATCCATTGACTCTGCTTCTATTAGTTTTTTTACTAATGGTATATGTCTATCATATATATGACAATCCCCAATATTATGTGTCAATGTTCCAACTTCCAATCCTGCAACTTGTGCAAACATGTATTGTAATGCTGCATATTGCATTACATTCCAGCCATTTGCTGCTAGCATGTCTTGTGAACGTTGATTTAATATTAAATGTAGTTTTCCTTCTTTTACTAACCATTGTGTTCCATATACGCATGGCTCTAATGCCATATCTTTGAGTTCTTCGTGATTAAATATATTTGTCATTATTCTTCTACTTGATTGGTCATTTTTTAATAAATATAAAACAAATTCTACTTGATCCATTTCTTGTATTCCATCTTTTGTTTTAAATTGATATTTTTTGCCCATTTGGTACCCATATGCTTTACCAATTGTACCATTTTCATCTGCCCATTGGTCCCATATGTGTGAATTTAAGTCTTTTATGTCATTAGATTTCTTTTGCCAAATCCATAAGACTTCATCAATAGCTCTTTTTACTGTTCCACTGTTGTTTCTTAATGTTATCATTGGAAATTCTTTTCCTACATCATATTTGTTTGTTACTCCTACTATTGATATGTAGTTTGCTTCACTTCCATCTTCCCATCTTGTTCTTACATTTGTGCCTTCAGATGAGTAGCCGTTTTCTATTATTTCTTTGCAAGTTTCAATAAAGTGTTTGTCAGCTTGTGTCACTTTTATCACTCCTATTCTTTTTTCTTTTTGAAGTATATCACAAGCATTTTAAAATTTCTACTCATTTCTTTATTTTTTTACCACCACTTCGGAACATATTCTTCTTCATGTTCTCCAAGCTCTTGAACAAAGCCATTTTCAAACCCTAAAAAATCAATATAATCTTCTATTTGTTTCCACTCATTTTCAGTAAGTTTCCTATTTAGTTCTTTATATTTTTCATCATTTTTAGCTTTATATGTAGGAAAATATTGAGCCATAACACTTATATACACATAATCTTTCAGATTATCGTTTATCCACTTTAGGACTTTTTTACTATTTTCCACATTTTCAGGTAACACCAAATGTCTTATCATTACCCCTTTTTTCATGATGCCATTTTCATCAAATTCATGTTTGCCTACTTGTCTTACCATCTCTTTTATTGCATTTGTAGCAATTTCAAAATAATTTTCTATTTTTGAATATTTATATGCTTTTTCATTTTCTGCATATTTCAAATCTGGCAAATAAATGTCTACATATCCATCTAACTTTCTAATAGTTTCAACTGTTTCATATCCATTTGTATTATATACAATTGGAATTTCCAATCCGTTTTTTCTTGCTATTTTTATTGACTCTATAATTTGAAAAGTATAACTTGTTGGAGTTACCAAGTTTATGTTTTCAACTTTTTTGGATTGTTGTTCTAAGAATATTTGGGCTAATTCTTCTATTGTTATTTCTTTGCCTTTTCCTTGCTGGCTTATCTCATAATTTTGACAATATACACAGTTCAAATTACAATTAGAGAAAAATACTGTTCCAGAGCCATTTTCTCCACTTATACATGGTTCTTCAAAATTATGTGTTGAATATAAAGCTATTTTTATCTTTTCATTTGCTTTACATCTTCCTATTTTCCCTTCATTTCTATTTATTCCGCATTTATGTGGACATATAGTGCATTTGTCTAGTTCTTTTATCATGTTGTTCTCCTAATCTTTTACTATTTTTACTGATTTTACTATTAATCTTTCTTCCTGTTTTTCTAAGTTTATTTCTTTTTTAGTGAATCTATCCATGTTTTGTTTTACAATTTCTTGTATTTTAGTTTCATTATCATTATTAGAAACTCTTCCTATTTCTTCTTCATTTGTATTTGTTATTATTATGCTATTTTCACTGCCGTAATCTTCTTCATATTCTATAATTCTGGCTATATAACCTTCCTTTGTTTTTTCTATTTTATCTAGTAGAAAACTATCTTCTTTGTTGTCTAATTCAATGTCTAAATTATAATATTTATCTGTTTGTTCATCATATTCTATAGAATTATTTCCTTCTTTTGGAAATTGATTTTTAAAGTCTTTTCCAAATAGTTCTTCTGCTTTATTGTTTATCTGGTCATATGTTAATTCATAGTCATCTAAATTCTTTTTCACCATTTCCCAAAGCCATAATTTGTCTGCATTATTTATATCTTCGAACTCTGGTAATGCTTGGTTAGTCACTTCTTTCCAGCCATATATTTTTGTTATATATTCTTCTATTTGCTTAATATCTTGTACATTTACATTGTCTTTTGTTCCTACTGCTTGTTGTCTATAAATTATCATTCCAACTAATATGCATGACAAAATTACTATGATAATAAGCATTTTTTTCATTAGTTTTTCCCCTTTTCATCTTTATATTTTAGGCCATCTTATATTAACTTTAAATAAATCACCATCGATTTTTATTGTTAATTCTCCTCCTTGAAGACTTGTTAAACTTTGTGCAATTGATAATCCTAATCCGCTTCCTTCTGTGTTTCTTGATTTATCTCCTCTTACAAATCTTTGCATTAATTCTTCACTTGTAATGTTTAATTTTTCTTTTGAAATGTTTTTGATAGTAATATCATAGTTTTCACTATTTTCAGCAATGTCTACATATACTCTTGAATCTTCCACTGCATATTTTGTTATGTTTCCAAATAAGTTTTCCACTATTCTATAAATATATCTACTATCAGCTTTTATTTTAACATTTTCTTCTGGTTTTTGCACTACTATTTTTAAGTTTTTTTCTTCAAATTTATCTTTAAATTCTCCAATTGTTTGATTTAGTAATTCTATAAAATCTATTTCTTCTATATTTAATTTTAGATTTCCCGAAGATGCTTTTGAAGCTTCTACTACATCTTCTGTTAATTTTTTTAATCTTTTTGATTTTTGATCTAATATGTCAATATAATTTCTTATTCTCTCATCTTTTATATTTTCTTTTTTTAGTAAATCCACATAATTTATAATTGATGTTAATGGTGTTTTTATATCATGTGATACATTTGTTATTAATTCTGCTTTTAGTCTTTCTGCTTTTACATTTTGTTCTATTGCATTTGAAAATCCATCTGCTATGTCTTTTATATATATGCTCATTTCTTGAAGTGTTCCTTTTAGTTCATTTTCATCTAATTGTATGTCTGTTTTTCCTTCATATATATCTTGCAAGGCTTGTCTTATTTTTTCTTGTGCTACAACATATTTTTTTATTTTATAATATGTCCATATCCAAAAAATTATTATTAAAATGTTTGATATCATATCTTTAAAGACAATTCCTAATATTGAAGTTGTCACTAAAAAGCTCACATAACATAAAAATATTCTTTTGGTTTCTGGCTTTTTATTTGTTAATGTATTATAAATATTTTTCATTTTTCTAAAAAAATATCTTAATATTCTATATAACAAAAAGCCTTGTAAAAACTTTCTTGCTTTTATTCTTTTTATTGTGCTTATTCCAATCACTGCACAAACTACATAACAAATTATATATGCAGCAAAAAATCCTATTATTGATATGTATTCAGCTAAATTTATGCATTCTGCTCCAATTACAGTAAATATTATTATTATCCATATTCCAACAAATCCTAATATTTCATATGGTACTTTATCTATAAAACTTAATTTTACTTCTTCATTTTTATTATATCCTATTGCCCATATTAAATATATAGCTATTATTAGCAATGCTATTGTTGTTAATGGTAATACAACTATTGGCAATATTTTATGTTCTAAACCAAAATTTGCAGCTAAGTTTATTATTTTATATGTTGTTAAACTATTTGTTTTATTTATATCAAATCTGCTATATACATCAAAATTTTCTATATTTTTTTCTTTTGAGTATTCACTGTTATTATCTTGTTTTAGAAGTCTATATTTATTGCTATAAATAAGCTCTTCAGAATTCATTTTTTCTATATCTGTTTCTATTTTTCCTGATATATAGTTCCAATGTTCTTCACTATTTTGTATTTTGCTTTTTTCTGCTTCGTAATCATTACTTTTTATATTTGTATATACTTTTCCTGTTAGTTTATCTATTATTATATAGTCTATATTTTCTTCTATTCCACCATTATATGCATATATATATTTGTTTTCCACATAATATATGTCTTTTTGTTCATTTTCTACTTTTACAAAATTATTATCTTCTTCTGTTGCTTGTTTGCATTCATTTACTTTATCTACTATGTTTTGTAAATATCTATTTGCAAAATCCAGTGTCTCCTCATATTTTGTTTCATCTTTTATGTTATATTCTTCTAAAAATACTATGTGTAATACACTTCCTATTGCAATTATTACTAGTATTGGAATCAATATATAACATATTAATTTTGCTAGATTTGAACTTCTAATTTTCTCCACTTATCTATTCACCTTACTTTCTATTTTTCAATTTTATATCCTACACCCCATATAACTTTTAGATATCTTGGCTCTTTAGGATTTATTTCTATTTTTTCTCTTATATGTCTAATGTGAACTGCTATTATGTTTTCTGCTCCATAACCTTTCTCATTCCATACATTTTCATATATTTGTGTAATTGAATATACTTTTCCTTTATTTTTTAACAAGAATTTTAATATATTAAATTCTGTCCCTGTTAGTTTCACTTCTTTCCCATCTACTATGACCTTTTTTGTGTCATTATTTAATATTAATTCTCCTGTTTGATATATGTTTTCAACTTCATTTTCATTTATTGATCCTAGTTTTGTATATCTCCTTATATTTGAATTAACTCTTGCTAATAATTCTAATGGATTAAATGGTTTTGTTATGTAGTCATCTGCTCCTAAGTCTAGTCCCTCTATTTTGTCTTCATCTTCAGATTTTGCTGAGAGTAATATTACTGGTATTGTTTTTCCTTTTCTTATATCTTTTAATGTTTCTATTCCATCTTTTTTAGGCATCATTATGTCTAAAATTATAAGATGTATTTCATTTTCCTCTAATTTTTTTAAAGCTTCTTCTCCATTATATGCCTTTATTATGTTATATCCTTCTTTATTTAAGTATATTTCTATTGCTTTTACTATTTCTTTATCATCATCTACTACTAATATATTATACATTTTACCAATCTCCTTTGTGATTAGTATACCATAGATTGGATTAATAAAAAATAGAGAATTTCTTAATTTTCTTCTAAGTTATTCTAAATATATTTTTTATTTTTTCATATAAAAAAACTCTAGCATTTGACTAGAGTTCTTTGAGTTCTGGAATTAAAAGCTTTATTTTTTACTTTTTAATGTCAAGTCATCCACAATTGTTGCTATAAATTCTGAATTTGTAGGTTTTCCTTTATGAGGTGAAATTGTATAACCAAAAATTGTATTAATTTTTTCAATGTTACCTTTTGACCATGCTGTTTCAATTGCATGTCTGATAGCTCTTTCCACACGAGAAGATGTGGTATTTTTTCTTTTTGCAATATCTGGATATAGCGCTTTAGTAACGTTATGTAAATATAATTCTTTATTTTCCATAGTTAAAATTATCGCAATTCTTAAATAGTCATACCCTTTTAAACTTGGTGCTACACCAATTTCTCTTAATAATTTAGAAACTACTTTTTCTAAATTTTCTTCAGTAAGCTTTTCTTGTTTTTCTGTTTTTCCAACCACTTGGCTCAACCCTTCGATTAGCTCTTCAATTGTTACTCCTTTATCCCGGCATACTTCTAAAACCTGTATTAAAGTTGCCCTTTTTTCTTCTGTCATTTCCATTTTTAATACCTCCAAACTAATTTACCAAGCTTTTTAGCTTGTAGGTATTATTTTAGCAGGTTTTTTACGTTTTTTTATTTTTGTTTTGCGAAACTTGTATTTTAATTTACATTATTTGTATTTTTTATGTAAAATGTTGTTTTTATATAGAAAAAGAGAAAATACTAATTTAAAATTAATATTTTCTCTTAATTGAAAGTTTATTTGCAGACTTCTGCTCTGCAAGATACCATTGATGTTAATGGAAATCTTTTGATGTTTCCAGTAGATGTTCCTTTCGAAAATTCTGGATTTTCAAGGACAATTCCGTATTTTCCTGCTTCTAATACTTTAAATACTCCTTTTTCTAGTAAACCTGAAATTTCTACTTTCTTTCCTACTAGTCCTTTCCATTTTTCTAGTACAATATCTAAGTCTGTCATTTTTCTTTCTCCTCCTATGTAAATTTTGAACTTCGGAGAAGACAACCACTCCGAAATTCATCGAAATGGTTGATTTATTACCAACTTTCGCACTTCCTATTATAGCACACTTAACATAATTTTGCAAGTTTTTATCAAATAAAAGCTAAATTACTATTTTATGAATACATTATTCAGTAAAATATAACTTAGCTTTCACTATTATGCCGTTTCTTTTTGTTTTCTATTTGGTGTTTGTCTTTTTACTTTTTTATCACCATCTTTAATTTCTCCCATTATAGTTTTAGGTCCTGCATTATTTACAACCGTGTCTTTTGTTATAATACATTTTTCTATTTCTGGGTTTGATGGTATGTCAAACATAATATCTCTCATTATTTCTTCAATTATAGAACGTAATCCTCTGGCACCTGTTTTTCTTTCTATTGCTTTTTCTACAATTGCTTCTAAAGCTTCTTTTTCAAACACTAATTCTACTCCATCAATTTCAAATAATTTTTGATATTGTTTTACTAAGGAATTTTTTGGTTCAACTAATATTTGTATTAGTGCTTCTTTGTCTAAATCTTTTAATGTTGCTATTATTGGTAATCTTCCTATAAATTCAGGAATTAATCCAAATTTCAATAAGTCTTGTGGTAGCAATTCTTTAAACACTTCATATTGTTCAATGTCTTTTTTAGTTTTTACTTGTTTTCCAAATCCTATTGCTTTTTCACCTGTTCTATCTCTTATTATATTTTCTAATCCTTCAAATGCTCCACCACATATTATTAATATGTTTTCTGTATTTATTTGTAACATTTCTTGGTTAGGATGTTTTCTTCCTCCTTGTGGTGGTACAGAAGCAACTGTTCCCTCGATTATTTTTAGTAAAGCTTGTTGTACTCCCTCTCCACTTACATCTCTTGTTATAGAAGGATTTTCAGATTTTCTTGTTATCTTATCTATTTCATCTATATATATAATTCCTTTTTCTGCTTTTTGAATATCTCCATCTGCTGCTTGAATTAATTTTAATAAGATATTTTCAACATCTTCACCAACATATCCTGCTTCTGTTAATGTTGTTGCATCTGCTATTGCAAATGGTACATTTAGTATTTTAGCTAATGTTTTTGCAAGTAGTGTTTTTCCACAACCTGTTGGCCCTAATAATAAGATATTACTTTTTTGAATTTCTACATCATCATCTTTTGCATATTCTTCATGTGCAATTCTTTTATAATGATTGTATACTGCAACAGATAATGTTTTTTTAGCTTCATCTTGACCTATTACATAGTCATCTAAGATTTGTTTTATTTCTTTTGGACTTGGTATATTATCTAATTCGTTTAATTCGTATCCTACTTTTTCTTCATCATATAATTCTGCTTCTATTATGCTTTCACATAATTCAACACATTCATCACAAATATATACACCTGGTCCGTGCTACAATTTTTCTTACATTTTCTTGTGCTTTCCCACAAAATGAACATCTTACAGATTTTGGGGTTGTATCATTTTTTGCCATATATTTATTACATAGAATGTATATTTATTCTATGCACTCCTTTCTTTATTTTTTATTTTCTTTTGTCCATTATTCCATCTATTAATCCATATTTTAAAGCTTCTTCAGCTGTCATGTAATTGTCTCTTTCAGTGTCCTTTTCAATTGTCTCTATGTTTTGGCCTGTTCTTTCACTTAAGAATTTATTTAATTTTTCTCTTGTTTTTACTAAGTGATCTGCATGAATTTTTACTTCTGTTGCTTGGCCTGATATTCCGCCACCACCAATTAATGGTTGATGAATTAATATTTCTGCATTTGGAGTTGCAAATCTTTTTCCTTTTTCTCCAGCTGCTAATAATGCTGCTCCCATGCTTGCTGCCATTCCTATACATATTGTTGATACTGGGCATGAGATATAGTTCATTGTATCTATAATTCCCATTCCGTCTGTTATTGATCCTCCTGGTGAATTGATATATAAACTTATTTCTTTATCAGGATCTTCTGATTCTAAGAATAATAATTGAGCTATTACTAAACTTGCTGTTGTTGGGTTTACATCTTCTCCTAAAAATATTATTCTATCTTTTAATAATCTTGAGAAAATATCATAAGATCTTTCCCCTTTGCTTGTTTGTTCTACAACATATGGTACTAAACTATTTTTTTCTAACATATTTTTTCCTCCTTTGATTAACTTTTATAATTATATATAAAATATGTACTTAATTGCAAAAAAGCTGGGGATAAAATTTAACTTTTCAAACTTTCTCCCCATGCTTTTTATTCTATTTTATTTTTGCATTTTTTACTAAGAAATCTATAGCTTTTTCTGATGCTAATCCTTCTTTTATGTAATTTCTTACATTTTCATTTTTTAGGAATTCTTCATCATTTTCTTTTCCATAATTCTTAGCCATTTCTTTCATTTTTTCATCAATTTCTTTATCTGTTGCTTCTATTTTTTCTGCTTTTATTACTGCTTCTAATGCTAATCTTGACTTAATTCCATTTATTGCTTGAGGTTCATATTCTTTTCTCATATCTTCCATTGTTTTTCCCATCATTTGAAGATATTGTTCTAGTTTTAATCCTTGATATGATAGTCGTTGTTCAATATCTCTTAACATGTTGTCTATTTCCATTTCTACCATTCCTGATGGAATTTGAACTTTTACATTTTCGCATAATGCTTTTACTACTGCTTCTTGTGTTTCATATTTTGCTCTTTCTTCATTTTGTTTTTCTTGTTTTGCTTTGATATCTGCTTTTAGTTCTTCTAATGTATCAAATTCACTTACGTCTTTAGCGAATTCGTCATCTAATTCTGGTAATTCTTTTTTCTTTATTTCATGTACTTTTACTTTGAATACAGCATCTTTTCCAGCTAAATCTTTTGAGAAGTATTCTTCTGGGAATTTTACTACAACATCTTTTTCTTCATCAATTTTCATTCCAATTATTTGGTCTTCAAATCCTGGGATGAATGTGTTGCTTCCTATTTCTAAGTCATGATTTTCTGCTTTTCCACCTTCAAAAGCTTTTCCATCTACAAATCCTTCAAAATCGATTGTTGCGATGTCTCCATTTTCTACTGGTCTGTCTTCAATTGAGATTAGTCTTGAGTTATGTTCTTGCATATGTCCTAATTCATGGTTTATGTCTTCATCTGTTACATTATACTCAACTTTTTCTATTTCTATACCTTTATATTTTGAAACTTCTGCTTCTGGTTTTGTTTGCATTATTGCTGAGAATTTTAAGTCTTTTCCTTTTTCTATTTGTTCTACTTCGATGTCAGGTCTACTTACAACTTCTAATTTATTTTCTTTAACTGCTTCATCTAATGCTTCTCCAGCTACTTCATTGAATGCATCTTCATAGAAAATTTCTTTTCCATAGTATTTTTCTACTATTTGCATTGGTGCTTTTCCTTTTCTGAATCCAGGAATATTAAAATATTTTGCACTTTTGAAATATACTTTTTTTATAGCTTCATCAAATTTTGCAGCCTCTACTGTTATTTCTAATTTGATTTCATTTGCGTTTTTTGTTTTTTCTACTTTACAATTCATTTTCTTCAATCCTTTCTTTTATTCCTAAGCCTAATTATTATACCACATTTTTCCCAATTTGCAAGGAATTTTTAATATTTTCGCGAATTTTTCAAAAAATACTTGTTTTTTTATATTATTTGTGTTAAACTTATCAATAGTCAGTTTATTAAGATTTTTAGGAGGTGCAATAGATTATGGCAAAATGTGCAATTTGTGAAAAACAAGCTAGTCATGGAAATAAACTTAGCATTACTCGTTCACATATAAGTAAAAGATCACCACGTACATGGAAACCAAACTTAAGAAGTGTTAAAGCAGAAGTTAATGGTGAAGTTAAAAGAATTAGTGTATGTGCTAAATGTTTAAGAGATGGAAAAGTAAAAAGAGCTTAATTACAGCTCTTTTTTTGTTATAGAAATTAATAAATTTCTATATTAGTTCCTTCTTTTACAATAATCAATATTGTTCCATTATTTACTTTTAATACTCTTAATTTGTGTTGAATTAATTCTTTTACGAATTCATCTGTTTCTATTGCAAAATTGTATCTTATTATGTTTTTGCAATCCTCAAAATTTTTTAAAGGTGCTACCACATAGCCCATATGTGAAGGGCTAAGCGAAACTGCACAACTTTCTTCTAAGTGTGCTTCAATCTCCTTTGCCAACATTTTTTCATTAAAATTTTGTTCCTTCATTCTGTCTAACTCCTCCTACTTGTTTTATTCTGTAAAAAAAGAAACTTTTTGTTACTATTATGTAACCTCTTACATTATACCACTTTTAAGTATTTAATTCAACTTATTCTTTAATTCCAAAAATCAACTTAACAAATCCTCTTAAAAATTTTGGAACTTTTTTTACCACTATTGTCATTATATGTATCCTCCCTTCATTTCTAACATGCAAGCCACATAAGGCCAACACATACAACTGCCACTCCAATTATAAATAGCCAACCTGTAATTGGAAGTAATAACACTAATAAAATTCCAAGTCCTAAGCCAATTAAGCATACGGCTAAAGTTTTTCTAAATAAATGTATCATTTTATTACCTCCACTGTTTTTGTATATTATATTGTTTTTTATAATTATTTGTTCCTTTTTATGACAATTATTACTTTTACAATATTTGACTTTAATATATTTTTACTATAAAATGCTTTATATAATTTGAAAAAAGGAATGATTTTAGATGAAAAAAGCTGATGCAATAAAATTTGTTGAATTATTAAAAGCAACTTATCCTGATGCTACATGTAGTCTTGATTTTACAACGCCTTTTCAGTTAGTTGTAGCTGTAATGCTTTCTGCACAATGCACTGATGAAAGAGTAAATAAGACTACTCCTGCATTGTTTGAAAGATGTAAAACTATTGAAGACTTTGCTAATATTGATATTTCGGAATTAGAAGAAATAATACACCCTTGTGGTTTTTACAAAAATAAGGCTAAAAATATTAAACTTTGTGCTAAACAAGTACTTGAAAATTTTAATGGTATTGTTCCTCAAACTATGGACAAACTTCTTTCTCTTGCCGGAGTTGGAAGAAAAAGTGCAAATGTTATTTTATTAGAAGTTTTCGGTATTGCTGAAGGTGTGGCTGTGGATACTCATGCTAAGAGAATTTCAAATTTAGTTGGACTTTCTAAAGAATCTGAACCTGAAAAAATTGAAAAAGATTTAGTAAAATTATTTCCTAAAGAATATTTAAAAGATTTGAATCATTTACTTATGTGGCATGGTAGAAATACTTGTATAGCTAGGAAACCCAAATGTGATAATTGCACTGTAAAAGCCTTTTGCAATTATTACAAAAATACATACCTAAAAAAATAGAAGATACTATTTAATATCTTCTATTTTTGCAAATTCACTTAAATGTGCTACATTTTGAACACATTCAATGGAAACGAAGCAATTAACTTTATTGCCAATATGGTTGATTATTATTGGGCAATCTACTCCATTGCACTTAACTTTAGTGCTTGATAATTCCCAATCATCCGGCATTTTTACATCTCTTAAAGATTTAGCTCCATACACAAGTACTATAGTTCCTCTTCTTGTGTTCCCATTTGGGTTTCCAACTTTTACTGCTCTAAATGTAAATTGGGGATTTTTCTCCTTATTCTTAGCTTTTAATGCTTCCGCAATATCTAAATACTTACTTCTTACTGCCATATTCAATCCTCCTGTCTTATAGTAAGTTTTATGAGCTTTTTAGCTCCATACATTTACATTATACAATATACTACTTAAAAAAGCAAGTTTTATGTAAAACTTGCTTTTTATCTTTCCTATTTATCTTTTTTATCAACTTTTTTTAGTTCTTTAGCTGATTTGTTTACATCAATAGGTAACACACTTTTTGTTATTATTCCTAAACCTAAAATTGAAGCCACAAGTTTAACAATAATTCCAACATAAGGAATTAAGCATATTAACCATAACACTGCACTAGAAACAATTAGCATACCGAAAATTCCGATATTTTTTTCTATTTTTAATTTATTACAAACTATATTGTTTGCAGCAATTACAAATACACTAGAACTAATACCAACTAAAGCAGCTAATAGCATTAATTCAATAATAGCTATTTTAGAAGTAATACCAAGCATAGCTAGAATTACAAATGCAACAGTAGCTAAAACTGGAACTGATATTCCATATCCAAGTAAAGCTGGCACTTTCTTTGTAAGTAATGTATTTGTATTGTTTAAGAATTTAGGTGCTAACCATAAGCATAATAACCAAATTATTATAGCTGTTGCAATTGCTGTTCCTAATGATAACATATAAGTTTTAACTCCATTAGAAGTTTTTGCATTAGCTGGTGTATATTTTGTTTCACCTGCTACCGCACCTTCTGGAATAGAAATTTCTTTACTTGCTCCATATTCAAAGTTTCCATTAACTATTCCTGTGCTTGAAACTACTCCTTCTTCTTGACCTTCTTGTGCTGTTGCAAATGTTATATTGTTAGATTGAACAAAAGCATTTCTTCCAACAGTTCCTTTTATATCTAAAGAATTTGAAGCAACTCTTATATCTCTATAGATATATCCATTTATTTGAACATCTTGTGCAGCTGCATATAAATCATATACTACACCTGAAACGTTAACAGTTTTAGCACAAGTAAACAAGTTGCTAAAAACATATCCTTGTTCACCAACATTTACAGTTTCTGCAAAAGCGAAAACATCTCCACCTATTTGTGAATTTATTGTAACAGATTTTGCAAAAACATAAAGATTTCCATCTACTATGTAATCAACTGTAACATCATCCCCTGAAAGGTAAACATCTCCTTTTTTCATATTTGTACTTGCATCTTCAACTGCATTTTCTTCTGTATTTTCACTTGTTACAACGGTTTCATCTTGTGTTGCAGAAGTTTCATCAGTTGATGTTTCATTTTCTGCTCTTACAACAGGAATTGTAAGAGATACAATCATTACAATCATTAGTGCAATGACTTTTAATTTGTTTCTCAACATTGAAATCCCTCCTAAAATATTTATATGTAAAAATATATATCTTAAATTAAAATTTGTCAATAAAAAATAAGATGATTACAATTATTTTTTCATACTTAAATAATTTTAGCAATATTCTGAAATCAGATTACATAATACTTGCTTTTTTCAGTAATATAGTGTATAATATAAGTGTAGGCAAAAATGCTTATTTAATTGCTATTACAGGAGGATATAAACATGACAGAAAATTTTACAGCAATGAACGAAAGATTGTTAAAAAGATTGAGAAAGGAAAATCCAGGGGTAAATATTAATTTGAAAAAAAATCAATTTCATATTTTTGGAGATATTTCCAGAAGTAGATTAGTTTTACCAAAGGGATTTTTCAAAGGTCCACAAGTAGAAGTTGATGGAAACCCAGAATTTACCATCAGAACTTGTATAGATGAAACTCGTAGTGGACATAAGATTTACAAATCTTATGTATTGATTTTTAACAGATAGCAAAATAGAAGGTACAATTACCTTCTATTTTTTTAATTCATCTATTATTGTTTTAAAATTATTTGCCATTAAAATCGCACTTCCAGAAACCAAAATATTAGCACCTGCATCTTTTACTTCTGGTGCAGTTCTTAAGTTAATTCCACCATCTACCTCTATATCTATTTCTATATTTTTTTCTGTTATATATTTTTTTAACTCTCTAACTTTTTCAACAGTACTTTCTATTAATTTTTGTCCACCTTTACCTGGCTCTACTGTCATGATTAAACATGTGTGGATATATGGCAAAAACTCATATATCTCTTCTACTTTAGTATTTGGTTTTATTGCAAGTCCTACTTTACAATGATTGTCTTTTATGTATTTAATCACTTTATGTACTTCTTCTCTGTCTTTGCATGCCTCATAATGAAATGTAATTATATTTGGTTCTACAGCTAAAAAGTCATCTACTGCTGTTCTTACATCTTTTACCATTAAATGTACATCTTGTGGTAAATTTGATATTCTTTTAATATATTCTGCATATCCAAGCATTTTAGCATATGTGTTTTTTTCTACAAAATTTCCATCCATAACATCTATGTGGAAATAGTCCGTTTTTGCTGCCTCCAATTCAAAAAAAGTTGCTGATTCTTCCCCTTTTTTTACTGAAAGTATTGATGTTGAAACTTCTACCATTTTCTTCTCTCCTTAATTTGTTTTAATTCTTCATAGATTTTGCAAAATCTATCATATCTATCTTGTGAAATTTTGCCTTCCTGTATTGCTGTTTTTATCCCACATTTTTCTTCTTTTATATGTGTACAACCAACAAACTCACAATTTTTTATGTGCTCTCTAAATTCTTTGAAATGTTTTTCTAGTTCATTGTATTCTATTTCTGAAATATCAAATGTGGAAAATCCTGGTGTATCTGCAATGTATGTATTTTGTTCTATCTCATATAATTTTATTGAGGTTGTTGTATTTTTCCCACGTTTATTTCTTTTGCTTATTTCTCCCTCTTGCGTAATTTCTCTATCAAATATTCCATTTATAAGTGTTGACTTTCCTACTCCAGAGTTTCCAGAAAAAGCATTTATATTGTTTTTTAATATTTTTATTAATGCATCTATTCCTTTTTTCTCTTTTGCTGTTGTTTCTATTACTGGATAACCTATTTTCTCATATATTGCTTTTATCTTTTTAACTTCTTCTTTTTGATCTAAATCTATTTTGTTTAGTACTATTACTGATTTTATTCCTAAAAATTCAGCAAATGCTAATTGCTTATCAAGCATTAGTAAGTCTGGCTTTGGATGTTTGCTTGATAGTACAAATACTATTTGAGTTATATTTGCTAGTTTCGGCCTTTTTATATACACTTTTCTTGGTATTATTTTTTCTATTACTGCAATATGTTTTTCTTTGTCTGTAATATCTATTTCTACATTATCTCCTACTACTGGTGTTTGATTTTCGTTTTTGAATTTTCCTCTTGCAGTTGCTTCATATATTTCTCCGTTTGCCTCTACTTTGTATAAATTTGATATATTTTCTATTATTTTTCCTATCATTCTTCCTCCAAATTACTATTGTTATATAGTTCATCAGGGCAAATATCTGCACCGTTTTTCCCATTCGATTGATAATCCTGCTATTTTCACTTTTTCGAATTCTGATTTATCTTTTAATTCTTGAAAAAGTGGATTTTTTAAATATGGCTCTACATCAAATATTCTTTTTTCGTTATTATCAAATATTATTTCTAATTTGTAATTTTCTAAAACTTTTACATCTATAGCTTTTGGGCTCATAAGCATCACTCCAAACCTTTTATTTTTATAATTTCTCCATCATTATTTAAAGCATACCATGCTGCATTTAATTCTTCTTTTAATTTCATATATATATTATTATAACATTCTTCTTATAAAGTCAAGAAAAACTTAAATCTGATATAATTCAAATTTAAGTTTTTTCTTAATTAATTTTCTAATTTTTCTATAAGTTTTACAAATTCATAAATGTATTTTTCTTTTATTTTGTCGTAAATTTCTCTTGATGTTTCTTCATCATATAAGTGTGATAATGTATTTCTAGAAAGCATCATATCAATCCAAGTTTCACCGTTTTCTATTATTCCTGCTGCAAAAGCCTCTTTTATTATTTCTCTTGGGCTTCCTATTTTACTAGTTATTCCTTGATATTCAAGATAATCTTTCATTGTTTTCCAAGCTAGCTCAAATGTAAATTCATATCTATGTAATACTCCATCTACTGCTAAATCTGTTTCTTCTTCTCTTAGAGCTTCTTTTAATCTATTGGTTGCTTTTTCAAAGTCTTCTTTTCTCTCTTCAAACCTTTTCAATTAAAAATCAACTCCTTCCCTTTTTATTGATTCTAATAATTCTTTTTTAGTATCACTATTCACAAATATTAAATCAATTTTGTATATAATATCTAATTCATCTAATTCATTTTTTATTTTATATTTATCCTTTTCTTCAACATTTTTGAAAACCGCTATATCTATATCAGATGTAGTTTTATAGTTTCCTTTTGCTCTTGAACCAAATATTTTAAATTCATATTGAGAATTGTTTTCTACTACTTTTTTTATTAAACTATACGTTTCTTCTGATAAACCAAATTTCATGTTTTTTCCCTCATTATAATCTAATTAAATGAAACTGAATCTTGTGAACCCAATGTTATTGTTTTACTTGAAGAATATATTGGGTCTGTAGATGTTGGGTCTGTTATTACAACCTTTACAACTATACTTTCTCCCTCTTTACCTGATAATGTTACAGAATAGTTTGAATTATTTTTATCTATGCCTGTTCTTGTTTCATCATTAACTTTTATATTAACTTTTGTACTTGCTGTGTCTGATTCATCTGAATTTGTTGTATAACCACCTGTTATTCCTTTTACATTAATATTTACACTTAATGTTTTTGTTTCAGCAACTTTATTTACGGTTAATGTTATTGTTGTTCCTTCATCTACCACTTTATTTGCATCTATACTTTGTTTTGCAACTTTTCCATTGTCTGATGTGCTACTAGAATATGTTACATTTACTTTTAATCCTAAATCAGTTAATGTTTTCTTAGCTGTTTCTTCATCTTGACCTATAACACTTACTACTGTTACTTGTTTTATTCCTGTTCCTTTACTTACATGAATTTTTACTGTATCACCTGCAAAAGCTTCTGTATTTGCATCTGTTTCTTGGCTAATTACGTAGCCTTCTTCTACTTTTTTGCTTGTTTCTTCTACTACTTCTACTTTTAAGTTAGCATCTTCTAAAGCTTTTTCTGCTTCATCTTGTTTCATTCCAACTACTTTTGGAACTGTAGTTTTTTCTTGTCCTTTGCTTATTACTACTTTTACTGTACTTCCTTGTTTTACTTTATTATATCCTTCTACATATGATGGATTTTGTGATATTACAAATCCTTCTGGAACATCTTTGTTGTATTCTTCTTTTTCAACTTCAAATTTTAGTTTTGCATTTTCTATTTCTTTTTGTGCTTCATCTTTTGATGCCCCTACTACATTTGGCATTTCAACTTCTGGAGGATTTGTTATATTTAATGCAAGCATTGTTCCACCTAGGCTTAACATGAATAATATTATTAATCCTATAACTATGCTTAACTTTTTATGATTTTTTATAAAACCTTTTAATCCACCTTGTTTTTTGTTATTTTGAGCTCTTGCTTCTCTTTTAGCATTTTCATAGTCGTTTGTGTTAATTACTTGTGTTCTTGCTGTTGGGTCATATTCTGAGTCATCTACAAAGTCTCCATCAGGGTCTTTTAATGCTCTTCTTAAATCTGCTAACATTTCTGTTGCTGATTGATATCTAAGTGTTGTATCTTTTTGAAGTGCTCTCATTATTATTTTATTTACTGCCATTGGTATATTAGGGTTTACTTCTATTGGTTCTTCTGGTTCTTCTTGCATATGTTTTAATGCTACAGAAACTGGTGTGTCTGCATCAAATGGTACTTTTCCTGTTACCATTTCATACATTACTACTCCTAATGAATATAAGTCAGATTTGGCATCTGTAAAGCCTCCTCTTGCATGCTCTGGTGAAAAGTAATGTACTGATCCAATTGTTGTTCCAAATGCTGTTATTGTTGAATTTGAAACTGCTTTTGCTATTCCAAAGTCTGTTACTTTTGCTATTCCATCTTCTGTTATTATTATATTGTGTGGTTTTATATCTCTATGAATTATATTGTTTCTATGTGCCATTTCCAATGCAGAAGCTATTTGTATTGCTACATTTATTGACCATTTCCAAGGTAATGGTCCTCTTTCTTTTATTATTATTTCTTTTAATGTTTTTCCTTGTATTAGTTCCATTACTATGTAATATAAGTTTCCTTCTACACCAACATCGAATATTGATACAATGTTTGGGTGTGTTAGTCTTGCTGCTGATTGTGCTTCAACTTCAAATCTTTTTATAAATTCTTCATCTGTTGTAAATTCATCTCTTAATATTTTTACTGCAACATATCTTTTTAGTACTTTGTCTGTTGCTTTATATACAGTAGCCATTCCGCCATTTCCAATTTTTTCGATTATTTCATATCGATTTCCTAATAGCTTACCTTCTAAATTCATACTTATCTCTCCTTAATTCGTTTTTGATGTAGACTGTTATATGTTTTTTATTACTATTACTGTTATATTGTCATATCCACCATTTTCATTTGCTATTCTTACTAGCTCTTTCGGCGCTTGTTCTATATCTTTTTTTGCTTCTCTAAATATTTCTTCTTGTGATACTAAATTTGTTAGTCCATCTGAATTTATTATTAATATGTCATCTTTTAAAAATCCTTTTACCATTACATCTGGCTCTACAAATGCGTTACATCCTAGTGCTTTCATTAGCATGTTTTTTTGTGGATGATGCTTTGCTTCTTCTTTTGTTATTGTTCCATCTTTTACTAATTTTTGTACATAGCTGTGGTCTTGTGTTAATTTTCTTGTAAATTCTTTTCTTATTCTATATACTCTACTATCTCCGACATGTCCTATGTATACTTTATTATTATATATTAAGCAAACTTCTAATGTAGTACCCATTCCTTCTAATTCTTTGCTTTCTTTTGATTTTTCATATACTACCATATTTGCATATTCTATACTACTTCCTACTAGCTGTATTATGCTATCTCTATCTTTTTCTATTTCTTTAAAGTTATTTTCTATATAATTTTTGGCTGATTGTATAGCTAAACTGCTTGCTATTTCTCCGCCTTTGTATCCGCCCATTCCATCTGCTAACATGTATAGTTGTACTTGCGATAATGAATCTGATATATAATATGAGTCCTGGTTTTTTTCTCTTACTTTACCAATGTCTGATTTTGCATATGCTTTTATCATTGGTTCACCCCATTTCCTTTATTTTGTTCTCATTTTACACTGTTTATTTTATATCACATCTTTTTGGTTTTTGCAATTGTTTTAACTCTATTTAGAAAATTTTCTAAGCAATTGACATAATCTTTAAAAAGTTATATAATACCCGCATAGTCAAATTGACTATGATGCAGTTTTTTGGCTTTTGTAAAAGCCAAACTATACTAAAGAAAAGAGGAATGCAACATGGCAGATGACAAAAAAAAGATTATTAAGAGATTTGAACTTTTTACTCCACCAGATAGTATAGAACAATATCTTATTTTTTCTATGAGTCTTAATTTAGATAGTCTTAATAACATATTTAAAACCAATAAACATGCTATTACTACAATTAGTGAATTGTGGAATCAAGATGAGATTCAAAAACTTATTCATGAAAGCCACAAAGAAGTATTAGATTGTATAAAAGATGTTGAATATGAATTTGGTAAATCTGAAGAATTAGAAAAAATAAGAATTGAATTTGAAGATGAGAATCTTTTTTCAGCATTTATAGACCAAATGTTAAAACGTGTACTAATTATGAAAATCATTAATAACCTCTTATCAGATCTAGATGGTTTTTATGATGAGAAGATTTGTGAAATATTAGAAAATCAAAATGTTTTAAAGGAATCTATTTTTCTAAATAAACAAAATCTCATAAATGAAGTAAAAAATATTGCTAAAAAATATTCCAGTTCAAATAATAATGAAACAATAAACTAAAAAAGCTCCAAATTGGAGCTTTTTAGTTTACTATTTAAGTTCTACCACAGTAACACCCATTTCACCTTCGCCATAAGTACCTAATCTAAAAGATTTTACATGTACATTAGACTTTAAAAATCTATGAATTCCATCGCGTAATTTTCCGTGTTCCTTTACCATGAACAATTCTAACAGTTTTTAACTTAGCCAAAGCTGAGTCGTCTAAAAATTTATCAACTACAAAAATTGCATCTTCAACAGTTAAACCAATAACATTAATTTCAGATTTTGCTGTTCTTGACTTTGAAATACTGGTGTATCCAGAAGTGTTTTTTGAAGTCTCAATTTTAGCAGATTTGTCTGAGTGTACTTTTTCTAGGTCTGAAATAGAAACATTTAATTTCATAAAACCAACCTGAATTTGAACTTCATTTGATTTTGAAATATTTGAAATTACAGTTCCATTTTTTCCTAGGCTTTTAACGAAAACTTCCATATTTTTGTTAATTTCTTTTGGATTTAAACTTAGTCTTGAAACTTTTGTATCAAGTTCCAAATTCTCAGAATTGCTAACATTTTTTATTTTACTATTTAATTTGTTTCTTAAGTTATTCGCATCTTTAGAGCTATTATGAATGTTATTTAGTTCTTTTATAATTTCATTTGCATCTTCTTTTGCCTCTAACAGAATGTCTCTTGCCTTCTTTTTAGCTTTTATAACAATTTCCTGTTCTTTTTCTTTTAATGCATTTTTATCAGAAATTAATGATTTTTCTAATGTATCAATATTTTTTAGTTTCAATTCAATTTCTTCTTTTTCCTTTTCAATTTTTGATTTGTTATCATAAATGTTTTTCAAAAGTTCTTCAAAACTTGTTTGTTCAAAAGACATCATGTTTTTGGCATTTTCTATAATAGACATGTCTAATCCTAAATTTTTGCTAATTTCAAATGCGTTACTTTTTCCTGGAATTCCTACTAGTAATCTATATGTTGGAGTCATTGTTTTTACATCAAATTCAACAGATGCATTTTCAAATCCTTCTGTTACTAAAGCATATTGTTTTAATTCCTGATAGTGAGTTGTTGCTATTGTTAAACATGTTTTTTGTTTGAAATAATCTAAAATACTAATTGCAAGATTAGCACCTTCTATTGGGTCTGTTCCAGAACCTAACTCATCAACTAAAAGCAAAGAATTTGAAGTTGCATTTTTTATAATTTCAACAATATTAACAATGTGTGAAGAAAAAGTACTAAGTGAATCACTAATACTTTGGTCATCTCCTATGTCTGCAAAAATATTGTCAAAAACATATATGCTAGAACCATTTTCACAAGGTATTGCAAGTCCTGAACATGCCATACATGAAAGAAGTCCCATTGTTTTTAAAGTAACTGTTTTTCCACCTGTGTTTGGCCCTGTTATTAATAAAGTTGAAAAATCATGTCCTAGATTAACACTAATAGGAACAACTTTATTTGTGTCAATTAATGGATGTTTTGCATTTATAAAATTTAATTCTTTATTTTCATTGATTTTTGGTATAATACCATTTATATTTTTTGCATATTTCGCTTTTGCGAAAATGTAGTCTAGATTACCAATAATTTCAATGTCTAAGCTTAATTGTTCTGAATATGGTATAAATAAAGATGAAAGTTTTTGCAAAACTCTTTCTATTTCTAGCTCTTCTTCCATTTTTAGTTTGTTAAGTTCATTGTTCATTTCAAAAACGGCAATAGGTTCAATAAAAACAGTTGAACCAGCATTTGAAATATCATGTACAAAACCTTTTACAGAAGAACGATATTCTTCTTTTACTGGAATAACAAATCTATTATTTCTAACAGTAATTATGCTTTCTTGAACATATTTTGAATGTAACATGCTGTTCAATTTTGAACGAATATCTTGTTCTAATTTTCTTTGTTTTCTTCTAATATCAGATAACACACTTGATGCTGAATCAGATATTGTGTGTTCATCTAAAATAGAAGCATTAACAACATCTATAATGCTTTTATTTGAATATAAATTGTTAAACAGATTAGATAAAATTGGATAGTCTTCAGTGTTTAAAAAATCTTTGTTAAAATATTCTTTTAAATTGTGTGAAAGCTTAAAAATAAGGCACAAATTCAATATTGATTTACATGAAAGTGTAGCTCCATTTTCTAAGTTTTTTAGTGTAATATCAATAGGCTCAATATTAGAAAATGCAGGTGTTGAGTTACGATAAATTAAGTTTATTGCTTCATCTGTTTCTGCTAGTAATTGTGCTACTTCTTGTCTTGTGTTTTTTGGCAATAAAGAATATGCCATGTCTTTTCCCATGTTTGTAAGACAATAACTTTGAAGAATATCTAATATTTTGTTAAATTCAAGTTTCTGTAAATTTATGTTCATAATAAAATCTCCTAATTGTATGATATTAGTATTATACAGACAAAAGAAGCATAAGTCAATTAGCTATGCTTCTCTTTTCTAATTAAACATATTTTTCAACAAGTACTACAGTTCTTCCGCTTCTAGTAGTACCAACAAAATCTTTTATTATAAATCTACCTTTTCCGCGTATTGTAATAATATCATTTTGTTTTATTTGTTTTGAAGGTTTAGTTTCATTTTGTCCATTTACAAAAACTCTTTCACTTGCCAAAATTTGGCTAGCTTTATTTCTTGATGTTTTTGCAAGATCTGATACGATATTATCTAATCTTAAAGATGGAACTATAATTTTAATTTCTTCAATTTTTACTTCTTTTTTCCTTAATTCATTTAAAGCTTTTTCTTCAAATGTACTATTTTCAAACCTTGTAAGTGAAGGCAATTCTTTTTTTAGAATATCAATAAATTCTTTTTTAGCTATAATATCAGCTCCATCATTTGAAACTAATATATCACCTACTTTTTCTCTTTTTAATCCTAATTTTACTATTCCACCTAAGTAATTTCTATGTACAAGTTTACCTTGTTCTTCCTCTGGAAGTTGGATTCTTAATATGCTTATCATTTTATTATAGTTTTTTGCAAGCATTTCTTCATTATATTTTTCTGGATACACAATTAATATTTTTCTTTCTGCTTCATCATATCCACCATATAATTTGTAATTTTGAAAATTATTTTTTCTTAAAAATGTTTCTACTAGTGCTGTTTGGTACATGTCTAAAAAATCTGTATATTCTATTTTGTTTCTATTTGCTGAGCTTTCTATTTTATCTAATACTTGTGATAAGCACATTTTGTCTTCTGGCTTTTTGTAATCTCTTAACATTTCTTGTTTGTTCATTTTACTTTTCCTTTCGCATTTTTACTATGTATTCATATATGTTTTTTGCATCCTGACTGTATATTTTTTCTAATTCCTCAACACTTCCATGTTTTATAAATTCATCTGGATATGCAAATGATTTAATTTGTACATTTTCTATTTTTTCATCTATTATTAATTCTTTTATTGCTGTTCCTAGTCCATTTATTATTGTGCCATCTTCAATTGTTACTACATTTTTTGTTTTTTCAATTGATTTTTTTATTGTTTCAATATCTAATGGTTTTAAAAATCTTGCATTTATAACTTCTGCTTCTATTTTTTCTTTTTCCAGCATTTTTGCAACTTCTATTGCTCTTGATACTGTTTTTCCTATTGCAATTATTGAAATATCTTTTCCTTGTTTTAATATTTCTGCTTTTCCTTGTCTAATATTTTCATGTTTTTCAAATTTTTCGTTTGATTCTCCGCCTCTTGGATATCTTATTACCACTGGCTTTTTAAGATTTACAACATATTCTAACATATCTTCTAGTTCTTTAAAATCTTTTGGTGCCATTATTGTTAAATTTGGTATTAGCCTAAAAAATGACATATCTAATGTTCCTTGATGTGTTTCTCCATCTGCTCCAACTATTCCAGCTCTGTCTACACACATTATTACCGGTAAATTTTGAAGTGCTATGTCATGTATTACTTGATCATATGCTCTTTGATAAAATGATGAATATATTGGAACTACTGGTATTACGCCTTGGCTTGCCATTCCCGCTGCTAAGCATAATGCATGTTGTTCTGCTATTCCTACATCAAAAAATCTTTTTGGAAATTTATTTGCAAATTCTTTTAGTCCTGTTCCATCTTTCATTGCAGCTGTTATTGCTACAATTTTTTCGTTTTTGTTTGCTAGTTCTATCAATTTATCTCCAAATACTTTTGAATAATCTTTGTCTTTTTTCGTTTTTGTTTTTCCTGTTTTTATATCAAATGGTCCTGTTGCATGAAATTTGTCTGGATTTTTTTCTGCTATTTCATATCCTTTTCCTTTTTTTGTTAATACATGTATTAATACAGGTCCTTCTAATTGTTTGCTAATTGCTAGCATTCTTTCTAATTCTTCTAAGTTGTGTCCATCTACTGGGCCTAAATATCTAAACCCTATGTCTTCAAAATACATTTTTGGAATTATTAGTTGCTTTATACTTCTTTTTACTCTTTGAACTATTTTTACAAATGGCTTTCCTACTACTGGTATTTTATTTATTACGTTTTTCATAGATACATTTGATTTTGTATAGCTTCTTTTTGTTCTTAATTTGCTAAGCAACATATTTATTCCGCCAATGTTTTTAGATATACTCATTTCATTATCATTTAATATTACTGTTAGTCTAGTTTGACTACAACCAGCATCATTTAATGCTTCTAGAGCCATTCCTCCTGTTAATGCTCCATCTCCTATTACTGCAACTACATTGTTGTTTTTTCCTTCTATGTCTCTTGCTCTTGCCATTCCTAATGCTGCTGAAATTGATGTACTACTATGTCCCGTATTAAAGCTGTCTGCATCTGATTCATTTGTTTTTGGGAACCCTGCTAGTCCATCTAGCTTTCTTATTGTTTTTAGTTGTTCTTTTCTACCAGTTAAAATTTTATGTACATAAGTTTGATGTCCTACATCCCATACAATTTTGTCTTCTGGTAAATTAAATATAGAGTGTAGAGCTATTGTTAGCTCTACAACTCCCAAATTTGATGCTAAATGCCCACCATTATTAGATACTATTTCTAGTATATATTTTCTTATTTCTTCTGCTAGGATTTTTTGTTCATCTATATTTAATTTTTTTATATCTCCTGTTTTGTTTATTTTTTCTAACATTGCTACCACCTATTTTATGTTTTTGTTAGCATATTATATCACAAAACTACTATTTTTTCATCTTTTACGCCTATTTTTGCTAATTTATTTTTTTGTAAGTTACCATCTAGTATTTCTTCTGCTAATCTATCTTCTAATACTGACTGAATTGTCCTTCTAAGTGGTCTTGCTCCAAAGTTTTTGTCTATACCTTTACTTGCAATTAATTTTTTTACCTCTGGTGTTATTTCTATTTTTATTTTTTGGGCTTTTAGTCTTTCTTCTACTTCTTTTAGCATTATATCTATAATTTTGTCTATTTCATTGTCTGTTAATTTATGGAATACTATTATCTCATCTATACGATTTATAAATTCTGGTCTTAGTTCTCTTTTTAATGCTTCCATAACTTCTTTTTTTGTATTTTCATATTCACTTTTAGCATTTTCATCTTCTTCATTTTTAGCAAATCCTAGTGTTTTTTTGTCTGTTATTAGTCTTGCACCTATATTTGATGTCATTATTATTACTGTGTTTTTAAAGTTTACTGTTCTTCCGTGTAGAATCTGTTAATCTACCATCTTCTAGGATTTGTAGTAACATATTCATAACATCTGGATGTGCTTTTTCTATTTCATCAAATAAGACTACTGAATATGGTTTTCTTCTTATTTTTTCTGTCAATTGACCACCTTCATCAAATCCCACATATCCTGGAGGTGAACCAATTAATTTTGCTACTGAATGTGGTTCCATATATTCTGACATGTCTATTCTTATCATAGCATTTTCATCACCAAAAAGGCTTTGTGCTAATGCTTTTGATAGTTCTGTTTTACCTACACCAGTTGGTCCTAAGAATAAGAATGAACCTATTGGTCTTTTTGGATCTTTTAATCCTACTCTGCCTCTTCTAATCGCTTTTGCAACAGCTTCTACTGCTTCTTCTTGGCCTATTACTCTTTCATGTAATGTTTTTTCTAGCTCTTTTAGTTTTTTATTTTCATCTTCTGTTATTTTACTTGCTGGTATTCCTGTCCAACTTGATATTACTTCTGCTATGTTTTCTTCTGTTATATTTATAATTTCTTTATTACTTTTGTTTTTCCATTTTTTAGATTCTTTTTCATATTTGTCTTTTAAAACTTTTTGTTTATCTCTCAATTCTGCTGCTTTTTCAAATTTTTGTGTTCTTATTGCTTCTTCTTTATTTTTTTCTATTTCTTCTATTTGTTCTTCTAATTTTTTTATGTTGTCTGGCTCTGTATATGTTTTTAGTTTTGCTCTTGATGATGCTTCATCTATTAAGTCTATTGCTTTATCTGGTAAAAATCTGTCATTTATATATCTTACAGACATTTTTACTGCTGCTTGTATTGCTTCATCTGTTATTTTTACACCATGATGTGCTTCATATTTGTCTCTTATTCCTTTTAGAATTTTGATTGTGTCATTTTGGCTAGGTTCTCCTAATGTTACAGGGCTAAATCTTCTTTCAAGTGCAGCATCTTTTTCTATATATTTTCTGTATTCATTTAATGTTGTTGCACCAATTAATTGGATTTCGCCTCTTGCAAGCATTGGTTTTAAAATGTTAGCCGCATCTATTGCTCCTTCTGCTGCACCAGCTCCTACTATTGTATGGATTTCATCTATAAATAAAATTATGTTTCCTGCTTTTTTTACTTCTTCCAAGGCTTTTTTTAGTCTTTCTTCAAAGTCTCCTCTGTATTTGCTTCCAGCTACCATTCCTGAAATGTCCATTGTTATTACTCTTTTATCTTTTAGTATTTCTGGAACATCTCCTGATACAATTTTTTGAGCCAATCCTTCTACTGCTGCAGTTTTACCAACACCTGGCTCTCCTATTAAACATGGATTGTTTTTTGTTCTTCTTGATAATATTTGAATAATTCTTTCTATCTCTTCTTTTCTTCCTATTATTGGATCTAGTTTTCCATCTTCTGCTTTTTCTATTAGGTCTTCTCCAAATTGTTTTAATGTTGGTCCTAATTTACTGTTTGCATTTCTCTTTTCGGTTTTATTGTTGCTGTTTTGCACATAGTCTTCCCCTTCATTTATTACTTTTATTATTTCATTATATAGTTTAGGAATGTTTACATCTAAATCTAATAATATTCTTGCTGCAATGTTGTCTGCTTCTCTTAGAATTCCTATTAATAGGTGTTCTGTTCCTATATAACTATATCCTAATTTTCTTGATTCTATAAAAGCATTTTCTATTACTCTTTTTGTTCTTGGGGTAAATCCTAATGTTTCTTCAATTGGCGCTTCATGTCCAACTAACATATCTATTTCATCAATTATATTCTCTGGTTTTACTCCTTGGTTTTCTAAGACTTTGGCTGCTACTCCATTTTCTTCTTTGGCTAAGCCATATAGAATATGTTCTGTTCCTATATAGCTATGCCCTAATTCTAATGCTAATGCATTTGCAAGTTCTATTGCCTTTTTTGCTATATTAGTAAATTTATAAGTCATGTTATCACTCTCCTATCTTATATTAATATTTTTAATTTTATTTGGTATTCTTTACATTAATTTATTTTAGCAATTTCATCTCTTATTTTTGCTGCATCTTCATACCTTTCTTCTTTTATTGCTTTTTCTAGTTTTTCTTGCAATATTTCTTTTTGAGTTTTTTTGCTGTTCTCTTTTTTGGCATTTCTATTGTTTATTTTTTCATCAATGGCTTTGCCTATTTTTTCTCTGTTTCTTGTATTTTCGGTATTTCTTCTTGCAATTTTTCTTACTGGTATAATTCTAGCTTCTTCAAAGTCTCCTATCATTGGTATTAATTCTGGCATTCTGAATTCTTCCATAAAATCATCAAAAAATCCTGTGAAGTCAAATGGCATATTAAAGTCGATTTGACCTATTCCTAATTTTTTACTACATTCTTCACATAAGTTTATTCTTCTTGTTTCTCCATTTATTGTTTCTGTGTATTTTACGTTTGCTTCTCTTTTTCCACAATTGTTACATAACATATTAATCTCCTCCTTTATTCTATGTTTAACAACATGTTTTTAAATATTCTTGCTCTTGTTTCATCTTTGAGCTCTTTTGGTAATCTTAAAACATTGTCACTTGTTGCAACTTTTAATAGTTTTGCTTCTTTGGTTGTTATTATGCTGTAAGATAGAAAGTCACTTATTAATATATCTGTTTCGTTTGCTGTTAGTGAGTTTCCTATGTTTTTTATTATGTGTAATAAGTAATCTTCTTTGTCACTTTTTACTTTTCTTATTGTTATGTGGCCTCCACCACCTCTTTTGCTTTCTACATAATATCCTTGTTGTGGCTTGAATCTTGTTGATATTACATAGTTTATTTGTGATGGCACACATTTAAATTGTTCTGCTAATTCGTTTCTTTGTATTTCTATTGCTTCATTTTGTTCATCGAATAAATCTTTTATAAATTCTTCTATCATATCTGAAATTCCCATTTTCTTCATCCCCTATTTTTTGTTTTGTTTTGTCTTTGACTTTCTTTGACCTATAATACATTATACTCTGCTTTTGTTTTTTTGCAAAGTCTTTTTTGACTTTCTTTGACCTTTTGACTTTTATTTTTCTTTTAGTTTCTTTTATTATCTCATTTTTTCTAATTTTTTCTGTCTTTTTCTTTGTTTTTTGTCATATTTTCTAATTCTTCTACTCTTTCTTTTTGCATTGGTAATGATACCCATGCAAAATATGAACTTACAAATTCTCCGTATTTTGTTGTGTCTTCCCCTACTTCTGCTAAACTCTCTTGTTTAAATTTTTCTTGTTCTTCTTTTTTATTCATATTGCACACCTTCTTTTTATTTTTTGTATTTATATTATGTGCAAATTTATTTGTTTTATTCTTTTAAAATTAAAAATAGCAGTATCAAGCTTTATTTTGATACTGCTTTCGCTGTGTAATGAAAAGCAAGCCTTTTACGACTTGCCTAAATTTTTGTAATTATTCTTTTTTCTTTTTATCAGATTTGTCTGTAATTACTTCTTTCATTGCTCCTAATGAGCTTAATGCACTAGTTGCTTCAAATGGTATGAAGATTTTATTTGCTTCACCTTTTGCAACTTCTTCTAATGCTTCTAATGATTTTAATTGAACTAGTTTATCATTAGGGTCTGCTTGTTTCATTGCATCATAAATCATTTGAATTTCTTGTGCTTTTGCTTCTGCAACTTCTCTTATAGCTTGTGCTTCACCGGCTGCTCTTCTTGCTTTTGCTTCACTATCTGCTTCTGCTTCTAGTATTGCTGCTTGTTTTTTACCTTCTGCAATTGTTATTGCAGATTGTCTTTGTGCTTCTGATTCTAGAATCATTGCTCTTTTATTTCTTTCTGCATTCATTTCTTTTTCCATTGCATCTCTGATGTCTGCTGGTGGATTAATGTCTTTTATTTCAACTCTGTCAATTTTGCATCCCCATCTGTCTGTAGCTTCATCTAATACTATTCTTAATTGATTGTTTATTCCATCTCTAGAACTAAATGTTTCATCTAAGTTCATTTTTCCTATGATGTCACGAATTGTTGTTATTGCTAAGTATTCAATACCTTTCTTTAAACTTTGAATTTCATAAACTGCTTTTGCTGGATCTGTTATTTGATAGAACACTACTGTGTCTATTGTTATTGTAACATTGTCTTTTGTAATAACTCCTTGAGGTGGTACGTCCATCGTTTGTTGTTTTAAGCTTACAACACTTCTTACATGGTCTAGAAAAGGTATTATTATTGTAAGTCCTGCATCTGCTACTTTATAAAATTTTCCTAATCTTTCTATAATATATACCTCAGATTGTTTAACGATTTTTATTGACATTGCGGCTACTACTAATATAGCTACAAGTACTATTAATAAAAATAACATATTAAAATCCTCCTTTATTTTGTTCCTTTATTTGCCAACTGTTATTATTATACCATAGTATTTCGAAAAAAGGAAGTAGTTAACGTAAAAAATATTTTCTGTCCTATATTGTAATATTTTGGAAATTTTATTGTTTTTTTGTATTTTATATTATATAATGTTTTTGGAAATATTTTCAAATATATAATTAAAGGGGTTGTTTTTATGGAAAATTTCAAAGAAAAAATTTCTAAATTAAAGGGAAAAAATAAATTTTTTAATTTTGTATTAGATGGTAAAAATCTTGCAATTATTATTTTATCTTTTTTCTTTGTTTGTATGACTATTTCTTATTCTAGCACAGATTCTCAAAATATGGCATTAAATAATAAGATTCAAGAATTAAACAGTCGTATAGAAGATAAAGAAAAAGAAATTAATGAAATACCTAAGTATGAAGATTTGCAAAAGCAAATTACTGATTTAAAAAAATCTCAAAAAAGTATTTCAGAAGAAAATGAGAAACTAAAAAGTGAAAAAAGTAGCTTGGAAAATGAAAAAACAGATTTAACAAAACAAGTTGAAGAGTTGAAAAAAAGTAGTGAAGTGAAAAGCAATTCATCTAAGGCTGCATCAACAGCTTCTACTTCTTCTACAAAATCTGTTACTACTAGTTCACAAAAATCTACTACTGCTTCTTCTACTGCTAGTTCTCAAAGCTATACTGTATATATTACTAATACTGGTAAAAAGTATCATAGAAGTGGCTGTTCTTATTTGAAAAAGAGCCAATCTGCTATTAGTGTAAGTTCTGCTAAGGCTCAAGGATATACTCCTTGTTCAAGATGCAATCCATAATTAACATATAAAAAAGAAACATTAGCAAATTAAATTTGTTAGTGTTTCTTTTTTTATTAATTTTCAAATTATTTCATAGCTTCTTCTACTGCTACAGCTACAGCTACTGATGCACCAACCATAGGGTTATTTCCCATACCGATTAATCCCATCATTTCAACGTGAGCTGGAACTGATGAACTTCCTGCGAATTGTGCATCTGAATGCATTCTTCCCATTGTATCTGTCATACCATATGAAGCTGGTCCAGCTGCCATATTGTCTGGGTGTAATGTTCTTCCTGTTCCGCCACCTGAAGCAACTGAGAAGTATTTTTTACCTGCTTCAATTCTTTCTTTTTTGTATGTTCCTGCTACTGGATGTTGGAATCTTGTTGGGTTTGTTGAGTTTCCTGTAATTGATACATCAACATCTTCTAACCACATAATTGCAACACCTTCTCTTACATCATTTGCTCCATAGCATCTAACTTGTGCTCTTTCACCATCTGAGTAAGGTATTTCTTCTACAACTTTTACTTTTCCTGTAAAGAAATCAAAGTCTGTTTTTACATATGTAAATCCGTTTATTCTAGATATTACTTGTGCAGCATCTTTTCCAAGTCCATTTAAGATAACTCTTAGTGGTTCTTTTCTTACTTTGTTTGCTGATTTTGCTATACCAATAGCTCCTTCAGCTGCTGCAAAGCTTTCATGTCCTGCTAAAAATGCAAAACATTTTGTTTCTTCTGATAATAGCATTGAAGCTAGGTTTCCATGTCCTAATCCAACTTTTCTATCATCTGCAACTGAACCAGGGATACAAAATGCTTGTAAACCTTCTCCTATTGCTTTTGCTGCATCAGCGGCTTTTGTGCATCCTTTTTTGATTGCAATTGCTGCACCTAAAGTGTATGCCCAAGCTGCGTTTTCAAAACATATTGGTTGTACTCCTTTTACTATTTCATATGGATTAAATCCTTTGTCTGTACATATTTTTAATGCATCTTCAAAATCTTTTATTCCGTATTTTTCCATTACTGGTTTTATTTGGTCTATTCTTCTTTCATAACTTTCAAATGTTACTGCCATTTCTATTCCTCCTTATAAAATTATGGTTTCTTTCTATTTTGTTTTATTATTATTTTCCTAAAATTAATCTTTATGCTTCTCTAGGGTCAATTTTCTTAACCGCATCATTGAATCTTCCATATGTACCAGAAGCTTTTTCTATAGCTTCTTTAGGATCGATTCCAGCTTTTATGTTGTCCATCATTTTTCCTAAATGAACATATTTGTAACCAATTATTTGGTCATCTTTGT
>OLNW01000199.1_pt1 | contig 77695 bp, 68 predicted proteins | sample 1672121 | NCBI WGS metagenome assembly OLNW01 (sample SAMEA3136648, study PRJEB25190) | human gut metagenome
TAGAGTCACAAATATAGGCTACCTGCTCTCTTTGGGTGCGTCTTCTTGCCTGCGGCAATTATTATTTCACTGGCAAATTCCTATTTTTCTTCGTTATCTAATGCTGCAATTCCCGTTTCATTGGTTCGGATTCTCACAACATTTTCTACATCGTAAAGGAAAATCTTACCATCGCCGTACTCGCCAGTATAAAGTGCTTTCTTTGCGGCTTCTACGACTAATTCCGGTGGTACTGTAGATACGACAATGTCTACCTGAAGCTGTGGCAGAAGGTTCATATCAATCTTAACACCACGATACTGTCCAGTTTTTCCTTTCTGTGTTCCACAACCCATTACATGGGATACTGTCATACCTGTTACACCAATCTGGCTCATGGCATCTTTCAGAATGGCAAAACGGTCTTCTTTACACATAATTGTAAGTTTTGTATAACGTCCACCTGTTTCTTTTGCACCGCCGATGACTGGAGCGAGTTTCTTGTCTCTTAAGTCTGTTACATCGATTGTTTCTGTTGTTACACCGCCCATTGTTGTTGCGGAAATTGGAAGGAAATCTGCATATGCTGATGCAAGATCATGTTCTGCGATATCAAGACCCATGATTTCTTCTTCTGCACTGACACGAAGTCCTATTGTATGTTTAAGAATTGTAAATACGATTGTCATTGCAACTGCTGTGTATGCTGCGATACATACAACACCCAGTACCTGTACTCCAAGCTGGTGGAATCCGCCACCATAAAATACACCATTGTTATAATCGAAAAGTCCGACTGCTACTGTACCCCAAAGACCATTACATCCATGAACGGCTACGGCACCTACCGGGTCATCAATTTTTAGTTTCTGGTCAATAAATTCTACGACTATTACTACAAGTATACCATCAACAAGTCCGATAATCGTTGCACCAACGGCATCTACATTCGCACATCCGGCTGTGATACCTACAAGACCTGCTAAAGAAGCATTCAGACACATGGAAACATCAGGTGCTCCGTTTCTGATCCATGTAAACATCATACAGACAAAAGTTGCTACTGCCGGTGCGATAGTTGTTGTTCCAAGAATCTGTGCTAACTGTGTAGGATCAGATGCTGCTGCACCGTTGAATCCATACCATGCAAACCATAAGATAAAGCATCCAAGTGCGCCAAGTGTAAGAGAATGTCCCGGAAATGCATTTACAACAGTTTTTCCGTCTTTTCCTTTTGTATATTTACCAATACGAGGTCCAAGCATTGCGGCACCGATAACAGAAGCAATACCACCAACCATATGAATTACAGAAGAACCTGCAAAATCAACATAGCCTAATTTTGCGAGCCATCCTGCACTATTCCATACCCATCCAGCTTCAATCGGGTATACGATTGCACTGATAACTGCGGAATAAATACAATATGTAGAGAACTTTGTTCTTTCTGCCATTGCTCCGGAAACGATTGTTGCTGCTGTTGCACAAAATACTAACTGGAAGAAGAAATTGGACCAGTCAAAGTTTGCGAAGTCTGTGAACATCTGATATTCCGGTCTTCCAATCAGTCCAAAGAAATAATTTTCACTGTTCATAATACCGTAACCAAGAACGAAGAATACGACTGTTCCAATACAGAAGTCCATCAGATTCTTCATAATGATATTTCCGGCATTTTTCGCTCTGGTGAAACCTGTTTCCACCATTGCAAAACCACACTGCATAAAAAATACTAATACTGCACCTAAAAGGTACCAAACACTCATATCCATACTTTTCACTCCTAACTTTTTTTGCAGGTCTTTCCTGCTTTTTCAAGAAAATGCTTTCTCACTCGCGAAGTGTTTTTATTTTATAAATTTTTATAAAATAAAAAATGGACGCCAAAACAATTATGTTTCAGCGCCCTTGCTTTTCATGCATTTATTTTTGCATTTTTGGGCTTGTAAGTCAATGTCAGTTTTGACTTAACTTTTTTAGTTCTTTGGGTGAAATTTTATTATATTGTGACAGTGAAATTTTATGATAACAAATAGTGCTTAATTATTTTAAGTCTTATGGCATTTTTACTTATTTTTTTAAAAAGCTCATGAAACTGAGGAAAATCAACATTTTTTATTGTCAATAAAGAAAGTTATGATATTATTATTTGTTGAAGCACTTATGGTATAGCTATATTTTCCTGTATCAGAATTTACATAATCAACATCAAAAGACATATCAGGACTTGGATATTCCTTCAATTTTTCTAATTCATCAATACTATGAAAACATGGACGCATTACATGGCCATCTTCATCCCATGTACTACAACTACACTCTCCAAACTTATGTTTTCCATTTTCAAACATTTTCAATATTGAAATAATGTTGCTTCGCAATATATTGTCATCTAACTCATATATTACACTATTTGATAACTCTCTTTTTGATATAATATTTATCATACAACTTCTCACTTTCTCCATCCCGCTGGATATTTGTTTTTCAGATTATTGTTTACGAGTTTTCCAAATCCCAGTGGATGTCCCGCTGCCATAACTAGCTGCCAGCCTTTTCGCTTTTTTTCTCCGTTGATCAAATCGCTTACGTCAAGGGTTTCGCCGCGAAGATATCGCTGTAATCGTTCATCATCTGCTGGAAAGTCAAGTACCTGATCAAAATCCTGTGCACGGAGTACGAGTGCAAATGGCTGAGACGGTTCAAATCTTTTCTTTTTGAATTCGCCCATGAAAAGGCCATTTCTCAGGAAATGTAATCCTCGTCCATCATATTGTGGTTCTGGAAGATAGTAAAGATTATCGCCTCGCACGTCAATTCTGCCCACATCATAAGCAATGTTTACATGGGCGAAGAAGTCTTCTGCGGCTGCTTTTTGCTCTTTGCTTAAACTTTTACATTTTTCCCACCAAACGGAACTCAGTGTTTCTGTTTGCTGTTTCTTTTTAGCTTTTTTTGATTTTTTAGAAGCTTTTTCATCTGACTTCTGACTTATTTCAATATTTTTTCTATCAAATACAGGCTCGGCATCTTGCTGATACTTTATTGTATTCTCTTTTTTATCTCTGTTTAATATTTCGCTTGTATTTGCTTCTTGATTCATATGGAATGTCCTGTTCAGACCTGATTCTTTACTATTTTCTGCCTGAAGATAGTTTATATTCTGCATAACAGAATCCTGCTCATCCGATTTTATTTCCTGTTCTGCCCCGCTCTTTTTATGAAGAAGTGCCATAAAATGCCCTTCACCAGACATTTTATGCGGCCAGATTCTACGACAGAGTTTACAGCTTTCGTCAAAAGCTTCGTCTTTATAGGATGTGAGTCCTTCCGCAAAATTTTCGTAATCTTCCATTGGAACGACTTCCATATCCGGGCGTTCCTTTAAAAGATGTGTGATTGTCTTTTCATTTTCCAAAGGGGAAAATGTACAGGTGGAGTAAAACATCATGCCACCTGGAAGTAACATGTCCGCTGCCTGCACGATGATTTCCCGCTGTAATTTCGAAAAATATTCCGGGCCTTTTTCTTTCCAGGAATCTGCAACGGCTGGATTTTTTCTAAACATTCCTTCACCAGAACATGGGGCATCCACCATAATCTTATGGAAAAATTCTGGAAAACGCTCTGCAAGGACATGAGGTGGCTCATTCGTCACAAAACTATTGGAAATACCAAATAATTCAAGGTTACGAAGTAACGCTTTTGCTCTTGCTGTATTGATATCATTTGCCACTAAAAGGCCCTCTCCTTGTAAGGCTGCTCCAAGTTCTGTTGCCTTACCGCCAGGTGCAGCACAAAGATCAAGAACTCTCTCTCCTGGCTGCACTTTCAGTCTGGATGCCGGAGTCATGGCACTTGGCTCCTGTAAATAATAAAGCCCTGCACTATAAAAAGGATGCTTTGCTGGAACATCCTCTGCGTTGTAAAAATATCCATTTGAAATCCACGGAACTTTTTTTAAATGAAAAGGAGCAATTCTTTCGAATTCCTCCAAGTTCATCTTTAAAGTATTCACCCGCAGACCATATTGTCTCTGCCCGTCAAAACCGGTAAGAAACGCTTCATAATCTTCTCCTAAAATCTCTTTCATGGAGTCAAGGAAAGACTGTGGTAAATCTGCCATCGAAATATCTCCTTATTGTTTGTTATTTATTCTTAGAGCGTGTTTGAAAAATGCTCTAGTGAAATGTTCGTCCCGCTTGCTGTGTATTATGTACATTCTGCTCTGCCAGAGAACTTTTTGCTAACACATCTTTTTTCTGTTTTAATAACTCTTTTATAATTTCTTTTCTGGTGATAATACCGATAAACACGTTACGTCCATCTACAACTGGCACAAAGTTCTGATTAAGGATATGATTATCTAACTGTTCAATATCCGCATCAATACTTACTGGTTTGTAATCCCAGCGAAGACGCATGGACTTCACATGAGACTTACGCATTACTTCCATATCCATATGATACTCTTCAATGAGATTCCAGAGGAAATCCCCCTCGGAAATTGTTCCGACATAGCGCCCCTTCTCATCAATGACCGGTACCGCCTGATAACCATGTTTATGAATGACACGCAATGCCTGTGCTACGGTGTCTTCCTGATGTATGTATGTTACTTCACTTTTAGGAATCAAATAAAATGATATATTCATAATAATTCTCCTTCTCACCCTTGCTTCAATCCCCAGAGAAAATGTATACTCTCTAAGTTCAAGAATGCCTCGGCATTCTTGCTGCGAGATGCGCGTCATGCAATGCATGACATACTCCCCAATCAATGCTTCCCTTTAATACATACACATCATAACATAAGAAAAGAGATTTCGGTAGCCTTTTGCGAAAGCTTCATAAAATCTTCATAATTGTGTAATTTCTGGGTTGGCACAGGCAAGAGTAGACTCACCCAAAGCGAGAAGATTTTTTGTCAGTTGTGCCCAAATTTTTGAGGCGTACGTGAGTGCGTACGTTGATGAAATTCGGGTGCGACTGGCGGAAAATCAGCCACAAAAGCAAGTGCAAGAAAGACTCCGAGCGTACATTTTTACTTCAGTATGCAAAGAACAGAATTCATCCTTGCCTGCGGCGAACCAAAATTAGAAATGTTTCTCAATATATGGAGCCATTACTTTTTCGAATTCCTCATCTCTAGGCCACCACTGATCATGTGTTGTCTCTTCGATTGGCTGTCCCTGAATATCATAAACAGTTATTTTCCCCTCTGGGTTGCCCGTAAATGCAGCAAGTTCTTCAAATTTTACCTTTACGACATTACCTGCATCAGCAAAGTCTTTTTCTGCATGGTCTGTAACATACAGGTAACTCTGTACAAATGTATTATCAAAGTATTTATCTTTTTTAATCTGCTGATGGATATGTCCGATATATGTGAGCTGCTCTTTTTCCAGGAAAAGTCCTAACTGTTCTTTAATCTGGTGAACCATAGCTTCTTCGTGTGTTTCTTCCGGGTCAATGTGGCCGGATGTAAGGATGTCGTATGCTCCTTTGTAAACTATATCGTCCTCTGCTCTCTTCTGTAAATAGAACCAGAGCTGATCATCCTTTTTCTCTGCTAACCAGAAATGGACTACCTGATGTAAGAGTCCCTGTGTATGTACTTCTTCGTATGGTGCAACACCGATTACGTTATATAAGCTGTCATAAATCTTGTAATTTTTTTCTTCCATAATGTCCTCCCTGCATGTATGCGTTTATGCTAGAGCGTGTTTGAAAAATCATTTTTCAAACATGCTCTAGTGTACCGCCAATCGGTACGCTAGGTATTTTCCTTCCCCTATTGTATCTCATTTTTAGGAAAATACCAGAGTTTTTTTACTATTTAATTCATTAAGCAAACTACAGACGAAGCCATTACCCCCAATAAGGCATATTTGTGATTTTAGTCGCGGCGCGTTGAATGTTCGCTCCACGCGCTCGCATCCAACACTTGCTCCAAGACCACAAATATGCCTTATTGGGGGCAATGGCTTCTGTGCTGTGGCTGGAGAAGATGAATTAAACAGGAGGAGGAGATTTGGGGACAGAAGCTGATGTCTTCTGCTTACTTGAGAATGACTGGGAATAGAGGGGATGAGTTGGCTTTTTATCTTATTGTTGTTATTTTGCTATATTCCGTATAGAACGTGTTTAAAAAATGCTTTCTGCAAAGTTACTGTTACTGCAAAAAAGATGATTTCTAAAAAAAGCTCCATTTATAATTCGCTCACATACTTGCATATATACAGGATGCAAAAGCATAGTACCCATCAATGGGAGGCAGAAATGTTGCAAAAAATTTAAGAATTAAATATTTGATTTTTTAAAAAATATCGCATATAATAATGATGAGAACAACACATTGTTCTTCTTCATCTGATGAGTCCTGTGACGGTTCCGACAGGACGCTAATATAAAAATTGACCGAACGATGAAGATTTTCAAACGAGAGGCTATTTTTAAGTCTCTCGTTTTATATTATAGGAGACATTATTTATGAGTAACGACGTGCTTGGGTTGTTGAAAATTCACTATAAAAAATAAATAATATATTATACGAGGAGTTATATTATGAAAGAAACTATTTTACTTTATAATTTAGATTCTGCTGCTATTCGAAATAAAATCAAGTTTTTATGTATACAAGGTGGTATTCATATTCGAGTTGTGGAAAAGAATCAGTATGATGTACCTATTGGAACGCTGGCTTTTGGAAAAAAAGAAGATGTGGAACTATATCTTCGCTCTGAGAGTTCAGAAGAAAAGCCTTCTTTTAATGACCCAATGCTGGTGTTTGCCGGATTTACCGGACAGAAGCTTGACCAGTTTTTAAATGCGATGCGTAAGCAGAAGATTCCAAAAATTAATCTGAAGGCTATGCTGACAGAGCATAATGTGAAGTGGGATTCGATGACTTTACATGATGAATTAGCTAGGGAACATGAGGCTATGAATAAAAAATAGGAATTTGCCGGGGTGAGTAGACAGACGAAGTCTGAGAATCAAATCATCTATATTTGTGATTTTCGTCGCTACGAGAAGTCGGCCTTTTCTAATATTTTATTATAGTCTCGTAGCTCCCAGACCACAAATATAGATGATTTGATTCTCGGACTTCTGTTTTCTGGCTGCCTGGGCAAATTTATGGAAAGATTTGTGGAAGAAGTCAGGAGAGATAGAAGTAATTCGAGTTAATCCTTCAAAAAAAAGTTACAACGAAAGCTATAACCTTCTGGAGCGTCCTCAAATCTCTCCAACAATAAATAGCAATTCCATCCCTAGCCAAAACACAGCCCTCTGTAAGATAAATAAAGCATATTTGTGGCCTCGGAGCAAAGGTTGGATGCGAGCGCTTTTACGCGAACATTCAACCTGCAGCGACTAAAGTCACAAATATGCTTTATTTATCTCACAGAGGGCGTCTCCTTTGCCTGCGGCAAATTCCTATTTAGCTTTAGCTGCTGTTGTAGCTTCACTAGAGGCTTCTGTTGTAGAAGCTTCACTGGAAGCTGCTGTTGTCTCTGTTGATGTCTCTGTAGCTGTGGAATCCGCACTCTTTAAAGATACCTGTGCCCAGAGTTTCTGGTCTACATCTTTATTGTAGTCCCATTTCTTCTCAAGTTTCTTAGTCCAGTTGTCATATTTCTTCTGGAAAGCTTCGGACTGTTTCTTTTCTTTTAAAGTTTTCTTATTGCTTGCTGTTTCTTCTTTATCTGTGTAAGCAACAAGTTTAGCGATAACGTATCCGTTGTCACATTCTAAGACTTTATCTGCAATATCGCCATCTTTCATGCTCTTCATTACTTTTTCGAAAGCTTCTCCCTCTTCGGATTCGCCTGCTGCATAGGATTCATCTGTGTTGGAGTAATTCTGTTCTTTGGCAACTTTCTTAATTGTCTTCTTGCCGCTCTGGATTTCTTTGAGAGCTTTTTCTGCTTTTGCTTTCACGGCCTTTTTCTCTTTTTTACTCATTTCTGTTGTCTGGCCGTTATCACCTGTCTTTGTTGTGGCAAATACAACTCTGTAGATTGTGGACTTTCTTGCTTCATCGTCTGTTACTGTAACTTTTTCTTTGCTTTCAATCTTCTTCTGAACCTTAGAAGCAAGTGTACTGTCTTCATAGATTTTTTCTACATCTTCACGAGTAGCACCACATTCTTTCATAACCTTTTTACCAGTCTTATCCTGATAATAGGAAAGTGCAGAATCACTGCACTGCTGTTTTTCTGAATGAGTTAACTTACAGTCATACTTATCTGCCTTTTTGATAAGGATGATGTTCTGTTTCATCTGGGAAATAACTTGCTTTTTTACATACTCTTCAAATGTCTGGTCATTCCCATCATCGTCTTTACCCATGGACATACTCCAGAAGTCACTTCCATAGTAACTGCTGTAAGTCTGCTCATACTGTGCGCTAAGCATCTTAGCATACAACCATGCTTCTTTTAATGTGACATCTGTTCCGTCATAGCTGAATAAAACTTTATTTCCATCCTGTGTTTTTGTTCCTTTTCCACTGCTTGATGTAGAACAGCCGGTCATGAGACTCAGGGCCATGATTACTACAAGAACGAGGGAAAGAACTTTTGTTAATTTCGCTTTCATTTGAACCTCCTATAATTTTACACTACATTTTTCTATTATAGTACAAAAGGAAGAATACAACAAGTAAATTCTGGTTTGTAGGGTTAGAGAAATAAACAGGAACTCTGGTAAATTATTTTTCAGAAGGATTGACACTTGAAGCAACTTAGTAATTCCTTTGAATTAACAGGAAAATGCTAATTTTTAGCTACATTACCATACAGATTTTGATATTAGTTATTTATGATCCGGATTATTATCGTAAAATTGTTGAGATATTGTAACCATAGTTTGAATGTTAATCTTTAATATCTCATTTTACGGGAAGCCACAACCTATTAGAGAATCCCCAAATCCTCTAAGATAAGTTCTGATTTTGCTTCTACAGCCAACGAACAGCACCCAAAGAGAGCCGATACCCTATATTTGTGGCCTGGGAGCAAAGGTTGGATGCGAGCGCTTTAAGCGAACATTCAACCTGCAGCGACTAAAGTCACAAATATAGGGTATCGGCTCTCTTTGGGTGCCTCTCCTTGCCTGCGGCAATCAGGATTTATCCTGTAGTTTTTGGATTCCCCCAATGATTTCCCTAACTTTTGCCAGCAAGTCTTTTTTCGGTATCCCTGTGGATTCGAACACAAACACCGGATTCGCTTCTGGTTTTATTTTCATCTTGTTGCGGTACTGTTTGAGGAAACCGTCAATTTCTTCAACGCGAACTTTCGCCCGTGGGTTCATGGTAAACAGGATTTTGCTTCCTTTCTGCTCGATGGAAAGAAGCCATGCCTGATGGGCTTCTTCTCTAAGGAGTGCAACGTCCATGAGGCGGATGAGTGGTGCTGGTGTATCACCGTAACGGTCGGTCATTTCTTCGATCATGTCCTCGGATTCTTCCTGCGTCTCGATAGTTGCGATTCGTTTATACCAGGAGAGTTTTTCGGATTCGCTCTTGATGTAGGTTTCCGGAATGTAAGCATCGATGGACAGGTCGATGGATGTGGTAAATGTATCGACTTCCTGCTGTTCGCCTTTCATTGTTAATACTGCCTCGTTGAGCATTTTGCAGTAAAGGTCGTATCCGACGGATTCCATATGACCGGATTGTTCTGCACCAAGAAGATTCCCGGCCCCACGGATTTCGAGGTCACGCATAGCGATTTTGAAACCACTTCCTAAGTCAGTGAATTCACGGATAGCTTTTAATCGTTTTTCGGCTTCTTCTTTTAAGATAGAGTTTCTTCTATACATTAAGAATGCGTATGCAGTTCGGTTGGAACGGCCGACACGGCCTCTTAGCTGATAAAGCTGAGAAAGGCCAAATAACTGTGCATCCTGAATAATCATCGTGTTAACATTTGGGATGTCGAGTCCAGTTTCGATGATGGTCGTGGAGACTAAAACATCTATTTCTTTATTGATAAAGCCGGACATAATCGTTTCAAGCTGGCGCTCGCCCATTTGCCCGTGTGCATACTCTACTGTGGCATTTGGTAAAAGCCGTTGTAAGCCTGCTGCTACTTCATCGATATTGTTGACTCGATTGTATACATAGTATACCTGTCCGCCTCTGCCAAGTTCTCGTTCGATTGCTTCGCGGACAAGTTCCTCGTTGTACTCCATAACGTAGGTCTGAATTGCCCGGCGGTCCACTGGTGGAACTTCAAGAACACTCATGTCACGGATTCCGGCAAGACTCATGTGCAGGGTTCTTGGAATTGGGGTTGCGGACAATGCCAGAACGTCAACATCTTTCTTCAGCTGCTTGATTTTTTCTTTCTGTTTTACGCCAAAACGCTGTTCCTCATCAATAATAAGGAGTCCGAGATTCTTGTATTTGATATTTTTTGAAAGAACTTTATGTGTGCCGATGACAATGTCAATCGTTCCGTTTTTCAGTCCATCAAAAATACGTTTTTGTTCTTTTGGCGTGCAAAAACGAGAAAGCATGGCAATCTCGACTGGATAATGTTCCATTCTTTCTTTAAATGAATTGTAATGCTGCTGTGCTAAAATGGTTGTCGGTACAAGATAAACTACCTGTTTGCTGTCCATAACTGCCTTAAATGCCGCTCGGATTGCAACCTCGGTCTTTCCATATCCAACGTCTCCGCAGATAAGACGGTCCATAATTCGATGACTTTCCATATCACGCTTGGTATCTTCAATCGCACTTAACTGATCTTCTGTTTCCTCATATGGAAATAATTCTTCAAATTCTTTTTGCCAGACGGTATCTTTGCCGTAAGCGTAGCCTTCTTTTGCCTGCCTCTCGGCATAAAGTTTTACCAGATCCTGTGCCGCAATCTGCACCTGTGAGCGAACCCGGCTTTTCGTCTTTTCCCATTCTGTGCCGCCAAGCTTATTCAGTTTTGGCTTTCTTGCACTTAAATTCGAATATTTCTGAATGAGTTCAAGCTGTGATGCCGGAACAAAAAGATTACTCGCATCTTTGTATTCAATATTGATGTAATCTTTCGTAATTCCATCGGACTCAATTTTTTCCATGCCACGGTAAATACCGAGTCCATATTTTTCATGGACAACATAATCACCGACTGAAATCTCCGAAAGAGAATTGATTTTCTGGCCACTGTACTGGCTTTTCTTCTTCGGCTTTTTGGCCTTTCTTTCCTTGAAAATGTCTTTTTCGGATAAAACGACAAATTTAAGCGTCGGGTACTCAAAACCATTTCCAAGTCGGCCACTCGCCACCATAACCTCCCCCGGTGCAATCGTGCGGTCAAAATCAGCTGCAAAATACGCAAGCAGACCATAATCCCTGATATTTTCTGCAAGACGCTTCGCCCTTGTTGTTGAAGAAGAAAGCAGCAAAATCCTGTAATTTTGCTTTTTCCAGTGTTCTAAATCCTTGATAAGCTGGTCAAAACTATTATTATATGAAAAAATGGACTTTGCCTCGATATCACAAATGGTTTTCGGCTTGTAAAAAGCGTAATCTTGAATAACAGAACTGAGCAAAATAAGCGGTTCCTCCATCACTTTTGACAGAATCTCCTCATATCCAAACAGCAAATCCGCCTGTCCCGGCAGCACATATCCACCTTCTAATCGACTCTGCATACAAAGGAAAAATTCTTCCTCATATGTCTTTCCTTTTTCCAGAACACGATGCGGTTCATCAATGAAAAAGAGTGTATTTTCTGGTAAATATTCAAGAAATGAAACCGTTTTCTCATAAAAATAGGACAATAATGCCTCACTTCCCTCTGCTGTTCCAAAAGAAAGAAGTTCCTCCTCTGTCCTTACCGTCATCTTCCGAAGACGTTCTTTTTCCGCAAGACGCTTTCTCTTCTTAAATGCTTCTTCCTGCTTCTTATACTCTTCCTTCATTCGGCGAACTGCCTCACCAATCTTATTTCTTGAAAGAATTATTTCTGTCGCAGGGTATACCTGAACCTCGTCCAGCTTTTCCACACTTCGCTGCGTTTCCGTATCAAAAGAGCGGATGGAATCCACTTCATCCCCCCACAGCTCAATTCGAACCGGAAGTTCCTCCGTCAACGGGAAAATGTCAATGATTCCCCCTCGGATACCGAACTGCCCTGGCGCTTCCACCAGGCCACTGTTTTCATATCCAAGCTCTGAAAGCTTGAGTTTTAATGCATCTGTATCAATAATTGATTCAAAATCAATCGTCAGGCAATGCTCCTTAAACTCCTCAAACGGAATCATTTTCTCCATAAACACATCAAGACAGGCAACAATCGTGAGAGGCTTTCCCGCCACAATCTTTTTTAAAATGTCCATTCGCTGCCGCTCAATGTGATTACTATGCACATCTGCACTGTAAAACAGCACATCTCTCGAAGGATACAGCACCGTATTCGGATCAAAAAAACTCAAATCCTGATACAGCTCCTTCGCCTTCTCTTCTTTATACGTCAACACAAACCGACAAGGAAAATCCTCCCCCAAATTTGGAATAAAGTGTGCTTTTTGAGAATCAACACAACCATTCAGGACGATGGGATAAGCCTGTTGGCTCATTGCGGTTTTTATATCAATATAAGTATCGAATTTTAAAAGAGGGTTTGATAAAGTTTTCATGATACCTCCTTTTATTTTGGTTGTTGCACTTTTCTGTTGCATGCTTGCTTTTACTATTATTTATAGCGCAACGGAAAAATATTTTCTCCTATTCCAAAGTTTTTCTCTTCTTCTTTCCTACGCTATATTTGTTCATAGCTTCTGAAAATTCATCCTGTGCAAAAAGTTCTGCTGCTTTTTCAGCTTTGTCTAATGCATCGGAGAGCAGTTCTTTTTCGTCGTCTTTGAAATGCCCAAGAACATAATCTGCGAGATCCTGTCCCGGATGTTTTTCGCCGCCGATACCGACACGGATTCGTGGAAAAGTGTCTCCTCCTAAATGTTTGATAATGCTCTTCATTCCATTATGTCCGCCGGCACTTCCTTTCGTGCGAAGACGAAGCATTCCAGGCTCTAAACTGATATCATCATAAATTACGAGGATATCGCTTAAATCCAGCTTATAGAAATCCATGATTGGCCTAATGCTTTCGCCGCTTAAGTTCATATAAGTTAATGGTTTTACGAGAAGAACTTTGCTGCCACCGATGAAACCACTTCCTACCATTGCCTTGAACTTATGCTGATTAATATTGATTCGGTTTGCCTCTGCGATACGGTCAATCGCCATATATCCTACATTGTGTCTTGTTCCTTTATACTGGTCTGTTGGATTACCTAATCCTACGATTACTTTCATTCTATGTTCCTTTCGTGATTTTATTTCTTCTGAGGTTTCTTTTGTACTTTTTTCTTCTTGATTTTGTAACTTTAATTGTTTTTGTTTATTTATATCTTTTTCTTTTTTTGATTTTAACTTATCTATACCCGATATAAAATTGTTATTTTTCTTATTCTTTTGCTTAGTTACGTTTGCTGTCTGCTGTTTTAACTTTTCCTGCATTCTCGCCTTTTGCTGCTGTCTCTTTCTTTGCTTTTTGCGCTCAGACTCCCAGGAGTTTACGGCTTCTTCGGCATCCTGTGTTGCCCATTTTTCGGGGAGTTTTCCGTTCTGGCTTTTGCCGGAAACATTATCAAAAATATTCTGGCTGATGCTGTCAGGATTTTTCTTTCTGCGGTGTTTTGGGCGGTATTGATTCCACTCTTCATAGAATGGTTCTGGCTCCGATGCAGAGTTCGGCAGCTTTTTTCCATTGCCAAAATAGTAGTCTACCACTCTCCTCGCAGATTTGTCATCAAAATAATCGTTGTGAAGATGTGCAAATTTCTCTACTTTCGCAATATCCCACTGTTTATTTTTAATACAGTTGATTAAATCCTGCATATTTTCTACAATCGGACCAGGTGCTGTCTTTTCATAGTCAAAATAAAATCCCCTGTCCTCACTCAAATACCACCCTTTGTCAAATGCATAGAGAATAATCGGGCGATTTAAGAGGGAGTATTCTACAGCAATCGAAGAATAATCTGCAATTAAAATGTCTGTCATGCAAAGAAGTTTGCGGACATTCGGATAATCGGTCATATTTGCTACGGTATCCGGCACTTTTGCAGACTGAATCTGCGGATGAAGACGTACCATTAAGAAATAGTCTTTCCCAAGTTCTTTCTGAAATGCATCAAAATCAAACGCTTCTAAAAGCTTTTTATCATGTTCTTCCTCCCCACGAAAAGTCGGCGCATAAAGAACAAGCTTCTTTCCTTTCATTTCCGGATATCGTTCACTAAGCTCTTCCTTCCACGCAGCAATATCATGCTCTCTGAAAAAATAGTCCACCTGTGGACATCCGATACAGATCACCTTTTCTTTCGGTGCCATAAAAGCCTCTGCATAGTTGTCCCTGATATTTTCTGAACTTGCCAGTATGTGGTCTGTATTTTTCGTTGCCGCTTTAAGCTCCTTTAAAACTTCCGGGTTCGTCTCCGATGAACCGCCAAACTTCTTAAAAGATCCCATCCCATGCCAAAGCTGAACTACCTTTGTCTCATCCGACAGCTTCATATATCCAAGCGGCAAAAAATTGTCATTCAAAAAAATATGGGATGAAGTCGCCATTCGAAAAGCCTTTATAGTAAAAAGCTTTAGCAAGCCTCCCAGATTACGTAGACTCACTTCATAATCTGCATGCGTAATGATATTAAAATGAAAAGGTAACCCTCTTTTTTCACATTCGTTTTTTATCTCAAACAGGCTTCCTGTACCCCCGGTATTTAATTTCTCTATCAGGGTAATCTGATTCTTTTTCACTTTCCATTTGCGAAAGAAATTAAAGCACCCTGCGAATATTTTATTTGTATTCAATGTATCTAACCTCCACTGTACATCTAATGTACTCTCGGAATCTTTTTGTGCCGTTCTGTAAGATATTGTTAAAAATCAATTCTCGAAGTTCTACTTGATATTTTTCCATAACAGCATAAACAACATATGTTTTTTAGTATATCATAGATTATGCATTTTCTAAAAAGAAAAATTTTCGAATAGCAAAATGACTCTTGCAATCTTCAAAAATCTTCATAAAAATATAGCAGGAATTCCATATATTATACAGAAATTCCTGCTATAAGGTTAAGAGCTGTTTTACGTCAGTCCCTTTATCTTCTAAGTTTTGCTACAGTTATATTTATAACGCTACCTCTGCTTCTCCGACTGTTTCCTCTTCCCCCGAGGCCATGATTGCTTCGTATTCCTGAAGAATACTTTTCTGGATGATGTCACGAGTATCAGAGTTAATCGGATGTGCGATATCACGATACTCGCCATCGGATGCTTTGCGGCTTGGCATTGCGATAAATAAACCTTTTTCTCCGTCAATTACTTTGATATCGTGCACAACAAATGCATTATCAAAAGTTACGGATACGACCGCTTTCATCTTTCCTTCTTTTGCTATTTTTCTGATTCTTATATCGGTAATCTGCATGACCTGTCCTCCCAATAATGTTGTTACTAATTACAGAATGTACCGTACATTCTTCTCAATTACTATCTTAACCTCATCATCGGTTCCGACGTAGTTCGTTCCTGGACGTAGAGTATCTCTGCTCTCTACGATACAGTTCTCAATATAGGAGTCATCTCCAATATATACATCATTCAAAATGATGGAGTTCTTGATAGTACAGTTGTTTCCAATGTATACATCTTTAAAGATAATAGAGTTTTCAACCTTACCGTTAACAATACATCCAGAGGAAATAATACTGTTCTTTACTTCTGCACCTGTATTGTATTTTGCTGGTGGAAGATCGTCTACTTTAGAGTATACATCCGGATACTGTTTGAAGAAGTAATCTCTTACGTCTTTCTTCAGGAAATCCATATTTGTCTTATAATAAGAATCTACTGTTGCAATATTTCTCCAATATGTATCAAGCTTATAGCCGTAAATCTTACGAACATTTCTATAACGAACGAGTACATCCTGTACAAAGTCGTGTCTGTCTTCTCTTGCACAACGCTCAAGAATCTCAATTAAATGGCGTCTTCTGATTACATAAACACCGATAGATACGTTATTAGAGGAAGCAACGAGTGGCTTCTCTTCAAATTCTACGATTCTTTCGTTCTCATCTAACTTAAGAACACCAAAACGTGTTAAATCGTCATCTGTATCTTTTAATGTTGTGTAAACTACCGTGATATCTGCATTCTTAGCGATATGAGCTTCAAGAACCTTGCCATAATCCATCTTGTATACACCATCACCTGTTGCGATGATTACATAAGGCTCATGGCTCTTCTTAAGGAAATCAATGTTCTGATAAAGAGCATCTGCTGTTCCCTGATACCATGAGTTATTGTTCTTTGTAACAGTAGGAGTGAAGACATAGAGTCCTCCCTGCTTTCTTCCGAAATCCCACCATTTACTTGAGCTTAAATGTTCATTTAAAGAACGAGCATTAAACTGAGGTAATACCGCTACTTTAGATACGCGGGAATTACTCATATTACTTAATGTAAAATCAATTGCACGATAGCTTCCTGCTACTGGCAGGGCTGCAATCGCACGTTTATCGGATAATCTTCCAATTCTGTTATTATTACCACCTGCTAAAATAATACCTATAGACTTCATTTATGTCACCTGCCCTCTACTATCTGATAATGGATTCGCCGCTTGCCAGAATTCCGTCTGGATAATCTTCTGCTGTTGTCTTTCCTACGATTGCGACATTCTTACCGATCTTAACGTTGGCCGGGATAACAGAACCTTCACCTATAGTAACTAAGCCGCCACTATAAACCTTAGGTTTATACTTGTTCTCTGCTTCTTCAAATACACCAAGCTCTGCGTTCTCTCCGACTTCTACGCTCTCTGCAATGATAGACTTCTCAATCTTAGCACCCTTCTTGATCACGGTATTATTCATAATAATAGAGTTCGTAACTACAGCACCTTCCTCAATGACAACACCAGCTCCGATTACAGAGTTGGAAATCTCACCGTAAACTTCTGTTCCGTCTCCGACGATGCAGGCATTTACCTTAGAGTCTGCTGAGAAATACTGTGGTGGAATAACGTCTGTCTTTGTATATATTCTCCAGAACTCTTCGTAAAGGTTAAATTCTGGGATAATATCGATTAATTCCATGTTCGCTTCCCAATATGCGGAAAGTGTTCCTACGTCCTTCCAGTAACCCTGGTAATTGTAAGCCATAATCTTATCACCGCGCTGGTGGCAGTAAGGAATTACATGCATACCGAAGTCACAGCCAGGCTGTTCGGATAAAGTTTCCAGAGCTTCCTTTAATACTTCCCAGTTAAAGATGTAAATACCCATGGATGCTTTATTACTTCTTGGGTTCGCTGGTTTCTCTTCGAATTCGAGAATCTGATTATTCTCATCTGTAATTACCAGACCAAAACGGCTGGCATCTTCCCATGGTACTTCATATGTAGCCAGTGTAATCTGGGCGTTGTTCTTCTTATGGAACTCAAGCATCAGTTCATAGTCCATCTTATAAATATGGTCACCACCAAGAATAATTACATAATCTGGATGATAATACTCCATGAATTCCATGTTCTGATAAATCGCGTTCGCTGTTCCCGTGTACCAGTCAGTATTCTGGCTCTTCTCGTATGGAGGCAGAATAGAAACACCACCTATATTACGATCCAAATCCCAAGGAATACCGATACCGATGTGCTGGTTCAGTCTTAATGGCTGATACTGGGTAAGAACACCTACTGTGTCGATTCCAGAGTTAATACAGTTACTTAACGGAAAATCAATTATTTTGTACTTTCCGCCGAATGCTACTGCCGGTTTCGCTAATTTTGAGGTTAGTACGCCAAGACGGCTTCCTTGTCCACCAGCTAAGAGCATTGCTATCATTTCTTTTTTTATCATAATAATCACCCCTTTGTCACATAATACTTATTATAGCACTGAAATTCCCAAATGGAAAGCAGTTTAGCACAAAAAACAAAATATATTTTTTATTTTTTTATATATTTTGTATCGTCCATATGGTTATCTTTTACATTTAAATGTAGAAATCCCACGAAAACAATAGGACATTATAATGAAAAGTGCCCTATTACTGGCTGTTTTAGGAATTTTTCAAGGTACCCTGGCACCCTTACTATAAGATGTGTACAGAAGAGACCTTAAGTATCGCAATTCTTTCTTGAATCTCGTTTATCTGTGCGCTATACTATAAACGACTTTTTAATAATTAAACTGATTTTTTTCGCCATATTTATTTATATGTACTCACTAAGTCCCATATGACGGATTTTCTGAGACACATCTTGTGGCACTGGAGGGAAATATGTATACAATTGATTTTCAAAAGCCGATTCATGTTCATTTTATCGGTATTGGCGGCATCAGCATGAGCGGTCTTGCCGAAATTTTATTAAACAGACATTTCACAGTGACCGGTTCTGATATGCAGTCTTCCGACATGACAAAGCATCTTGAAGAAACAGGTGCAAAGGTTGTTATTGGACAGAAAGCAGAGAATATTACCGATGATATCGATCTTGTTGTTTATACTGCTGCCATTCACGAATCTAACGAAGAATTTGCTGCTGCAAAGAATAAAGGAGTCCCTATGATGACCCGCGCAGCTCTTCTCGGACAGATCATGGCAAACTTTGCGAAGTCTATCGCCGTTGCCGGAACACATGGAAAGACAACAACAACTTCTATGCTTACTCACATTCTTCTTCAGGCAGATACCGATCCTACGGTCAGTGTCGGAGGTATGTTAGACCGTATCGGCGGAAATATTCGTGTCGGCCATTCTGACCTCTTCCTTACAGAAGCATGTGAATATACGAACAGTTTCTTAGAATTCTATCCTTTATATTCTATTATCTTAAATGTAGAAGAAGACCATATGGATTTCTTTAAGGATATTGAGGATATTAAGAATTCTTTCCACAAGTTTGCTTCTCAGACTGCTGATGATGGTCTTATCATTATTAATGGCGATATGGAGCATACTGACTTTATTTTGAATGGTCTTGCTCAGAAGCACGTTACTTTCGGCCTGAATCCGGAAAACGATTACACTGCAACGGATATTGCATTTGATAAAGAAGGAAATGCTTCCTATAACCTTGTTGCACATGGCGAGCCAAAGGGTCGTATCGCATTAAATGTAAAAGGCTGCCACAATGTTATGAATTCTCTGGCAGCTATTGCTTGTACAGAAGCAATTGGACTTCCTTTAGATGCAATCCGTAAAGGACTTTTATCTTTTGGTGGAACACACCGCCGTTTTGAGTACAAGGGTTCTCTCGGTGATGTAACTGTCATTGATGACTACGCTCATCATCCAACAGAAATCCGCGCTACTTTATCTGCTGCAAAGGATTATCCGCATGATGAACTCTGGGTTATCTTCCAGCCTCATACATACACCCGTACAAAGGCGTTTCTCCCTGAGTTTGCGAAAGCATTAGAACAGGCAGACCACATTGTTCTGGCTGATATTTACGCTGCCCGTGAGGTAGATACCGGAGAAGTTTCTTCTAAAGATGTAATGAAACTTTTACAGGAAGATGGACAGGATGTACATTATTTCCCAAGCTTCGAAGAAATCAAAGATTTCGTAAAGGCTCACGTAAAAGGACATGACCTCCTGATTACGATGGGTGCAGGAAATGTTGTAGAGATCGGAGAAGAACTTCTGGCTGAAAAATAAGTTCTGGGTTGCCACAGACAAAAGATGCCCTCATTAAATAAAAGAAACTGTTCACAAATTTTCAGTATGATAAAGCCATCAAAAAAACAACGAATTATCTTTTTGATAGATTTTTTCATACTTTCCTCTCTTTGAACCGTTGAATAGACGGTTCTTTTTTTACAATTTTATAACACTCCTATAAGCATCCCGCAGGGCGAACAAAAATTGTGGATACCAACTTCTGATTTTGCTTCATCAGCCAAAGAGAGCATATCTGTCTCTGCAGTAACCCAGAAAGTTATCCACATTATCCACAATTTTAAAAAATTTTTTGGGGGTATTCTGAGTCTTTCCCCATGTTGTTTACATTTTGTCCACATTGTATTTTTATTCGTTCACACCTATATCTTGGAACTTATCACCCTTTTTGACCAGTTTTCTCCCCAAAATATCGAATTTTACCCACCTATCCACAAAGTTATCCACATTATCCACAAAAGTATCCACATTATCCATCAAGGTTTTATACAGGAGTTATCCCCAATTCTATCCACATTCTCCCCAGATTCGAAACTGTATTTTTTTTTGAGGGTGTGCTATTCTATATTATGAATTATTCAGAATATACCGATGCTGTTTTCTGGCATTTGATATTTGGATAACTATTTATTCTATAGAATTTACATTTACAATTTATTAAAACGCATGATGATAACCGATAAACTACAGATGATAGAAATAAGGGGTATAATGAGCGATAAGATTACTTTACTTTACAACGTACAGAATGAAGTTACTGTTCTGCCAAACAAATTTATTGATGAATATATGATAAAGGCGGATGGAGAATATGTTAAGATTTATCTTCTGATTCTTCGTCTGCAGGGTATGGGATTGCCTGTTGATGTGGAACGTATTGCAGATCATTTAGAACTGACACGAAAAGACGTTTTGAGAGCACTTTCTTATTGGGAGAAAGCTGGTATTCTACAGACAGGAGCTGCTTCTGAGACGGCTGCTACGGTGACTGGCTCTGAATCTATGGCAAATGGAATCTCTGGTGATACAGGAACTACTCAAGCTGTTGGAACTTCTGAAAAAGTTATGGCTACTGGAGTTACTGGCACTGACGGAAATGCTATGACTGCCGGAACTTCTGGTTCTGCTGGAAATATTATAACCTCTGGAACTTCTGGTTCTGCTGGAAATACTATGCCCTCTGAATCTACAGGACAAACTGGGACTTCTCTTTCACCAACAATCACTCCTGTACCAGATAAGAATACATTAAGTCCTACGGAAGTACAGGCTTCAATGACGAATAAGGATTTAGAGCGGACGATTTATATGGCGGAGACTTATATTGGACGGCCATTTTCTACAACGGAACTGAATAGTTTTTGCTATATTAATGACCAGCTGCATTTCTCTTCTGATTTGCTGGAATATTTAATTGAGTACTGTGTTACTCGTGGAAAGAAGAGTGTCCGCTATATCGAGAGTGTTGCGATTAACTGGTATCAGCAGGGCATCACAAGTGTTCAGGAGGCAAAGGAACAAAGTACGCTGTATTCACAGAATGTTTTTCCTATTATGAAGGCATTTGGCATTTCGAATCGTGATCCGGGGTCTGCCGAGCTTGACTACATAAAGAAGTGGAATTCTCTTGGACTTGGTACGGATATTATTATCGAGGCGTGCAGCCGGACACTTCTGGCAACGCATCAGGCAAGTTTTCCGTATGCAAACAAAATTCTTGAAGATTGGAAACGGCTCGGTGTCCGGAATACTTCAGATATTAAGCATTTAGATGATAAGCATCGTTCTACTGCTTCGTCTTCTTCAGGTTCTGATGCCGGATATACACAGGGACAGCCTCGTAAAGGAAGTACTGGGGCAGCTGCCAGAAAAAATACTGCTACGAACCAGTTCCACAACTTTGAACAGAGAACGTATGACTTTAATGATTTGGAATCTCGTCTTCTTGATAAGACCAGGAGGTAAGCTATGGGCATTTCCACAAGACAATACCAGGATATTATGAATGAATATGATGCAGTACGCCGCCGCAATTATATGACGGAACAGGAACGCAAAGAGCGTGTTTATGCTCTGATTCCTGAAATTCGTCAGATTGACGAACAGATTGCTCATATTTCTGTGGAAAAGGCAAAGGCGCTCCTTCTTAAGCAGGTATCTAATGCTGAGGCAAAGAAGTCTTTGCAGGACACGATTTATGATCTTTCTATGGAAAAGGTCAACCTGCTGGCGATCCATGATTACCCGGCAGATTATCTTGACCCGATTTACGATTGTCCGGAATGTAAGGACACCGGCTATATAGGCGATAAAAAATGCCGCTGTTTTCAGCAGAAGATTCGCCATATTCTTTACAGCCAGTCTAATATAGAGGATGTGGCTGGTACAGAAAGTTTTTCTGCTTTTCGCAGAGAGTATTATTCTACACAAAGAAGCGGCAGAGAGAAGCTTTCCCCTCGTGAGAATATAGAAAATGTCTTATCGGCAAGCCATTCTTTTATTGAAAGTTTTGACTCAAAATCGGGGCAGAATCTCTTGATTTATGGAAATGCAGGTGTTGGCAAGACATTTCTTTCAAATTGTATCGCGGGAGAACTTCTGAATCGTGGAAAAGGTGTTATTTACCTGACTGCCTATCAGTTTTTTGACCAGCTGGCTGACTATACATTTCGCCGGGGAGCAAATAATGCACAGACATTGCCTGCTTTCCTGCATTGTGACCTTCTCATCATTGATGATCTCGGCACAGAACTTAATAATTCTTTCATTAATTCTCAGCTTTTTTTATGTATTAATGAAAGAATTCTCAATAAAAAATCTACTATTATAAGTACAAATCTTTCTTTAGAACAGATTAACCGTTCTTACACAGAAAGAGTTTTTTCAAGAATCATACAGTCCTACACCCTTTTACATATTTACGGAGAAGACATTCGCATTAAAAAGACTTTCTCCTCCCTTGACGAATAAGAGAATGGATGTTATAAAGGAATTGTAATATGATTTATCTCACATAATAATAATTATATGATTAAAGGAGTAAAACACATGAGACCAGATGATAGCAAATTTGCAACCGTTCCTGTAGGTAAGCTTGGAATTATTGTTCACCCTAGCTGTGCAGAGCTTGGAAAGAGAATCGACCAGTATATTGTAAACTGGCGTAAAGAGCGTGAACATGAACACAAAGAGAATGTTGTATTTAAAGATTACGAGCAGGATACTTATATTATCGATGCAACCTGTTCCCGTTTCGGAACCGGTGAAGCAAAGGCACTCATCTCCGATTCTGTTCGTGGCGTAGATCTTTATATCCTTGCAGATGTTCTTAATTATAGTTTAAAATATAAAGTATGTGGCCATGAAAACCATATGTCTCCTGATGATATTTACGCAGATGTTAAGCGTATCATCGGCGCTGCTTCAGGTAAGCCAAAGAGCATTACTGTTATCATGCCGTTCCTTTATGAGAGCCGTCAGCATAAAAGAAGCTCCAGAGAGTCTTTAGACTGTGCTTACGCATTGCAGGAACTTACAGCAATCGGTGTTGATAACGTTCTTACATTTGATGCACATGACCCTCGTGTACAGAACGCGATCCCACTGAAAGGTTTTGACAATATCATGCCTACTTACCAGTTCATCAAAGCTTTACTTCGCTCTACAAGCGATCTTGAGATTGATAACGAACATTTAATGGTAATCAGCCCGGATGAAGGTGCTATGAACCGTACAATGTACTTCTCCAGCGTTCTTGGTGTAGATATCGGAATGTTCTACAAGAGAAGAGATTATTCTGTTGTCGTTGACGGACGCAACCCAATCGTTGCTCACGAGTTCTTAGGTTCTTCTGTTGAAGGTAAGGACGTAATGATCATCGATGATATGATTTCTTCCGGTGAAAGTATGTTAGACGTTGCAAGAGAGTTAAAGAGAAGAAAGGCACGTCGTGTATTCTGCATCTCTACTTTTGGTATGTTCACTAACGGACTGGAATCTTTCGATAAAGCTTACGAAGAAGGGCTTATTTATAAGGTAATCACTACGAACTGTACTTACCAGCGCCCAGACCTCTTTGAGCGTCCATGGTATGTAAGCTGTGATGTTGCCAAGTACATTGCTCTCTTAATTGATTCTATCAACCATGAGGCTTCTATCAGTGCAATTCTGAATCCTCATGACAGAATTACAAAGAGATTAGAGGAATATAAGCAGTTCCATACTATTAAGGAAGAGAAATAGGGGGTTGCTAGAGCGTGTTTGAAAAATGTTCTAGAAACAGACACCGCTGAAAAGGAAGATATTAAACTGAATTGTAGTTAATCTTCTAAAGAAAAAAAGAATTTTTATAAGTTTGATTTTGTTCCGTTGCGCTAAACATTCCATTCTGCCCAGAAAAACAGGAACTTGGGACTCGTTTTTCCCAAGTTCCTGTTTTTCTGGGCAGAATGAAATGTTTAGCACAACTAAACAAAATCAAACCTCGTATTCTTTTTCAGATACTTTTCAACAATCCGACTTCAAAGCACTTCAGTGGTATTTATTCTCCATTATCGGGGGTTCCACTGTCTCCGTTATTCCCGCTGTCGCCTCCATCATTATTTCCTCCGTTGTCCATTCCGGAGTCGTTGTTATTTTCATTGTTTGCATCGTTTCCACCGTTGCCATTATTACCGCCGCCATAGCCATTGTTGTTATTTTCGGTATTATTGTCGTTATTGTTATCATCCGGATTATAATAATCCTGAGAAGTGTCAGGCTCTGTTGTATCAGCGGCTGTGTTATCTTCGGTTGATTCGGTGGTGCTTTCAGTTGTGCTTTCGGTGTCGTCTTCGGTAGATTCCGTAGTTGCTTCTGTTGTGCTTTCGGTATCGCTTAAGTAGGATTCAAATTCTTTGCGGGTTAATCCCTGATGAATCTTGTCCATGTAATTTTTCCAGATGCTTGCTGGATAGGTATTTCCTTTTAAGTTATCTACGGATTTATATTTGTCCATTCCTACCCAGACTGCGGTCGTATAGTATGGGGTGTAGCCACAGAGCCATCCATCTACATAGTCATTGGTTGTTCCTGTCTTACAGGCTGCCGGCATATCTACATCCAGCTGGCAGACATGGGCGGTTCCTTCTGATTCTGTTACACAGCTTTGCAGTACACTTGTCATCATTCTTGAGGCACTGCTGGAGTAGACAGACTTTGTCGATTTATCTTCTGGTACAATGTCATTGCCCTTGGCATCTGTAATTTTTATGATGCAATCCGGTGTATGGTATTCGCCATCATTGGCGATTGTCGCATAACCTGCCGCCATTTCTACAACAGTTGTTCCATTTGTAAAACCACCGATACAGGTTGAGTTATATTCATAATCTCTTTTATCGAGTCCCTTGAAATTCAATGCTTCAAGATACTTCATACAACTGCGTGGCCCAAGGTCTTCGTACAGACGATAGGTCGCTACGTTACTTGACTTCTCTACCGCTCTTCTCAAAGAAATGGAACCAGAATAGGAGTAGCCTGCATTCGATACGGAATCGCTTCCTGTCATACGGCTGTCATCTAAGGTACTATCTGGTGTATATCCTTTTTCGAGTGCTGGTGTGTATACAAGGAGGGGCTTAATCGCACTTCCTGGCTGACGGAAGCTTTGGTAGGCTCTGTTTAAACCGTAACCTTCCTGATCTTCCTCACGGCCACCTACGATGGCTGCCACTTTTCCTGTGGAGTTATCAATGGATACAGCTGCTCCCTGTACCTTGTAAACACCATCGTCCGTCTTTTCTGTAAACATGGAAAGCTGGGAAGATACGGAATCCTGCAGCTGCTTCTGCTTCTCCATGTCTATTGAAGTATAAATACGATAGCCTGCTGAATATAAGCTTTTTTTGCAAGTGTTATACAGCTCATCGTATTCATTGTTATATTTTTCTTTTTCTGAATCACTGGAAAATGTTGTCTTAATCTCAAATCCCTGTTGTTTCATCAAGGCTTCTGTCGCACATTTTAAAATGTATGTTTCCGCGTAGTCATTCGTTGTTGTCTCTTTTTTCGGCATGATCGTTATCTTTTCAGCGACAGACTTCTCATACTGACTCTCGCTGATATAGCCGTCCTCATACATATTTTTGAGAATGCGGTCACGACGCTTTAATGTCGAGTCCTTATGTTTATAAGGATCATACCGGTTCGGACTATTTGGAATAGAACATAAAAATGCAATCTGTGAAATAGATAAATCTTTTGCATTTTTGTTAAAATACGCTTCTGAAGCAGACTCTATTCCATAGTAACCATTTGCAAAATATACATTATTCAGATAAAATTCGAGAATTTCCTGCTTTGTATACTTCTGCTCTAATGCTACCGCAATAAACATTTCTTTTATTTTACGGCTGTAAGTCTTCTCATAACCAAGGAAAATATTTCTCGCAAGCTGCTGTGTGATCGTACTTCCTCCCATTGTGATATTTCCTCTATTTAAAATGAGGGAAAGTCCTGCACGCGCCACTCCCTCCACATCAATTCCATGATGTGTGGTAAAATTCTTATCTTCTATCGAAATAATCGCCAGCTTTGCCGCATCTGGAATATCTTCATAATCAAGATAGGAAACATCCTTTTCCTGCTTTAACTTCTTTATCTCATTCCCTTCTGCGTCATATACAAGCGAGGTCTGCTCTGCTTTAAATGTGTCTTTACTGCTTTTTGCTACGTCTTTACTTGCTTCCCTGTACATTGTAACTACAGGTACTCCTACTCTTTTTACTGCAATTACTCCAAGTACACAAAAAGCCAATATCAGGCAGGTTGCCCAGATCTTAAGCACCCGCCATAATAATCCATTATGTTTCTTACTCATAGTCACCTCCGCGGTTTCGTGTCTTATAAGTTCTATACAGGTTTATTATACCATCTTTTCTTTATCTTTCCCACTCTACGGAAATTTTTGCACTATATCTGTCCTTCCCTTTTCTTTTGCTTTATTTCCAGTTATAATCAGACTATTATTAAAGTATATCACAAAGAAATGGAGAGATTATGAACTTAAAAAAAATATCTGGATATCGTTTAAAATATATAGCTCTTTTTTCAATGTTCCTTGACCACATTGGAGTAATTGGCAAAGCTTTTCTGTCAAAAAACGTATATTTTCTCCTGCGGGCTGTTGGAAGGCTCTCTTTCCCCCTGTTTTGCTTTATATTGGCAGAAGGCTTTTTCCACACAAAAAACAGAAAAAAATACCAGCAGAGACTATTTATTTTTGCACTTTTATCAGAAATACCTTATGACCTGGCATTCCACTATTTACCTGCTTCAACACTTAATTCCGTCCTACATTTACAAAAACTGTCACTTACTGACTTTTCAGCCGCCTTTCAAGAGCAAAATGTATTATTCACCTTATTTTTAGGCTTTACCGCTATGATTTTAATGGAAAATGCCTCACAATACCGCCGAAATGCTTTCTATAGAAACTTTGATATTCTCATTATTTTCTGCTGCCTCAGTGAGGTTTTTCAGACCGACTGCGGGGCTGCCGGTATTTTGTGCATCTATTTCTTTTATTCAATCTATAAAAAAAGAGGAAGCTCTACCGAACTTCCAATCAAAGCAGGCTTCATCGGAACTTTGCCCGCTGCATTACCGTTACTAACATACGTCTCTCCGTTTCCAGTGCAGATATTTGCCCTTGCGGATAGTTTGCTTCTTCACTGCTACAATGGAGAAAAGGGCCGGGGAAGTAAATACTTTTTCTATCTTTTCTATCCCTTGCATCTGCTGATTTTAAGCTTTATATTCTGAGGTGACTGGTATAAGAGACGCCCGAAGGGAAGAAAATACTGCCTATTTGTGACTTTCGTCGCGGCGTGTTGAATGCTCGCTTACACGCTCGCATCCAACACTTGCTCCCAGGCCACAAATAGGCAGTATTTCCTTCCCTTCGGGCTATCTTTGGCTCCAGTGAAATCAGTAAATTCAAAACAGAAAGAAGCCTTTGTTTGCGTCTATTTATCACATTCCCTGTCTAATCAGCAATATAAGAATAAAATACCTTTCCTGATTTTTCTAAGCGGTTTGTCACATCTGTTCTCGATGCGGCTGTAGATTTACCGGTGACAGGGTCTAAATATCTTATTTTTGTTGCATTGTAGCTCATTACGATAACGTATCGGTTACTGTTTAACTTAGCGAGTACCGGGCTTCCCTGACTGACATAGTAGAGGATTTCATCTACGGTACATCCTGTAAGGTTGCGTGCTGTGTGTCCGCTATATTTCTTCATTAATTGTTCAATGCTGCCTTTTCCGATATCTATGCTGTCTGGGGCTGCTTCTTTTCCATTTACAGCAGCAATCATAGACAGACAGCCTGCGAGTGACTTTGCATCAGACTGTACTTTGACAACATTGTCCATTCCGGCTACCTGGGCATAGTCTGCGTAAATGCATTTCCAGAGAACATTTTCTTTGCTGTCTATTACATTGCCTCGCTCTGTGTAAGCCCGAGCAATGGCTTCGGTCAGGTTCGTATAAACCGCTTTTTGTGTACCGGAAGCATATACAAAGTACTGCTCCAGCTGTTCTCCGCTATTTGAAAGATTCAATGTAACATCATCTTCATTTACCATAATTTTTGTTAAGAGAAGATCTGGAACTACCTGAATGTATACATAGTTCGGGAATTTTAAATAAAGCTGTGTCCAGTAGGTATCTGTATATTTGGAAGTCAGGGTTACTGCGTCAGATTCTTCTTTTTCTTTATAGCGAATATAATCCTTCGTTCCTGTTTTCTGGATTTTGCCTCCTGTTCTTTTTCCGAGTGTCATTTCAAGGATGCTTCCCTTAATCTGTGTGGACATAATATAGCGCCCAGCTTTTTGATATTCTTTGATTGTCTTTCCGTTAATATCAACGATGTGAATTTTGGTAATCGGGAAGCTTACAGTTCCATTACTGCTCTTTGAAACATTTACGGCATTTGCCTCTCCATAAATAAAATCATTGGATAAAAAGCCAACGGCACGGATTCTTTTATCAGAACCTGTGGTAAAGTTCTGTTTTTTTCCTGATTCGAGATCTATCATTTCTATCTGCTTATTTTTATAAAGATTTTGCTCTTTTTCAATTGCGATAATGCTCTGATCTTTGGAAGCAGTCAGACTCTCATTCACAAGACCGGATTCTAATATTTTATCCTTTTTCTTCTCTAAATCAATTTCATGAAGGTCTCCCTCAAGTATACAATAAAATACGGATTTAGAGTTCAAATAGGAGAACTTCTCTAAATCTTCCTTCATGCTGTCATACGGCAGAGATGTGGAAAGGAAAGAAATCTCTTCGTTACAGTTTGTTTTTGCATCATATTTCATGACTTGGATTCCATTCATTCCTTCATGTCGTCCACGGTTAATATATCCATAAACAAGATAGAAAATATTTCCCTTATCATCCATGCTAAGCAGCTTGATTCCGTGGTTTCCTGTTGCATTTCTTATATCAGAAATATTTTCTGAAGCAAGGCTGTATATCTTGTACATATCAGAAGACTGATAGTCATAATACCAGAGCTGGCCTTCCACAGCAAAGCACACTCTGTACCCTTTATCAGAATAAATGTAACTGATATTCTTTTCATTCTGAATACCCAGGCTGATAAGGTTATTGGCCGAATCAATGATGGATTCATTATAATAAGCATCCATTGTTCTCTCATAATCAAGAAGATACATCCTGTCCGCCGTATAACGCAGCTTGTAGGTCTCACTCAGGTCATAATACTGAATAACACCGTCGCTTATTTCTGTAGAAAGGATTGTATTCACCCGAATTACTGTGTATGTGTTATTCATTTCCTGAAGAGTAATACGCGGCTTTGTTTCCTGTTTTACTTCCATATTTCCAAAGGAAACGGCTTCTCTTCCAGAGTTGATACTTACTGATTCGAGATTATCATCTATCGTATCTGCAGATGTTTCAAGATAGTTGGCATTCTCATCCATTGTTGCCTTATCAAATAAATTATTATGGAATTTTAAAACAAATGCAAGGTAGTCATCTAAATGATAACCAGAACCACTCTGCACTTTCGTGTAGAAATAAATTCGTGTGCTGTCATTCAGTCTGACTGCCATTTTTAGATAATATACTTTATTTTCTGATAAGGTATTTTTAAATGTCAGCGTTCCCAGCTTTATATTTTTCTTTTTATTTTTGGTAAGCTGATTCAGTGTTCCTGTTTCTGTCGGTTTGTCCGGTGTTTTTTCAAATAATGTGTACTGAATTGCCGTAATGTCATAATCGTAGTCATGAAGCTTTAAAATTACAGCATTTTTATTATTGGTAAGGGTAATCTGATTACGGACTAAAGAAAGATCAATGTCTTCCTTATATCCAGCCATCAGATTATAGCTGCTCGTATCATTTCCAATCTCAAGAACAGGATAGGATGGATTAGCCAGCTCTGCTACTGCACTTCCCTTTTCCATGCCCATCCGATTATTAAAAAAGACCAGTGCTCCGATGAAACACAATACGGCAACTGCTATGTGCAGGATTATCAACTGTACATTTTTACTCATTATTCACCCCTCCCTCTTCCTGAAGAAGCTTCCACAATGTTGGAGCAAATCCAAACTGCTCACAAAATGCATTTACCTCTTTTGAAGCCTTTTCTCTCTTCTTTGCGGACGGCTTTTTCCGATGTAAGGCACGAATTAAAAGGTTCTTTGGTGTATGCTCCATATCAATAAATTCTAAAATCTGTGTATCGTATCCCTGTTCTTCTAAAATTTTGGCACGGATACCATCTGTTGCAAGCGCACAGAAGCGCTCTTTTAAAATGCCATAATCTGTTATTGGCTCAAATTCTGATGCAGAAATCTGCTTATTAAGTTCATGCTGGCAGCATGGGACGGATAAAATAACAGATGCGCCCCAGCGTAATGCCTTATACAAAGCATAATCCGTCGCTGTGTCACAGGCGTGGAGTGTTACTACCATATCTACCTGTGTAACGCCTTCAAATTCTTCTATGGAACCTTCATAGAAATTAAGCTTATCATAGCCATACTTCACAGCCAGACGGCTGCAGTTTTTTATAACATCCTTCTTTAAATCCAAACCGATAATACGAATATCATAACCTTTTAACTCTTTAAGATAGTAGTACATAGCAAATGTCAGATAGGACTTTCCGCATCCAAAGTCAAGAATTGTAATCTCCCTGTCCTTTGGAAGATGCGGCAGCACATCCTCTATAAACTCTAAAAAGCGGTTAATTTGGCGGTACTTATCGTACTTTGTCCGCACAATCTTTCCTTCTGCTGTCATAACTCCAAGATCTTTTAAAAATGGGACAGCAACTCCTTCTGGTAAAATGTATTTCTTTGTGCGGTTATGAAGCAAATGACTTTTATCTGATGACAGCTTTGCCACAGCCGGATTATTCTGCTTCTTTACTTTAATTGCTGCCTTTCCCTTTTTATTGATAAGTGCAGTAAGCTCTGCACCAGAAGTCTGCAGCTGTACCTGTTTATATAAGGGAAGTATCTTTTCCACTTCTTCTAATAATTCTCTCTTACTAAGATTCTTATGAAAAACCTGCGTCTTTGTATACGCCGCACTCTGAAAAACAAGTTTGTCCTTCACAAGAATCGGGCGAATATTGTACTTTTTCACTTCTTCTGCTTTTCTTGGATTACTTATCGTGAGAAGAAGCATCTGCTCATTTAAATTTTCTTTGATTTTGGTGAGTAAAAACTCCATGTTTATTCTCCTGTTATTTATTTCGATAATAAATGTATATTATAGCAGTAACCACATTATACTGCCAGCGCTTTTTCCACTATTTATTTTCAATCTATACTCGGTATTTCTCCCCGGCAGACTTGCAGAGACGCGCATCTCGCAGCAAGAATGCCGGGGCATTCTTGAATATTATACTGAAAATATCAGAACATCTCTTAAAATATTCATCTTGCGGACATAGGAATCTTTTGCATTATTGTGTTGAAAATACTTTCTGTCTGCGGTAATAGCGCTGTCTTCTGTGATTAATATTCCAATGTAATATTACCTGTATCAATGTGCGAAATGGAGTGATGGCATCCCGGAGAGAGACTTCTACAAAGTATGGATTTCTTATCATCTCTTCATCATCAGCCTGTATCATCTCCTGTTCCTCGCGATACTTTAACTTATCATACACCATATCCGCAATTTTTAAAATAGTTACCTTGTCTGGATATTCAGAATAAATCGGACTTCCCTTGTACTCATATTGATCAAGCAGGGCATCTCCAACAATCCACACCTCTCTTGCGACCATCGGCAGCATCTGGATAAAATATTCGTAGTCTTTCCAGTATCGCTGTTCTTCCTGTTGTAACTGCTCTGGAGGAAGTAATGCCTCTATTTGAAGATTTTCATTGCCCAAGTCAGTTTCCTGCTGTGTATTTTGTTCCTCATTTTGACATGCCATCATCTCTCGAAATCCCGGCAGCCATTCAAAATCAAAGTCTCCTTTTTTATTCATATAATGGTTTCCTGCTTTCGCCCAGTTTGATTTATCATATGCAAAATGAGAATGATTCGTGCTTATCTATTATTTTTATCAGACAGATACAATTTGTTTTCGATTCATACCGTTATTAAATATACGGAATTACTTCTTTTAAATTTTCCACTACCGCTACACATTTTTCCTGCTGTTCTTTTGGTATTGGAAGCAAATCTGGAATGTTTATAACAGGCAGATTACCTGCAAGAGCTGCCTGCACGCCATTTGCGGAATCTTCTAATACAAGTGTCTCTTCTGGCTTTACATCAAATGCTTTGCAAATCTCCAAAAATACATCTGGGAATGGCTTGCCCCTTTTCACATCTTTTGAAGAAAGCACCATATCAAAATATTCGTTTAACCCAGTTCTGTCCAGGTATTCTTTAATAACATCTGTATCTGAGCCGCTCGCTACGGCTGTCTGCAAGCCTTTTTCCCGGACAACCTGCAAAAGCTCTCTCAGGCCTTCTTTTTCAGGAACTCCTTCTTCTCTGATTATCTGTTTGGAGCGGTTACCAACTTTTTTGTAAATGCCTTCCGCATCTACATCTTCTCCATAATAAACATAGTATTTCTTCTGAATGTCTTTTGCATTCATTCCTAAAAATCCTATATATTGTTCAAAGGTTGGATTATATCCCTCTTCCTTTACTATTTCGGTAAATGCTCTGTAGTTTACCTGTTCTGTGGCGAACATTAAACCATCCATATCAAAAATTATTAATTTTAACATATGTATCCCTCTTGATGAAACTGGAGAAAACCCCGAGATAGCTATAACTATTTCGGGGTTCATCTCCTGATTTAAATCAAAATCTTTCTATCTGTCGTGTTTATTTCTTCCTGTTGCTCTGCGTCTTCTACGATATACTTCTGCACTTCCTGCTACAAGGGCTGCGGCTGCTAATGCTGCGTAAAAGAGGATATGTGAGTTATCTCCGGTCTTTGAGTTTTTACCTTTTTTGGTAGTTTTGTTAGAAGAGTTATTCTTGCTGGTGCTTGTTTTCTTTTTCTCTTTGCCGTCATTTCCATCGGTGTCATCACCATCGTCTTCTTTTAAATATTTGTCATATTCCGGATTTCTCTCGGTCATATCGTTTGTGATTGCTAATGTGCTGTCGGTGTTCTGCTCTGTGAAGGAAACAGTGATATCTCCATCATAGCTTACATCAAAGCCAAAGTCCGTGTTCTCTACCGGATTACCGTCTTTGTCTGTCTCAGCCACATAGTAGGTTCCATCTGCTAAATCTGTGAAGCTTACGGAAGTACTCTTACCATTCTGAATCTGTAATTCTTTCACATCACCTGTACGGTTTGTGTAGTAAGGGTCTGTGAACAGGCTTACATAAAATGTTCCACTGTATTTCTCAGAAATCTGTTCTCCGTCTAATGTAACATTTTTCGTTACAGTAAGATTATGTAAGGTATTTAAGAAGTCATCTTCCGGAATAAGAAGCTGGTTTTCAATGACAGCATATGCTGTTTTCTGTGTTGGAGTAATCTCGCATTTTGTTCCATTACCCTCAATCTTGCAAACTTCGGAAGATTCTAACTTATTACCATCCTCATCTGTTTCTGCAACATAGTATGTTCCGTCTTTGAGGTGTTCAAATACAGTGTATGCTGACCATGCGCCCTCGCATTTCAATTCTTTTACATTAGAAACTTTCTGTGTGCAGTCGGCATCGCTAAATAATGCAACGTAAAAAGTTCTGTTTACTGCCTGATTTTTGCCTTGGAATGTAACCAGCTTACTTACAACAAGTTTACCCTCTTCACCAACTGGTGTTGTATCATCTTTCATGATAATTTCGTTGCCATCCACTGCTTTACCATCAATAGAAACCGTTCCATCTTTATTTACAGTAAATGTAATTCTGCTGCAACTTCATAACCGCTTGGCGCAGTAACCTCTGCAAGTGTATACGTTTCTCCCGCAATGAGTTTCTGCTCAAATACATGGGCTTCTGTCGCAGACATCCAGCTTTCGATTACATTTCCTTCTTTATCTTTTAAAAGAAGTCTGGCACCGGCAACTTCGTTATTGCCTGTAATATCCATTTTCTTAATAGATACTTTTGTTACATCTATTTGTACCCTTAAAACGGAGATTGAATGCGAGCATTCCCGCAAACATTCAACCCACAGTGACAGAGTCACAAATATAGGATGTATTCTCTCTTTAAGGGCGTCTGTCCTATCTCATAAATTAAATAGCTATCCCTGCATCTTTTCCATCAGACGTGCTGTATCTTCTGTCAATTTCTTTAAGGAATTAACCATAGCAGCTTTCTGTGCTGATAATTCATCGCACTGTTTCTTCTCTTCTTCCACTTTACGAAGGCTGTCCTCATGAATTTTCTTCGCTTCTTCAATGGCGTTTTCCTTATTCTCCTGCGCATCTTTTAAGAGTCTTTCGGCTGTTTTTCTTGCTTCTCCGATAATATCGGCTGCGTCCTGTCTTGCCTTTTCTCTTTCTCTTTCTGCCTGTTCTCTGGCTTCATCTAGAATTGCATTCTGTCTTCCTTCTAAATCTGACAGCTGCTTGCAAAGTAAATCTGCATTCTTCATGTAACGCTCATAAGCCTGGTCTGTTGTCTCTGGTGCTTTATTATTCTCGGCAGACTTCTCCGCTTCTTCGGCACGCGCTATCGCTTTCTCTGTTTTTTCTTTTTCTGCTGCAATTTCTGCCTCTAAGTCAGCTACTTTCTTCTGTGCTGCTACTAACTGTGCCTTTACAGTCTCTATCTCATCCTGTGCTTCATCTGCATTGGCTACGGCTACTGTGGATATTGGAGATTCCGTTGTAACTGTCTCTGAACCTTCCTCCTGGATATGTATACCTTCTTCTGGATTCTTTGCCTCTTCTGGCTGTTCCTCTGTCTCAACGATATCTTCCTGTGTATCTTTTTCTAGCTCTTCCATCGTCTTTCCTGTAGCTGCTGCCGCAATACCAAGAGCTGTCTTGCTCTCCTTTTTCAGTTCTTCTATCTCTTTTTCTTTCGCTAAAATGATAGCTTCTGCTTCATCACAAATTTTATCTAACTGAATATCAACTTCATCTTTATCATAACCAAACATAGATGTTTTAAATGTCAGTTCTTCTACATATGTTAACAATTCCTGCATATTCATAGCGGTTTCCTCTCTTCCTCTGGTTCGTGTCGCGCAGTGTACAATTCCAGAATTATTCAAAATCATTTCTTACTATTTATTATAAGCATTCTATAGTATTTGTCCAGTGAAAATGGCGCGAAAACCTTCAGTATGCCAGAGCGTGTTTGAAATACTTTCTGCAAATTAGAACGTGCAGATTGCAAGAATGATTTTTCAAACCCTCTCAGCTCATTAATATTAAAATGTCAGTCGCATCTGATACCATGTAGCTCCACCATGTACTGATTCTGAAACACCTTCATTCTGAAAACCAAATTTCTCATAATAATGAACTAATTTATCCTTACAGGTCAGGACCAGGCCTTCCCTGTCCTGTGCTCTTGCATCATTGATTGCGTAGCGAAGCAGCTTTTCCGCATAGCCCTGTCTTCGATATTTCGGCAATGTATTTACTCCGAAAATCATCTGCCACGCTCCCTTTTCATCATGAAGGCAAGCCTTCTCATACATTTCATCTGTCAGATTTTTTTCATCCGTTACCATTCCATCTACAAACGCAATTACTTTCTCTTCCTCACACATCAGCCAGAAATGGGTTCCATATTCCTTAATTCTCTCTGCAAATTTTTCTTTTGTCGCCGCCTCCTCAAAAGGAAAACATTCTGACTCCACAAAAGCAATCTCATCTAAATCTTCCATCGTTGCCATTCTAATCTGCATGTGTTCCATAACAATAAGCTCCTCATTCATCATAATCTTGTAATCTTCTTTTTACTTTCTTTCGAAAATATCACAATATCTAATATTTGTAATACACATTTGGTACTCATTTTACCTTTTATAGCATATTATAAATTACTTTTACAAAATTTCAATGTTCATTTTTAACAAAAAAGGGGATTTCGTTGCTGTGGTATTGTAGGGACAACAGACAAAAACCGGCTATTCTGTGTTTACATTTAATTTCTATCTTCCACCCAACAGGCAATTACCACAACAAAGCGGCGGAAATAATTCTGCTGGGGTCATAGACAGAAAGCGAAGAACACCATATTCTCCTATCTGTGGCCTCGGAGCAAGCGTTGGATGCGAGCCTTAAAGCGAGCATTCAACGTGCCGCGACTAAAGTCACAGATAGGAGAATATGGTGTTCTTCGTTTTCGTCTGTCTTACTATAAAATTATTTCCCCGCCACATCCAATCTGGTAATTGCTCTCTTAAGGGCGAGTTCTGCGCGACCGATATCAACTCCTCCCTGTTCGGAAGAAAGTCTCCTCTCCGCGCGGGTCTTAGCTTCTTTGGCTCTATTGACATCAATATTCTGTGGCCATTCTACTGCTTCTGCGAGAATAGTCATCTTTTCAGGAGTGATCTCCACAAAGCCGGAAAGAAGTGCAGCCTGTTTCTCCTCATTCCTCTCGGTAATGATGAGCCTGCCAGGTGCAATGATCTGCGTCATCGGGATATGGTCGGCATAGATACCCACCTCTCCCTCTACGGTATTATATTCCACCATGTAGATGTCATTGGAATAAAAAATCCTGTCCGGCGCGATGATTTCGAGTCGGAATGTTTTGTCTGCCATAGAATCACCTACTTATTATATCTGGCTAATACATCGTCGATATTTCCTGCATTTAAGAACATTCCCTCTGGAATCTCGTCGTATTTACCCTCGAGAATCTCCTTGAATCCCTGAATAGTCTCCCCAAGAGGAACATAACGTCCTGTTGTTCCAGTAAACTGCTCTGCTACAAAGAATGGCTGAGATAAGAATCTCTGTACCTTTCTTGCGCGGGCTACGAGAACCTTTTCTTCTTCGGAAAGTTCGTCCATACCAAGGATGGCAATGATATCCTGCAGTTCTTTATAACGCTGTAATATTTCCTGTACACCACGGGCTACCTGATAGTGTTCTTCGCCTACGATTCGAGGGTCAAGAATTCGGGAAGTAGACTCCAGTGGATCTACAGCCGGATAAATACCCTGTTCTACGATGGCACGGGAAAGTACGGTTGTTGCATCCAAATGAGCGAATGTTGTAGCCGGAGCCGGGTCAGTTAAGTCATCGGCCGGTACATATACTGCCTGTACGGATGTGATAGAACCGTTCTTTGTGGATGTGATACGTTCCTGTAACGCTCCCATCTCTGTCTGTAAGGTTGGCTGGTAACCTACCGCACTTGGTACTCGTCCCAGTAATGCGGATACCTCGGAACCTGCCTGTGTGAATCGGAAAATGTTATCAATGAATAAAAGGACATCCTTTCCACCTTCATCACGGAAATTCTCTGCGATTGTCAGTCCAGTAAGACCTACTCGCATACGTGCTCCTGGCGGCTCGTTCATCTGTCCAAATACCATCGCTGTTTTATCAATAACGCCGGACTCACTCATCTCTGTATAGAGGTCATTACCTTCACGGGTACGCTCTCCTACACCGGTAAATACGGAATATCCACCATGCTCTGTCGCTACGTTACGGATTAATTCCTGAATGAGTACGGTCTTACCTACACCGGCACCTCCAAAAAGGCCAATCTTTCCACCTTTCTGGTAAGGACAGAGAAGGTCTACTACTTTGATACCAGTCTCTAAGATTTCTGTTTCTGTTGCCTGTTCCGCAAAAGTCGGTGCCTTACGGTGAATTGGATTTCTCTTTACTCCTTCCGGCACAGGCTTTTTGTCAATTGGCTCTCCAAGAACGTTAAAGATACGTCCTAAAGTAACCTCCCCCACAGGTACGGTAATTGGTCCGCCTGTGGCAATGGCCTCCATTCCTCTTACAAGTCCGTCTGTCGGACCCATTGCGATACATCTGATAATATCGTCACCGAGATGCTGTGCTGTCTCTGCAACCAGCTTGGAGCCATCTTTTCTACGGATTTCAACGGCATCGTTAATTTCTGGAAGAACACCCTGGTCGAATCGGATATCGAGTACTGCACCGATAACCTGGGTGATTTTACCTGTATTCTGTTCTGCCATTTATTTACTCCTTTAATATTTGTTAATTCAGAGCTTCCGCACCTGAAATAATCTCGGTTAATTCCTGCGTGATCGCACCCTGTCTTGCTCTATTATAAGCGAGGGACAGAGTGGAAATCATCTCCTCCGCATTGCTTGTAGCAGCATCCATCGCCTGCATTCTGGCTCCGTTCTCACTTGCTACTGCCTCAATAAATGCCCCATATATAATACTGTTTATATACTTTGGAATCAGCAAATCGAGAGATTCCTCTGCTTCCGGCTCATAGTTCATCGGTGCCTGGCTCTTTTTCTCGCTTTCTTCCTCCGCCTTCACTTCCACAGGGAGGAGTTTGATAAATTCTGGTGTGTGCACTACCGTATTTTTAAATCCGGTATACGCCAGATAAATCTCGCCTATCTCTCCCGCTGCATAAGCATCAAGAACTTTACGTCCAATCTCTACTGCATCAGAAAAGAGGGGCTCATTGATAATATCGGAATCATCGGATGCGATATAGTATCCTCTTCGCTCAAAGGATTCGATACCCTTTTTACCGATTCCGTAAATCTCTACACTCTCTTTTGGAAGTCCGCTGTCTGCGACAAGCTTTACAATGTTATTGTTATAGCCGCCTGCAAGTCCACGGTTTGAGGTTACAACGATTACGGCTTTTTTTTCTGAGCCGTTAAATGTCAGGTAAGGATGTTCGATATTGCCTGATTTTGAGAGAATCGACTGCACCGTATCGTACATTTTCTGGAAATACGGCTTTGCACTCTCCGCTCTGGTTCTGGCTTTCTGAAGCTTAACAGTGGATACGAGCTTCATTGCTTTGGTAATCTGCTGCGTACTCTGAATACTTTCTTTCCGCCTCTTAATATCTCGCATTGATGCCATATTCAATCACCATCCTTAAAATTGATTCTTAAATTCTGTAATGGCCTTCTGAATTAACACATCTGTCTCACTGTTGATTTCTCCTGTTTCACGGATTGCCTTATAAATCTCTGGATACTTTGTCTCTACAAATTCATAAAGTCCCTTCTCAAACTCTGCAATACGCTCTACTGGTACATCAAGAAGATACTTTCTCGTTACCGCATAAATGATAACAATCTGTTTCTCTACAGCAAGAGGCTGATACTGTGGCTGTTTTAATACTTCTTTAATACGCTCACCCTGTGCAAGACGTTCTCTTGTATCATCATCAAGTTCGGAACCAAACTGGGCAAAGGACGCAAGTTCACGATACTGAGCAAGTTCTGTACGGATTGGACCTGCAATCTTCTTCATCGCCTTAATCTGTGCTGCTCCACCTACTCGGGATACGGAAAGACCCGCATTGATTGCCGGACGGAAACCTGCGTGGAACATCTCCGTTTCCAGATAAATCTGTCCGTCTGTGATGGAGATAACATTTGTCGGGATATAAGCAGAAACATCGCCTGCCTGTGTCTCGATAATCGGAATCGCTGTAAGTGAACCACCGCCAAGTTCCTTAGAAAGTCTTGACGCTCTCTCTAATAATCTTGAATGAAGATAGAATACGTCTCCAGGATATGCCTCACGTCCTGGTGGTCTTCTAAGAAGTAAGGACAGGGTACGGTATGCCGTAGCATGCTTACTTAAATCATCATAAATGATAAGTACATCCTCTCCACGCTCCATCCACTCTTCACCGATTGCACATCCTGCATATGGTGCGATATATTGTAATGGTGCTAACTCGCTGGCAGTGGAAGCGACAACGGTTGTGTATTCCATCGCATCATGTTCTTTTAATGTCTTTACAATACCTGCAACTGTAGAAGCCTTCTGTCCGATGGCTACATAAATACAGTGCATATTCTGACCCTTCTGGTTGATAATCGTGTCAACGGCAATGGCCGTCTTACCTGTCTGACGGTCACCAATGATCAACTCACGCTGTCCACGTCCAATTGGAACCATGGAGTCAATCGCCTTAATTCCGGTCTGTACCGGAGTATCTACTGCCTGACGGTCAATAACACCGTAGGCAACTCTCTCTACAGGACGATATTTATCTGTATCAATTGGTCCTTTTTCGTCAATCGGCTGTCCTAATGCGTTTACAACACGGCCGGTAAGTGCATCTCCAACAGGAACTTCTACTACTCTTCCAGTAGTCTTTACCACGTCTCCCTCGTTAACTGCACGGGAATCACCTAAAAGTACAACACCAACGTTGTCTTCCTCTAAGTTCATGACCATGCCGTATACTTCTCCCGGGAATTCCAGAAGTTCACCCTGCATTGCATTCTCCAGACCATGAATACGCGCAATACCATCCGCCACCTGAATAACAGTACCAACATCGGTGGTTTCTAGCTTCGCCGTATAATTCTTAATCTGTTCCTTGATTACGGAACTGATTTCTTCCGGTCTTAAATTAACCAACCCCAACTACACCTTCTTTCTCCAAACTCAACTTTGATAATCCCTTGCTGAGCTTCTCAATCTGCGTTTTAAGACTGCTGTCTAACACTCTGTCTTCTATTCGGATGATCAGACCTCCAAGCAATGCCGGGTCTATCTGATAATCTACTTCAAAGGAAGTGTATTTCGTCGTCTCTAAAAGACGCTTTGTAAGTTTTTCCTTCTGGCGGGCAGAAAGTTCTGTGGCAGAAACAACCTTTACCTTACCAATTCCCTTATATTCCTTCGCCTTGTCTACGAAAAATTCAAAAATCTTTGGAATGTCTTTCTGTCTGTCCTTCTCCACAATAATGCTGAGAAATCCCAGCACCTCATCCGATGCCCGTCCGGAAAATATATTCTTCAGCAAGTCTAACTTCTCTATCTTGCTTACTTCCGGATGATTTAAAAGAGAGAGTAAGTCCGCATTCTCAAGAAGAATCTGCTGCAATGTCTGCACCTCTGATAAAAGGGCATCCACCTTCTTCTCCTCGACTGCCAGCTCAAACAAAGCATTGCCGTAAATACTGCTTACTCGTTTAGCCATGTTTTATCTCCCATCTCTTTTAATGTCTGCTCAAACAGAGCATTCTGTGTCTGCTCATCAACAGATGCGGCAATAATCTTCTCTGACATAAGCGCGGCAACAGAAATAATCTCCTGTTTTACTTCATCTTTAACACGCTTCTTCTCAAGCTCTGCCTCACTCTTTGCATTCTCCATGATACGGGCTGCCTCCGCTCGTGCGTCTGCGATAATCTCATTCTCCCGCTGCATGGCCTTCTTTCTGGCATCACTTAAAATCTGTTCCGCCTCTTTATCAATCCGTTTCAGCTTCGTATCATACTCATCCTTAAAACGAATTGCCTGTTCCCGACTCTCCTTCGCCTCTTTTTGCTCCTTCATTACCCGCTCTTTACGGTCATTCAAAATCTTTCTTACCGGATCAAGAAGCAGATAACTTGCAGCTAAAAATAAAATAAAGATGGCGAGCATCTGAAATGCTACCTGAAATACAAGCTGTGGGTCCAGGCCAAATATTCTGTTATCATACTTTAGTGCCTCTAATAACACTTTATGGCCTCCTTTCGAATTCTCGAGGACTCATCTTACAGCTTTCCGATTAATGGGTTAGCATACAGAAGGATCAGTGCGATAACCAATCCGTAAAGACCTGTTGTCTCTGCTACGGCCTGTCCTAAAAGCATGGTAGACATAACATCACCCTTTGCTCCCGGATTACGTCCTACTGCAGAAGCACCATAACCGGCTGCAATACCCTGACCAACACCAGGTCCGATACCTGCGATAACCGCAAGACCTGCACCAATTGCGGAACAAGCTAAAACTAAACCTTCGTTTGTAATTCCTGTCATAATAAACTCCTCCTTAAATACATTCTCTTTCTTTTGTCAGAAAACCTGTAAACAAACCGTTACAGTCTCTCCTAATCATAACGGTTTGATATGAATACCATTGTTAACATTCCAAATACATATGTCTGGATTGCTCCAGAAAAGAAATCGAAATATGCATGTAGAAATGCCGGTATTCCAATCTTTGTAAACCACGGCATCAATGCGTACCACAGGCCGAGCATAATCGTTCCTGCTGTTACATTACCAAACAAACGCAGTGACATGGAGACCGGAGTGGCAAACTCACTGATGATGTTAATCGGGAGAAAGACTGGAAACGGATCTAATAAATCTTTTATGATTCCAAATCCCTTTGTCTTTATCCAAGCATACTCAATCATCACAAATGTAATCAGTGCCAGACCGAATGTGGTTCCAAAATCTGCCGTTGGCGGCCGTAATCCGAAAAGTCCTGAAATATTGGATAAAAAGATAAACGCCATCAGCGCCTCTACATAATTCAGGTACTTCTTTGCGTGAATACCCATGTTGCTCACAACCATGGCATCCATCTTCTCCACTATCATCTCTACTACATTCTGCACAACATTCGGTTCGTCATAATCTTTCATGATCTCATGTCTGGCAAATAATATCAAAGCCAATAATATCAGACAAACAATTACTGTCGTGACCATCGTAGTATTGATAGAGAGGGTAACCCCAAACAGCTTAAATTCATAATAACTATGGATAAAAAAATCCACATCGCTGCTTCCCATACCTTTACCTTCCTTTCTTATATAATTTCTTTGTTATATATACATTAGTATATGCATGAAAATATGCAGATATTTTCAGTCCCAGAATTCCAATAATTATTCCCGGAAAACTAAAATATCCTGAACGCATTCCAATCCATGCAGCCAATAATATAACCACTGCCCTTAAAAGCGTGCTAAATACCATGTTCCTCCTCGCCTGATGTTCCGTCATCACAAGACAATTGTTCAGACTCTTGTACATACTCACGCTAAGTCCTATCGCTACAGCTGTCCCAAGTAACAGCCCCAGACTGTAGCTTTCTTTATTCTCCACGACAAGAAGCCCTATCGCTTCAAAAACAATACTGTACACAATACATCCGAAAATTAAATCAAATAAAGTTTCATTATCTTTATTTATCCATCTTCTCCAGTTCACCTTTATCTGATTCCCCTTTCTTCACTGTATCACAAATCAGCTCCAAAATATTATACACATTATATTATTAAGTATAAAACAATCTATTTTATAAAACGCAAAATTATCGTATAACAGGAACGAAATCCTGCCAGTATTCCCAATATAAGAAATACCAGAAAAATCCAATCTGCATGAAGCCTTTCAGCTAAAAACTTCCCGGCAATCATACAAAGAAAAATACAGGTCAACATGCTGATTCCCAATTGGGTAATCAATGCAAGCATCCTCAAAAAACTATAGTCTTTCTTCTTTCGAATCATACCAGAAGTTCTCCGATAATCCGGTCTGCAACGGCTTCCATCAAAGGCTCCAATATATCAAAGCAGGTCTGATAGGTCTCCTGATTCTCCTCCGTCACTTCCGGTATTCTCTCTTCTGTTTCTGTTGTATCTATAAATGTCCCAATTGACATACAGCTTGTTGCCTCGTCAAATGATTCCTTTATCTCCTCTGCGAGTCCTTTTGTAATAGCCAGCACTAAATCTGCTGATGCAAGATCCTCGTCTGTGAGCTGGGAAGAACGAAAATCTTCTATCCTATAGCCTTTTTCCCTTAAAATCTTTGCTGCTCCCGGAGCAACAGGTTCTGAAAAAAGTACAACCAGTCCTCTGGAAACTACCTCTATATTCTGGCAGTTTCTCTTCTGTAATATACCCCGTAAAATACATTCTGCCATAAAGCTCCGGCCAATATTGTTCTCTCCCACAATAATAATCTTACGATAATCCAAACTGATCCCTCCTATAGCGTAATCAGATGATATCCGGCTGCCTTTAGCATACGGTTCATGATAGCATTCCCCAAACCTTGCTCAAAAAAACTCTCTGAATACATATAATCACATTCTAAATCGTCAAATTCCCGAAGAATACGGTAAAGATTCGCCGCAACAGTTTCTGGTTTCTGCCGACTTCCTATACTTCTTAAAATATCTGCATGATAGGAATCTAATGTCTCATCTGTTCCAATAACTCCTACCTTATGTCCTTCTTCTTCTTTCTCCTTAACAAGTTCATTAATCCGGGCAATCACCTTATCCCTATCGCCTTCTACCAATGTAAGCTGTCCCTTTGGCGCATAATGACGGTACTTCATTCCCGGCGCTTTCGCTACCACATTCTTCTTCATAGTACGTCCGGTAACTGCTGGATCAATATTCACTTTAGGCAGCACTTCTTCTAACATATCTTTTGTAATATATCCCGGTCTTAAAATAGTCGGGGTATCTGTACTCATATCAATAATCGTGGACTCAATTCCGATTCCAACAGCCCCTCCATCAAGAATCAATGGAATTCTTCCCTGCATATCTTCATACACATGAGATGCCAATGTTGGACTTGGCCTTCCCGAAGTATTCGCACTCGGTGCTGCAATCATTCGGCCACTCTCCCGGATAAAATCACGAGCAAGCGGATGGGATGGCATACGAATCGCAACAGTCTTAAGCCCTCCCGTTGTTCCATCTGGAACACAGCTCTTTTTATTTAAAATAACTGTTAATGGACCTGGCCAGAACTTCTCCATGACCTTCTTCGCCGCTTCCGGTACCTCTGACGCAATCTCATACACCTGATCAACATCATGAATATGAACGATCAAAGGATTATCGGACGGTCTCCCCTTCGCCGCATAAATCTTCGCAGACGCTTCCGCATTCAATGCATCTGCTCCTAAGCCATAGACTGTCTCTGTCGGAAAGGCAACCAAGCCTCCTTCCCGGATAATCTCTCCAGCTTTTTTCAGTGCTGCTGCTTTTTCCTCTGGCGATACTTTCTCTATATTTAATAATTCTGTCTCCACTAATGTTCACCTCTGGTAATTATATTTATATATTAATCGAACGCTGCCTGACTGGCCGCGTCCCCATACTTAATATGTATAAAGTCAATTTCTAAAAAACAGATTAATTGACCCTTGCATCATATCACGTTTTGGCTATAAAGTCAAAAATAGGCTCATTTTTATCGGCATTTTTCAGCATTTTGACACTTTTTATCGGTTATGATGCTTTTACCTCTTTCATATACATAATAAAGAAACGATAAATTAAGGATGAACATTATGAAATTACTCTCTCATCCCATCATTCTGTCCGTATTCTTACTATGCTTCTGTGCTGGGGCATTCTTTATCGGCCATGCGGCACTTTCCTACGCTACGTTCCAGTCAGCAGAAAACTTCTGTGTCCTTCTTGATGCCGGGCACGGAGGAAATGATCCCGGTAAGGTCAGTTCTTCCGGCGTAAAAGAAAAAGATATTAACCTTGCCATCACTTTAAAATGTCAATCAGTTCTTGAACAAAATGGTGTAAAAGTTATCCTGACCCGAAATAGTGATTGTAGCTTAGCGGATTCGAATGCCTCTAATAAAAAAGCCAGCGACTTAAAAAAACGAAAAGCACTTATCAAAGAAAGTCAAATAAACTGTGCAGTAAGTATACACCAAAACAGCTTTCCTGATACTTCCTCACATGGAGCTCAGGTATTCTATCATCCGCAAAACCCTGACAGCAAGCGTCTGGCTTCTCTTATTCAGGCACAGATGCAAAACCTTACCGGCATCCAAAACCATCGCAAAATTAAAGCAAACACTGACTATTACCTCCTTCGTGATAATAATACTCCAACTGTTATCGCAGAAGTCTGCTTTCTTTCCAATCCATCAGAAGCAGCTATGATTACAGAAGAAACAGTACAAGAAAAAGCTGCCTTTCAAATTGCTATGGGAATCATGCAGTTTCTACATTCTCCTTCTTTTAATCCGCAGTAAATATCTCCTAAACTAAAGCAAATATCTGCTAAATTAAAACCTTCCTCTTCTGTATTATTTATTCTTTTATAATAATTATTCCAGAGTATGTTTGAAAAAAGCTTTCTGCAAATTCAAGAATGCCCCGGCATTCTTGCCACGAGGTGTGTATACTGCAGGAATGATTCTTCAAACCTGCTCTAATGACTATGGTTCACAATATTATCTGGGAATAGGCTTCATCCGAAATCTGCTTTTAAAATTTATAATACCTGCCGATTACATAAAAAATGTAGTTATAGTATACCAATCCTCCTGTGAATATTCATTATCAAAAATACTCGTATCTTACTGCCGCCTTATTATACTGTCTCTTCTTCGCCTGAAAATACTGGCGCAGATACACTATACCATTTTTGTTTTTATTTTACAATATTTTCCTCTAAAATTTTCTTTCCTTTTTCTTAAAGTGCAAGAATCCGCTGTCTGCGGCACATTTTAACACTTTACAGTTTAGGGAATAATGTTTATACTATACACACACAGATATCTGTCAGCACATAAACGGCTGTCTTATTACACAGCCCACATATAATCTACTATATAATTTGTAATCAGCTGCCATTTGTTTATACACGGCAATAGCTATTCTAAAAACATTCTAAAAATGAAAGAAAAGTAGATTTGTGATTAAGATTCATTTATTTGTACCCGCTGACAGATTATTTTTTGAAAAAGGAAGTGATTTCATGAAGTTAGAGAAATTAAGTGACACACAAATACGCTGCACTTTAAGTAAAGAAGATTTAAGCCAGAGACAGCTTCACCTTTCTGAACTTGCCTACGGTTCTGAAAAAGCAAAAGAATTATTCCGTGATATGATGCAGCAGGCATCTATTGAGCTCGGTTTCGAAGCAGATAATATTCCACTTATGATAGAGGCTATTCCAATATCTAATGACTGCCTTGTTTTAGTCGTTACTAAAGTGGAGGATCCTGACGAACTTGACACTCGCTTTTCAAGATTCTCTAAAATAAATATGGATGACTCATTTGACGAAGATTTTTCTGATATAGATGATACCGATTTTGAAGAAATGGATTTCCTCGATGATGAGGACGATATAGATATGGACGATGAACCTCTTCCATTCAGCCCTTCTTCTGATTTTGACAATGCTGATTCTGATGCTTCCACTTCTTCCAAAGAACGTTCTGCTATTGATGATGCATTAGACCTGATTGCCCCATTTACCCAGGCAATCGCTCAGGCTAAAAAGGAAGCCATGAGAAAGAAAAAGGAGAACCGTTCTTCTGTACAGGACTGCCAGTACTATTCTTTCCAGAATTTCTCACAGGCAGCACAGCTTGGCGCTTTCCTCGCTCCATTTTTTGAGGGAGAAAGTTCTTTGTACAAAGATTCTTTTTCCAATAATTATTATATGATTCTTCGCAAAACACAAAGCGAAAATGATACTTTCCACCGTGCTTGCAATATCGCAGCTGATTTTGGCGTGAGAATCTCTGCTTCTTATGCGACACCAGCGTATTTTAGGGAGCATTTTGAGACGATACTGGAGGAGAATGCAGTTGAGATGCTGGGGGAATTGGCTTAGGTTTGGAATGACTTATAAATAGACGAACTCCGAAGGATAAATAAAGCATATTTGTGACTTTCGTCGCGGCGGTTTGAATGTTCGCTTTAACGCTCGCATCCAAACCTTGCTCCCAGGCCACAAATATGCTTTATTTATCTTTCGGAGTTCTGTTTCTTGCCTGCGGCAAATCAGGAATTATTTATCCTTATTTGCAAGGTAATCATTTACGCGTTTTAATACCTGATCAGCGTCCATTCCGTGTACCATGCAAGCTTCTTCTAAGCTTTCCATTGCAGAAGATGGGCATCCTACACAGTGCATTCCTGCTGCCATTAAGATTGCTGCAATTCCCATATCCATCTGAAGCATTTCGCCAATTAATGTCTGTTTTGTAATCTGCTGTGCCATAATATATACCTCCAGTTCGTATATCGTGCCTACGCATTCTTAACCATTTTAAAGTATGCTGTACTGATATTATGTCTCATTATATCTGTCTTTAATGTCCTCAAGCTCTTTAAAAGAAATATTAAAAATATTGGTAAGCGTTTTTACTTGTTTTGTTCTGACTTTTGCAAGCCTGAATTTCAGTATAATACATGAAATAAAAAAGTTCAACTGTTATATTTGCAGTTATTCCTGATTATTTCTCAAAAAGCTATTTTTAAGGAAAAATTTCTAATCACTCAAAATCTCTATATCCGTATTTTAATTTACTACCGTTAGAGCGTGTTTGAAAAATGCTTTCTGAAAGATGTGCGTTACAATTTGTGGGAGATTTCGCCTGAATGAGGGCGGCGTAGCGGGCTACGTCAACTGAATGAAGGCAAAATATACCGCAAATTGGGATGTGCAGATTGCAGGAATGATTTTTCAAACATGCTCTAGGCTATAAAAACAAATCAGACGGAACAACTGCTAGTTAAACAGATATAATTAATTCTCAATTTCCTTAATAAGGTTAATCATCTCGATTGCACTTACAGCACAGTCATAACCTTTGTTTCCTGCTTTTGTTCCTGCACGCTCGATTGCCTGCTCAATATTTTCTGTTGTAAGGATTCCGAACATTACTGGAACGCCTGCCTGTAAGCCAACCTGTGCAACACCTTTAGATACTTCGTTACATACATAATCATAGTGGCTTGTTGAACCTCTGATTACTGTTCCAAGAGCGATTACTGCATCGTATTTTCCTGTTTTAACCATTTTCTCGCAGATTAATGGAATTTCGAATGCTCCTGGTACCCATGCTACGTCGATATTTTCTTCGGAGATTCCGTGACGTACAAGACCATCGACTGCTCCGCCTAATAATTTAGATACGATAAATTCGTTGAAACGTGCACATACGATTCCGATTTTCTCTTTTTTACCTACTACTTTTCCTTCGATTACATGATAAGCCATCTTTTTATCCTCCATTTATTTTAAATATTTAACAAGTTGTTCTTTATAAAGTCTGATCGGGTCAAGCTGCTTTATTTAGTATTTTGTATAATGTCCCATCTTCTCCTGTTTTGTCTTCAGGTAGAATAAGTCATCTGAGTTTGGCTCGATGATAATTGGAACACGTTCTACGATTTCGATGCCGTATCCGGATAATCCAACTACTTTGGCCGGATTATTTGTCATAAGACGAAGTTCTTTGATTCCTAAGTCCGCAAGAATCTGTGCGCCGATTCCGTAATCTCTTAAGTCTTCTGGGAATCCTAATGCAAGGTTTGCTTCTACGGTATCCATTCCTGTATCCTGAAGCTGGTATGCTTTTAACTTATTGATAAGACCGATTCCACGACCTTCCTGACGCATGTATAAAAGAACGCCCCTGCCCTCTTTTTCAATCATCTGGATGGCTGCGCGGTACTGCTGACCACAGTCACAGCGGCGGGAACCTAATGCATCACCTGTGAGACATTCAGAATGAACTCGGCATAATACTGGCTTACCGTCTGATACGTCACCTTTTACGATGGCCACATGATGCTCACCATTTAACTTATTGATGTATCCGAAAATACGGAAATGTCCATAATGTGTTGGGAAATCTGCCTCTGCTTCACGGCTTACGAAACATTCTGTTTTTCTTCTGTACTGAATCATATCAGCGATTGTGATAAGCTTTAAGTCGTATTTCTTTGCAAATTCTACAAGATCTGGAAGCTTGCCTACGAATCCGTCTTCGTCGAGGATATCACAACAAAGACCTACTGGACGAAGACCGGCCATTACTGCTAAATCTACAGCTGCTTCTGTAAAACCAGTTCTCTTTAACACGCCTCCCTGTCTTGCTACCTTAGGGAACATATGACCTGGCATACGGAAATCTTCTGGCTTAGCATCTGCTTTTGTCGCAGCGATAACTGTTGCAGAACGATCCTGTGCGGAAATTCCAGTAGGCGCATCTGCCTTGTCAAAAGATACTGTAGATACAGATGGTTCTCCATCAGAACCCTGCCAGATTAAGGCTTCTAAGCCAAGCTGTCTTGCCACTTCTTCAGAAATTGGCATAGTGATCAAACCTTTGGCATTGGTTGCCATAAAGTTGATAACTTCTGGTGTGGCAAATTCGCCGGCTACCAGAAGGGAACCTTCATTCTCTAAATCATCGTCATCTACTGCGATAACCATTTTGCCTGCTTTAAAATCAGCAATTGCTTCTTCGATTGTGTTAAACTTAATGTCGCTCATTTATCTTAGGTCCTCCCTTAATTAGAATCCATTTTGTATGAGAAAATCCATTGTAATGCCTGTTTTCTCAGTCGTGCCTTCTTCTTCCTCAGCAGGAATACTTCCGTACTGAAGAAGCTTCTCAACATACTTGCCTACCATATCATTCTCAAGATTTACGGTATCTCCCGGCTTTTTATCAAGAAGGGTCGTATTCTGTCCCGTATGTGGAATGACAGAAACCGCAAAGCTCTTATTATCTACCTTTGCTACGGTAAGACTTACTCCATCAATAGTGATAGAGCCTTTACTTATGATATATTTTAATATTGCTGCGGATGTATCAATCGTAATCCATACAGCATTATCATCCTTTTTCATGGAAGAAATAGTTCCGGTTCCATCGACATGACCTGCCACAATATGTCCGCCAAAGCGTCCATTTGCCGCCATCGCTCTCTCTAAATTAACCTTACTTCCACTCTTCAACTCGCCAAGATTGGTTCGCCTTAATGTCTCATGCATGACATCTACAGAATAATTATTTTTTCCGATGGATGTTGCGGTGAGACAGACACCGTTAAGTGCCACACTGTCACCAAGATGCAGATCTCCTAAAACAGTATTTGCCTTAATTGTAATGACAGCGGAATTCGCACCTTTTTTGATGCTCTGGATTTCTCCAACTTCCTCAATAATTCCTGTAAACATACAACCTGCCTTTCTATTAATTTTCTTTTGTTCTTTCATATTCTAAAAGAATATCCTGCCCAAATTCCTGCATTCCTATTCTTGTAAAATGCCATGCATCGGCAGCTTTCGCAAGTCCCTGACCTTCTACCGGAGTCTTTGCCTGTGCACCTCCAAAAATCTTAGGAGCAATGTAGCAATATACTCTCTGTACGATTCCTGCCTGCAATGCACTCTCGTTAAGCTGTCCGCCGCCTTCTAAAAGAATACCGTCAATCTTACGGCTTCCAAGTTCCTTCATGAGAACTGGCAGAGAAATTACTTCTTTTTGCTTCTCTTCTATAATATCACTATCGACTTCTCTGCTAATATTATTATCTGCTAAATTATCTGCCAAAAGTCTGTCCTTATATTTTAAAACTGAATCTGAACTGCTTCCTGAAAAGTCATTCACCGCAATTCCCGGAATCCTTAACACTTCCACACCCTTTTCTTCAAGCTGCACCGCCTTTGTCTCATCGGCATCTGGCAGGCAGGCTACGATAAGAGGCTGTTGCTTCGCTGTTCGTACAAGCTGAGAATCCATCGGAATCCGCAAATGGCTGTCTGCAATAATACGAACCGGGTCTCTTCCACCTTCGATACGACAGCTGAGCATCGGGTCATCAGCAAGAACTGTTCCGATTCCAGCCATAATTCCTTTATAATGATTGCGAAGTGTCTGGACATGTGCTCTGGACTCTTCTCCAGTTACCCACTTGGAATCTCCAGTATAGCAGGCAATCTTACCGTCCATAGTCATCGCATACTTCATTGCAACATAAGGCGTTCCTGTACTGATATAATGGAAAAACACATGATTCATGGCATCACATTCTTCCTTGAGGAAATGTGGGATAACTTCGATTCCTTTTTCACGAAGAAGCTTAAATCCCTTACCGGATACCAGCGGATTCGGATCATCAGAACCAACGACAACTCTTGCAATCTTCTCCTCAATAATTGCTTCTGTACAAGGAGGTGTCTTTCCGTAATGGCAGCAAGGCTCTAACGTTACATAAATGGTACTTCCCTCAATATTATTGCCTCTCTTCCTGGCATTCGCTATCGCATTACGTTCTGCATGAAGCTGTCCGTAACATTCGTGATAACCCTCTCCTATAATCTCTCCATCCTTCACAATAACGGCTCCGACTAATGGATTCGGGTTCACATGACCGCTTCCTTTTTTCGCCAGCTCTATGGCTCTTCTCATATACTTCTCTTCTGGCATATCTAAAACCTCCTGCAAGTAAAATCAGATCAGAAAGAAGCCAGTAAAAATTCGTCCATCTAAATATCAGACAGCTATATAAGCGATTCCTCTTTCTATAAGAAAATGCTTTTTACATTATATAAAAATACTTCCTGGAAATTATATAAGCTTATATAAAAGCACTTTCTTGGAAATAAAAAACGCCCTGAAATCTACGTTTATAAATTCCAGGGCTTTAATTTATCTTAATCGTTCATATACTTACATAGTCTCTTTCTTCTTCTTACATCCGGACTGTACCGTCGGCTCCGGAATCACACCGGATCATGCTATCGCTCGCGGGCTTACGCTTCCTCCTAAAACTTCAAAACGCTTACCGCCGGTCGGGAATTACACCCTGCCCTGAAGAATATTTTATTTCCATCGGTATTATATCGCATTATGCTATATTATTCAACTGTTTTTTATACATTTTCCACAATGAGATATGTACAAAAGTTCCAATCTAACCTTAAATAACGCTACTTTTTTGCAAATGTAATCCTTATTATAAATCTTGTTCAAAGTTTGTTACAAATCAAACTATTATGTTTTCAAACACTCTCTAGTTTCCGCCTGCCTGCTGTTCATATGTACTGATAAGCTGTATATTGTACTTCTCCACTTCATTCAGGCAAGAATCATCAAAGTCATTCGATGCTGTCTGTGGCACATACCAGTTCTGTCTCTGGAAATACTCCTGTAACTCCTGATCATTAAAAATTCTTCCGTGTCGCGCATAGATTTCATTCCTCGTAATCTTCAGTCCATAGGAATCAAGTACAGAAAGATTCTGTATAGTATACTTAACCGTTGTCGTATAAGACAAATGCTGTGCCTTCTCATATCGGTTTGAGCTCTTATCATCCCCTGGAATAAGGTAAATCCTGTCTTCTGTCTCACCATCTGCTTCTTCATCAGATGAAGCGTTTTCATTCTCATCAGCACTAAAGACTTCTTCCTTATTATCCGTCTCAGAGTCTGAAGCTGCCTCTTCGGATTCTCCCTTCGTTTCTGTTTCTGTGTTCGCTTCCTGCGTACCATCAGACTCCAGGTGATCTTCTATCTCCTGCCTTTTCTCTTTATCCTTATTATATTCTGTATCCGCAGCAGAAATCAGCCTGGCATCCTCATTCTTCTTAATCATACGAAAGCCTGCAATTACAATTCCAACTACAGAAAAAATGATGATCACTGTTAGAATCATCAAACCTATCGTTCCATATTTCTTTTCGTTACGTCCCATTATTCAGCCTCCTTTGGGCATTAGCCATGTCCTGTCTGAATCGCTTTTGTTAATATTATAAAAGAATTTCCATTTCTATACAAGCCCAAACGTCAATAGTTAAAACTAATTTAATATCTTACAAAATTTAATACAATTTTTCTGTCAGTTTATGCTTGATATTAATGAGAATCTAGTATAGAATAATGAATACAGAACATAAAGTTCAATTTTATCTAATCTAAAGGAGGATACTATAATGGCATATGTAATTTCTGACGATTGTATTAGTTGTGGAACTTGTGAAGGTGAATGCCCAGCAGGAGCAATCAGCGAAGGTGATGGAAAATACGAAATCGATGCTGATACATGCATGGATTGCGGTTCTTGTGCAGGTGCTTGCCCAGCAGGTGCTATCAGCCAGGAATAATTCGTTAATTTTACGGCGAACTATTATAAGAGGACATCGTGTTCCCCGCCTCCTAATAAGAAAACATGAGATAGTCCAGTAAAATCAATGTTTTCAGAGGCAAGGAACACGATGTGAAGTCAAAAATTTTAATACTGGCAGGATAAAGGGTGCTGATGTGAAATATCAGCACCCTTTTCCTGTCCCAAACGCCATAGGAAATCCTATGGCGTTTTTTACTTTCCATCAAGTACACGGAAAACTGTATTGAAAGGGGTGAGAAATCGAAGGTATTTCTTCATGTAGGAAATGCAAATCAAGTGTCCATAGGTTTTCCCACATGGAAAAGTAAATGGGCACAGAATTGAATTTTTTCCGAAAACGAACACTTTTCCAGACCGCCGGAGGGAGGTGAGATTATGGCGGTATTTCGCATTGAGAAAACCCGTGACTACACGGTGATGGCAAACCATCATCTGCGGAACACGGCGCTGTCGCTGAAAGCGAAGGGGCTGCTGTCCCTCATGCTGTCCTTGCCGGAGGATTGGGACTACACCACCAAAGGCCTTGCCCGAATATGCCGGGATGGAGTGGACAGCATTTGTGCTACGGTCCGGGAGCTGGAGGATGCGGGATACATTATCCGTGAAAGAGTCCGTAACGCCAACGGGCGGCTCGGCAGCATCGAGTACACGATTTTGGAGCAGCCCAGACCGCCGGAACCTAAACCGGGAAAACCTGAACGGGAAAATCCAGTTCAGGTAAAACCAGTCTTGGATTCTCCTGTCTTGGGAAAACCTGAACAGGAAAACCCCGCACAATTAAATACTAAAGGATCAAGTAAACAAATATCAAATACTGATTCATCAAGTACGGAAGAATCAAATCCTATCCAATCAAGCCCCCAAACCCCCACGGGGGTCAGCCGGACCGGACGGGACTGGATGCGAGAGCGAGAGAACTATCGGGAACTGATTTTAGAGAATATCGAGTATGACTATCTATGCCGGGATGACCGGCTGGATCGGGATATGCTGAATGAGTTGGTGGAGCTCATGGTGGATACCGTCTGTTCCCGCAGGGAAACAATCCGCATTGCCGGGGACGACTATCCGGCGGAGGTGGTCAAATCCCGCTTCCTGAAGCTGAACAGTTCCCACATCGAGTATGTGCTGGACCGGATGCGGGACAACACCACCTATGTCCGCAACATCAAGAAATATCTGCTGGCTGCCCTGTATAACGCCCCGGCCACCATTGACAGCTACTATGCGTCCCTGGTGAACCACGACCTGTACGGCAGCGGAGAAAGGAGGTAATCACTCGTGCAGGAAGAAGTCACCCAGCGCACCGTTACTCTCTGTGTGGAGGCCACCAAGCTCTCCGCCGGGATGCTGCAACAGGCCATGAAAAAAGTGCTGGACGAGATGCAGAAGGGCGTGACCGGCCACAAGACCAAGCTGCACCACGGCAAGCAGACCCTCCGGCAGCTTATGAAGCACAACACCGGCGTTTCAAACATCGAGATCACCGACCAGAACATCCGGGCCTTTTCCGTCACCGCCAAGAAGTACGGCATTGACTTCGCGCTGAAAAAGGACACCAGCGGCGATATACCCCGCTACCTGGTGTTCTTCAAGGGCCGGGATGCCGACGTTATCACGGCAGCCTTTCGGGAGTTCTCCGCAAAGAACCTGGAGAAAGAGAAAAAGCCCTCCATCCGCAAGGAGCTGGAGCAGGCGAAACAGCAGTCCAAAGCCCAGCACCGCCAGCGGGAGAAGGTCAAGACCAAAGACCGGGGTGTGGAATTATGACGGTTGACTGGAAGAAAAAGCTGATCCCCAACCTCCCGTATCTGCTGTTCGTGTATCTCTTTGACAAGCTCTGCCAGGCGGTGCGCCTTGCGCCCGGCCTTGACGCCTCTGAAAAGTTCCTGCATTTGAGCCAGGGCTTTACGGAGGCGTTTTCTTCTGGGCTGCCAAGTCTGCATCCGCTGGACCTGCTGGCGGGCATCGCCGGGGCGGTCATTGTTCGGCTGGCGGTGTATGCCAAGAGCAAGAATACAAAGAAATATCGCAAGGGCATTGAGTACGGCAGCGCACGATGGGGCACGGCGGCCGATATTGCCCCCTATGTCGATCCGGTTCCCGACTGGAACATTCCTTTGACCCAGACGGAAAAGCTCACCATGTCCAGCCGCCCGAAAAATCCCAAGTACGCCCGAAACAAGAACATCCTGGTCATCGGCGGCAGCGGCAGCGGCAAGACCCGGTTCTTCGTCAAGCCCTCACTCATGCAGATGCACAGCAGCTATGTGGTCACCGATCCCAAAGGACAGCTTTTGTCCGAGGTGGGGACCATGCTGCGGCGGGGCGCCCCCAAGCTGGACGAGAACGGAAAACCCCTGCGGGACGCCCGCGGGAAGGTCATCTATGAGCCGTACCGCATTAAAGTCCTCAACACCATCAACTTCAAAAAGAGCATGAAATACAACCCCTTCGCCTATATTCGGTCGGAGAAAGACATCCTCAAATTGGTCAATGTCATCATTGCCAACACCAAAGGCGACGGAGAAAAATCCTCGGAAGATTTTTGGGTGAAGGCCGAGCGGCTTTTGTACTGCGCCCTGATCGGGTACATCTGGTACGAGGCGGAGCCGGAAGAAAAGAACTTCCTCACGCTGCTGGAGCTCATCAACGCATCGGAGGCCAGAGAGGACGACGAGGAATTTCAGTCGCCCGTGGATATTCTGTTCGCCAAGCTGGAGAAGGAGCACCCGGACCACTTCGCTGTGAAGCAGTACCGCAAATTCAAATTGGCTGCCGGCAAGGCCTTGAAATCCATCCTGATTAGCTGCGGCGCCCGCCTTGCCCCCTTCGATATTGCGGAGCTGCGGGAGATCATGTCGGACGACGAACTGGAGCTGGACACCCTGGGCGACCGGAAAACGGCGTTGTTCCTCATTATGAGCGACACGGATACCACCTTCAACTTCGTTATCGCTATGCTGCAAAGCCAGTTATTCAATCTCCTTTGCGACAAGGCGGACGACGTGTACGGCGGCAGGCTGCCCGTCCATGTGCGGTGCCTCCTGGACGAGTTCGCCAATATCGGGCAGATACCCAACTTCGACAAGCTGGTCGCCACCATCCGGAGCCGGGAAATCTCGGCTTCTATTATTTTGCAGTCCCAAAGTCAGTTAAAGACCATCTACAAGGACGCCGCAGACACCATTGTGGGCAACTGCGACACCACCTTGTTTTTGGGAGGCAAGGAGAAATCCACCCTGAAAGAAATCTCGGAGCTGCTGGGCAAGGAGACCATCGACAGCTTCAATCAATCCGAGAACCGGGGCAGCCAGGTTTCCCACGGCCTCAACTATCAGAAATTAGGAAAGGAGCTGATGACCCAGGACGAGATAGCGGTGATGGACGGCGGCAAGTGTATTTTGCAGCTTCGAGGGGTGCGGCCGTTTTTCAGCGACAAGTTTGATATAACCCGCCATCCCCGCTACAAGTACCTTGCCGACGCCGACAAGAAAAACACCTTTGACATTGAACGGTACATGAAACGCAGACCGGCCATTGTGAAGCCGGACGAGCCTTTCGATCTGTACGAATTGAAAGCCACCGACCTTCAACCCAACAATTCAACTGAACGAAAGGAAATGTGAATATGAGCTTTTTTACTAACGCTATCGACGTTTTGCAGACTCTGGTCATCGCCCTGGGCGGCGGCCTGTGCGTGTGGGGCGGCATCAACCTTCTGGAAGGTTACGGCCAGGACAACCCTGCCTCCAAAAGCCAGGGCATCAAGCAGCTCATGGCGGGCGGCGGCGTTGCCCTCATCGGCATCACCCTGATCCCTCTGCTGTCCGGTCTGCTGTCCACCACCTAATGTTTCTCCAAAACCGGCGGGGGCTTTCGCTTGATAGCGGGAGCCCCCGCAAAGGAGGTGATCTCCCTTGATATTGGATATGATCCAGGAGTGGTTCAAGGAACTGCTCATTGACGGTATCATTTCAAACCTGACCGGGATGTTTGATACCCTGAACACAAAGGTGGGCGAGATCGCCGGGGAGGTCGGCATGACGCCCGCCGCCTGGAACAGCAGCATCTTCAACATGATCCGCAACCTCTCGGAGACGGTGATCGTCCCCATCGCGGGCATTATTCTCACCTTTGTCATGTGCTATGAGCTGATTCAGCTTATTATCGAGAAGAACAACCTCCACGACTTCGACACCTGGATTTTCTTCAAGTGGATTTTCAAAACCTTCTGCGCGGTGCTGATCGTCACGAACACCTGGAACATCGTCATGGCGGTGTTCGATGTGGCGCAGAATGTGGTCAGTCAGTCGGCGGGGGTCATTATCTCGGACGCGGGCATCGACATCTCCGGCGTGGTGGGCGATCTGGAGACCCAGCTTGCCGACTGGAGCGTGGGCGCCCTGCTGGGGCTGTGGTTTCAGAGCGTGTTTGTGGGGCTGTGTACGCAGATACTTTCCATCTGCATCTTCCTGGTGATCTACGGCAGAATGATTGAGGTGTATTTGGTGACCTCCATTGGACCGATTCCCTTTGCCACGATGGTCAACCGGGAGTGGGGCTCCACGGGGCAGAACTACCTTCGTTCTCTGCTGGCCCTGGGCTTCCAGGCCTTCCTCATTATGATCTGCGTGGGTATCTATGCGGTGCTGGTGGAGGGCATCTCCACATCCGGCGACAACATATCCGCTGCCATCTGGGGTTGCATGGGCTATACGGTTCTGCTGTGCTACACCCTGTTTAAGACCGGCAGCCTTGCAAAATCCCTGTTCGGTGCCCACTAAAGGAGGCAGATATTTGAGAGTAGGCCTTATTGATGTGGACTCGCACAATTTTCCCAACCTGTGTCTGATGAAGCTCTCGGAGTATCACACCAGACGCGGGGACCGGGTGGAATGGTGGGACCCTGCAAAGCAATATGACCTTGTTTATAAAAGCCGGGTATTTACAGACACCTATTCCAAAGACACCATACAGGTGAACAATGCGGATAAGGTCATCCAGGGCGGTACAGGTTACGGCCCCGGCGAAAACCTCCCGCATGAGATTGAGCATATTCGGCCGGACTATTTTCTATATCCGCGGTTTTTAGGTACAGCCTACGGCTTTTTAAGCCGTGGCTGTCCAAGGAACTGCGGATTTTGCATTGTCAGCGGAAAAGAAGGGCGCAGGAGCGTCCGGGTGGCTGATCTTTCCGAGTTTTGGAATGGTGAAGAAGAAATCAAACTGATGGACCCGAACCTGCTTGCCTGTCCCGACCATGAAAGGCTCATTGAGCAGCTAATTGAGAGCCGGGCGCTGGTGGACTTTACCCAGGGGCTCGATATTCGCCTTATCAGCCGTGATAATGTATCTCTGCTGAACAAAGTGCGGACAAAAGCGGTGCATTTTGCATGGGATAACCCGGACGAGGACCTGACGGAGTATTTCCGTCGCTTTCGTGAACTTACTTCCATAAAGAGCGACCGAAACCGCCGCGTCTATGTCCTGACCAATTACGGCAGCACCCATGAACAGGATTTGTACCGGGTAAACACCTTGCGGGCATTGGGATATGATCCCTATGTGATGATCTATGAGCGTCCCACGGCTCCACGCATTACCCGCCATCTGCAAAGATGGGTAAATAACAAACGGATTTTTCATTCCGTATCAGATTTTAAGGACTATGCGCCGATGAAGAAGGAGGTGTGAAACATTGGCTTATGTAACGATCCCGAAGGACCTGAGCCGGATACAGAGCAAGGTCCTGTTCGGGCTGACCAAACGACAAGTGATCTGTTTCGGAGCGGCGGCGCTGGTAGGCGTGCCGCTTTTCTTTTTGGCAAAGGCGAGCTTGGGGACCACCACGGCGGCGCTGTGCATGATTTTGGTGATGCTGCCGTTTTTCCTGTTCGCCATGTACGAGAAGAACGGGCAGCCGCTGGAGGTGTTTCTGGGCCATCTGATCCAGAACAAATTCATCCGGCCGAAGGTGCGCATCTACCAGACCAACAATCTCTATTCCGCCCTGGTGCGGCAATCCCAACTGGAACAGGAGGTGAAGCGGATTGCGAGAAAAGGCAGAAAAACCGGCAAAGCGTAAGCTCACCCGTAACCAGCGCAAGCAGATCGAGGCGGTGATCCGGCAGGCGAAGGGCGACGGGAAAAACCATACGGTGCAGGACAGCATCCCGTTTCAGAACATGTTCCCGGATGGCCTGTGCAGGCTGGAGGGCGGCACCTTCTCCAAGACCATCGCCTTTGAGGATGTGAATTACCGCCTGGCTGGGCCGGAGGATCAGCGGAGCATCTTTGAAAGCCTTTGCGACTTTTATAACGGCTACGATCCCACTATTGGCGTCCAGGTCACTTTGGACAGCCGCAGCGGAGGCAGCGCCGCCGATGAAATGTTCGGTATCACCAGGCAGGGCAACGACCTGGACCCCATCCGGGACGAGGCGGTGGACATCCTGCGGATGCAGTACAAGCGGGGCAACAACGGCTATGTGAAAACCAAGTATGTGACCCTGACCATCGAGGCGGAGAACCTTCCCGCAGCACGGGCGAGGTTTGCCCGCATTGAGACCGATACCCTCAACCGCTTGAAGGTCATGGGGGCGGCGGCTCATGTGCTGGACGGGAAGGAACGGCTGGAGCTGCTTTACAATATCCTTCACCCGGAGGGCGGCCAGTTTGCCTTTGAATGGGACTGGCTCCCGGCCAGCGGCCTTTCGGTGAAGGACTTCATTTCTCCGTCCTCCTTCCACTTCGGGGAGACCCGCACCTTCCGCATCGGCAGGCGGTACGGGGCGGTGTCCTTCCTGCAAATTCTGGCGCCGGAGATGCACGACCGTATCCTCACCGACTTCATGGAGGCAGACGGAAATATTATGGTCACCATGCACATCCGGGGCATCAACCAGAACGAGGCCATCAAGATGGTCAAGCGGAAGATCACCGACCTGGACGCCATGAAGATACAGGAGCAGAAACGGGCGGTGCGCAGCGGCTACGATATGGACATCCTTCCTTCGGACCTCTCCACCTACGGCGGCGCGGCGAAGGACCTTCTCACCGACTTGCAATCCCGCAACGAGAGAATGTTCAACATGACTTTCCTGGTGCTGCACACGGCGGAGACCCGTCAAAAGCTGGAGATCGCTGTATCCCAGGCGGCCAGCGTCGCCCAGACCTACAACTGCCTTCTGACCCGGCTGGACTTCCAACAGGAAGATGGGCTGATGTCCTCTTTGCCCCTGGGCCTCAACCGCATCAAGATCGAACGGAGCCTGACCACATCGGCTCTGGCGGTGTTCGTCCCCTTCGTCACCCAGGAGGTGTTCATGGGCGGCGACGCCATGTACTACGGGCTCAACGCCCTCTCCAATAACATGATCCTGCTGGACCGCAAGCAATCCCGCTGTCCCAACGGCCTTGTGTTCGGCACGCCCGGCAGCGGTAAATCCATGAGCTGCAAACGGGAGATCACCTTTATCATGCTGATGACCCAGGATAATGTCATCATCTGCGACCCAGAGGACGAGTATTCGCCCCTGGTGAAGCGGCTGGGCGGTCAGGTGATCCGGCTGTCCCCGTCCAGCACCGACTATGTGAACCCCCTGGACATCAACCTCAACTATTCTGAGGAAGAAAACCCGCTGGCGCTGAAATCCGACTTCGTGCTTTCCTTCTGTGAGCTCATCATGGGCAGCAAGACGGGGCTGGAGGCCATCGAGAAAACGGTCATTGACAGGGCGGTGCAGATGATCTACCAGCCCTACTTTGCCGACCCCCGGCCGGGGAATATGCCGATTCTGGGCGACCTGATGAACGCCCTGTTGTCCCAGCACATCCCGGAGGCTGACCGGGTGGCCCAGGCATTGGACCTCTATGTGAACGGTTCTCTGAATTTCTTCAACCACCGCACAACCGTGGACATCTCCAACCGCCTTGTCTGCTTTGACATCAAGGGCCTGGGCAAGAACCTAAAAAAGCCGGGGATGCTCATTGTCCAGGATGCGGTGTGGAACACCGTCACCATCAACCGGGCTATCGGGCGCTCCACCTGGTATTTCGTGGACGAGTTCCATCTTCTTCTGAAGGAGGAACAGACTGCGGCATACAGCGCCGAGATTTGGAAACGGTTCAGAAAATGGGGCGGCATCCCCACCGGGGCGACCCAGAACCCCAAGGACCTGCTTTCCTCCCCGGAAATCGAAAACATCCTGGAAAACAGCGACTTCATCTATATGCTCAACCAGGCGGCAGGCGACCGGAAGATACTGGCGGAGCGGCTGAACATTTCGTCGGAACAGCTTGCCTATGTGACCAATTCCGAGCCGGGTCACGGGCTGCTGTTCTTCAACAATGTCATCCTGCCCTTTGCGGATGACTTCCCGAAGGATACCGAGCTCTATAAACTGCTCACCACCAAGCCCAGCGAGGTTGCACACGAAACTGTGGACGACGAAAAGGAGGACCAGAATGGATAACAAGATGGCGGTTTTCAATAACTGCGAATTTGGCAGCATCCGAGTGATCGAGCAGAACGGCAAGTATCTGTTTTGCGGTTCGGATGTGGCAAAGGCCCTGGGGTATAGCAATCCCCGCAAGGCAGTCCGGGATCATACGAGGGGGGGAACGAAATGTTCCATCCCCACCACAAGCGGAGACCAGACGATGGCATTTATCCCGGAGGGTGATGTGTACCGCCTGATTGTTCATAGTCGGATGCCTGGTGCGGAACGCTTTGAAAAATGGGTGTTTGACGAAGTTCTCCCCATGATCCGCAAGACGGGCGGGTACATGACTGCCTCCCTTCTGGAGCAGGCGGCGGAAAAGCCGGAAATACTTCTGGCTTTTGCCGACCAGCTTCTTGCCGAGCATGAGAAAAACCGGCAGCTCTCCGGCGAGGTGGAACGGCTGCGGCCGAAAGCAGATTTCTATGACGCCTTTGTCCATGAAGAAAACTGCACCAATATCCGGGCTACGGCGAAGGAACTGCAAATCGGGGAGCGTGCGTTTTGCCGTTTCCTGATGGACGCGGGATTTCTGTACCGCTGCCCGGCCGGATACCTTCTGCCCTATGCCAAGCCCTCCAATGACGGGTTGTTCCGTGTGAAGGACTTCTGGAAATATGGGCATTTTGGACAGCAGACCTTGATTACGCCCCAGGGCAAAAATGTGATCCGTCTGCTGCTGGATGATGGGCAAATGCGGCTGGAATGGAAGGAAAGGATGGGATAAGGATATGGAACAGGAAAAGCTGTATGTCATCGAGGAAAAGACCTATGAGGCACATATCGACGAGGAAGTGCATCTCTACGGGCTGCTTCATCAGCTTGCCTTCCTTGCCGGAAAAATCAAGGACCGGGAGGATGTGGAGGCGTTCATTGCGGCGGCGAAGCGGTACGGCCAGATCGCCGATGACAAGTTTGACGCCTGGAACATTCCCGGCCGTTATCTGGTGTTCGGCGACAAGGCGGACCTTGCCGGGATGAAGGCGCGGGAGCTGTGCGAGCTGGACGCCTTCTATGTGGAGTGTGAGAACGACGAACCCGAACCGGGCGGCGGCCGCCAGGAGGAATACTATCTGATCCCCGGCAGCGGATTCCGGCTGCTGGTGAGCGAGCTGCACATGTTCCTGGTGACCTGGTACAGCATCGCCAAGTGTCTGTCGCAGGCGCAGAACGAGAAAGATTTTCTCCGACTGCAAAAGAAATACGGGAACTATGAAAAGACGCTGAACAGGCTGCGCCGCAAGCTGGGTCTTTCCGCTGACAGTAACTTTTGTCAGGATGAATTGGAGGCGGCGGTCATCAAGCGGTTCCGGGCGGAGCTGATCCCTGGGGAGCAGATCGGCCATGAATAAGCTCACCCATGTCAGCCTGTTTTCCGGCATCGGCGGGCTGGACCTTGCGGCAGAGGCGGCAGGCTTTGAAACGGTCTGTCAATGCGAGTGGGCGGACTATCCCTATTCCATCCTGCAAAAGCATTGGCCGGATGTGCCGAAGTTCCGGGACATCACCACATTCACGAAGGAGGCGTTTTTTGAGAAAACAGGACTTGAAACCATCACCATCCTCTCCGGCGGCTTCCCGTGCCAGCCCTTCTCCACCGCAGGAAAACGGCGGGGCTTTGCGGATGAACGCTACCTGTGGCCAGAGATGTGCCGCGTTATTGCCGAACTGCGGCCCCGTTGGGTGCTTGGGGAAAATGTTGCTGGCTTCATCAATATGGGGCTCGACAAAACGATCTTTGACCTGGCAAAAGCGGGATACGCTGTTCTCCCATTCGTATTTCCGGCTTGCGGTGTCGGCGCATGGCATGAGCGCCAGCGAACTTTTATCGTCGCGGCTGATGTTTCCCACGCCCCTTGCCTCCGACAAATCTACGGGGCGGGACGCTGCCAACCTGGATGTGTTCCTGTCGGACAATGGGATATTCCGCAAGCGGAACAAGAATGGGTCGATCTGGAGCCTGTCCCTGTCGGCGGCGGTGTTCTATCTGACCCCGGCGGCATCGGAGGGCTACCGCTCTACCCTGAAACCGGCGGCCTTCCGGGACAAATCCCCGACCTCCAACCTGTCGGCTCAGGTGATCCGGCAGGAGCAGCCCCGTTCCGAGAAAGCGGCGCTGAACCCGGATTGGGTGGAATGGCTCATGGGATTCCCCCCGAAATGGACGGACGCATCCTATGGCGTGCCGAGCCCGAAGGAGTCCCTCGCATGACCGAGGACACCGACAACCGGGCGCTGCGGCTGAAAACTCTGGGGAACGCGGTTTGCCCGCCCCAGGCGTATCCCATTTTCCAGTACATCGCCATGATAGAAACCGGGACCTGCGTCAATATCTGCCCCTATGGAACAGGAGGTGACGCCCCTTGAAAGAATGGAAAGCCCCCGAAAAGGAGGCGCAGAAAATGACCCGTGACGGGGCGGTATCCGTCAATCTGGTCACGGGCGAGACCACCTATCCCTCTAATCGGACGCCGGAGCAGGACCATTCTGCATCCGGCGACACGGCGGGCGCCGCTGGAAAAGTGGTGGACCGTGCGGAACTGCACCGGGAACAGGCAGCAGCCAAAAAGAAGCGCCGGAAACAGCGCAGAGCCTATCGGGAGGGCGAGGCGGCGGCAAGCCGCCCATCCTCCCGATTGCAGTTTTCCGAGGCAGACCGGGCGGTGCCGGAACTGCAAGGGGCCATTCGCAAGTCGGATAAGGCGGCGGACCGGCTGGACGCGGCAAAGGCTGCTGTTCCGTCCAAACCGCCATCCCCCCAGCATACCAATCCGCTGTCCCGCCCCATCCAGGAGGCGGGCGCCGCCATCCACGGCAAGGTCCGGGAGGTGGAGCAGGAAAATTCCGGCGTCCAGTCGGGCCACCTGGGAGAACGCGGTATTGAGAAGGCTGTGGGCTACGGGAACCGCCGTGTCCAGAACTGGCGAGCGGAACGCAAGCTGAAACCCTGGCAAGACGCGGCAAAGGCGGAGCAGGCGGCGGTCAAGGCCAATGCGGATTTCTACTATCGGAAAGCCGTGGCGGAGAACCCCCAGCTTGCATCCAATCCCGTCTCCCGCCTGTGGCAGAAACGGAAGCTGCAAAAGCAATATGCGGCGGCATACCGGGCGGCGGGCAAGACTGCCCAAGCCGGGAAAACAGCGGAGGCCACGGCAAAGGCAGCCAAGAAAACCGCCCAGGAGTCCAAGCGCACCGTCCTTTTTGTAAAGCGGCATTGGAAGGGTGCGCTGATCGTGGGCGGCATCGGACTTCTGCTGGTGATGCTGCTGGGCTCCCTGCAATCCTGTTCCTCCATGTTCGGCGGTGGGGTGTCCAATATCATGGCATCTTCCTATCTCTCTGAGGATGCCGATATGCTGGCGGCGGAAGAAGCCTACTGCGCCAAAGAGGATGAATTGCGGGAATACCTGGATACCTACGAGGCCACCCACGACTATGACGAGTATCACTTCGACCTGGACGAGATCGAGCACGACCCCTATGTGCTGATCTCCATTCTGTCAGCACTCCATGAGGGGGTGTTTACCATCGACCAGGTACAGGGCGACCTTCAAACCCTCTTTGACAAGCAATATATCCTCACCGAAACCGTGACCACGGAGACCCGCTATCGGACGGAAACACGGACGGACAGCGAGGGCAACCCCTATACGGTTCGAGTGCCCTATACCTGGACCATCTGCACCGTCACATTGGAGAACTTCGACCTCTCCCATGTGCCTGTCTACATGATGGGCGAGGAACAGCTTTCCTTGTACGCCACCTATATGTCCACCCTGGGCAACCGCCCCGATCTGTTCCCGTCCTCCGGGTATGTGAACAAGTACATCGAGAACCCGCCCACCGCCTGGGAGATTCCATCTGAATATCTGACGGACGAGCGGTTCAACACCCTTATCACCGAGGCGGAGAAGTATTTAGGCTATCCCTATGTGTGGGGCGGCAGCAGCCCCAGCACCTCTTTTGATTGCAGCGGCTTCGTCAGCTATGTGCTGACCAACAGCGGCCTGTGCAATACCGGGCGGCTGGGCGCTCAGGGGCTCTACAACATTTCCACCCCAGTATCCGACCCCCAGCCCGGCGACCTGGTGTTCTTCGTGGGCACCTACGACACCAGCGGCGTGTCCCATGTGGGTATCTATGTTGGCGACGGGATGATGCTGCACTGCGGCGATCCCATCCAGTATTCCAACCTGAACACAAGCTACTGGCAGTCCCATTTCTACGCATACGGCAGGCCGCCGTACAACTAATGGAGGTGATGAAGCATCAATATGGTTTCTTACGGGGGCGGTGCCAACAGCACCGCCCTTTTGATCGGGCTACACCAGCACCGTATCCCGGTGGACCTGATCCTCTTTGCGGATACGGGGGCAGAGCATCCCCACACCTACGCCTATCTGGAGGTGATGGACCGCTGGCTGAAGGACCACGGGATGCCGCCCATTACCAGAGTGTATAAGACCACCCGTGACGGGAAACGGCTGACACTGGAGGATGAATGCCTGCAAAGTTGCAGCCTTCCGTCCATTGCCTACGGCTTCAAACGGTGTTCCCTGAAACACAAGATCGGGCCGCAGGAAAAGTTCTGCAACCATTACCCGCCATGCCGCCGAACCTGGGCGGCGGGCAAGCGGGTGGTTAAGTTCATCGGCTACGACGCAGGCGAGGGCTACCGCAGCGACAAGGTGCTGCTGGGAGACCTGGCCGACCGAAAATACAGCAAGTGGTATCCCCTGATGGAATGGGGATGGACGCGGGACGATTGCATCCGGCAGATCGAGGCGGCAGGGCTGCCCCAGCCGGGAAAATCGTCCTGTTTTTTCTGCCCCAGCATAAAACCCGACGAGATCACCGCCCTGCGGGAGCAGCATCCCGATTTGTTCCGCCGCGCCCTGGCGCTGGAGGACAACGCCCGGAAAAACCTGAAAACGGTCAAGGGCCTGGGGAGGAACTATTCCTGGAGAGAACGATTTGGAAAGGAGTTTTGCACACATGGCAACGGTTGAGAAGATTCGTAAGGACATCGAAAAGACGAAGGAGAAGATTTCCGCCCAGCAGAAGCGCCTTCGGGAACTGGAGGCGCAGCTCACCGAGGAAGAAAACCTGGAGATCGTCCGCATGGTCAAGGCGGTGCGCATGGACAACAAGGAACTGACCGCCTTCCTGAAGGCCTACGCCAGCGGTCTTATCACCCTGCCCGATGGGATGATGGAGGCGGAGGCAGCGGCGGACCCTGACGACGCGGATGTGGAAGGAATGGAGGATGGCGAAGATGAAGCGTAACAGAGTTTTCCGACTTCTGGCGTCCCTGACGGTGGTGGTCCTGTGCATGACCGCCTTCTCCGTCACCGCCTTTGCGGGCGGTGGGGATGGCGACTACTACACGGGGGAGCCCGCCGAGACGACGCCGGAACCCACCGAGGAACCCGCCACCGGGGGCATGGAGCCGGAGGGCCAGCCCCTTACCCCGGAGGGCAATGCTACGCTGGTGGACGATTATTACGGCGACAAACAGCTTATTACCGTGACCACAAAAGCGGGAAACTATTTTTACATCCTGATCGACCGGGCCAACGAGGATAAGGAGACCGCCGTTCACTTCCTGAACCAGGTGGATGAAGCCGACCTGATGGCGCTGCTGGAGGACGGACAGACAGAGGAAACGCCCGCGGCTTGTACCTGCGCCGAGAAGTGCCAGGCCGGTGCGGTGAACACTGCCTGTCCGGTCTGTTCGGTGAATATGAGCGAGTGCGCCGGAAAAGCGCCGGAGGTGGAGCCGGAGCCCGAACCGGAGCCGGAGAAAGAGTCCGGCAGCGGCGGCGCCCTGGTGCTGATCCTGCTGCTGGCGGTTCTTGGCGGCGGAGCCTTCGCCTACATCAAGTTCATCAAGCCAAAACAGGGCGCAAAGGTCAGCGCCGACCCGGACGACTATGAGTTCGAGGACGAGGAATACGAAAACGAGGATGTTCCTGAACAGGGAGAACAGGAGGACCAGAATTGAGCAAATTGGTGATCTGTGAAAAACCGAGTGTAGCAAAGAGTATCGCATCGGCCCTGGGTGTCACATCCAGGGCCGATGGCTATTTTGAAGGCGGCGGCTGGCTCATTTCCTGGTGCATTGGTCATCTGGTGGGACTGGCGGACGCGGCCGCCTACGATGACCGCTATAAGAAGTGGCGGTATGAGGATCTTCCCATCCTGCCCGACCCCTTTCGCTATGTGGTGTCCGAGGAAAAGGCAGCCCAGTTCCACATCCTCCGTTCCCTGATGGAGCGCCCCGATGTGACGGAGCTGGTCAACGCCTGCGACGCGGGGCGCGAGGGCGAGCTGATTTTCCGGCTGGTCTATGAGGCCGCCGGATGTTCCAAGCCCTTCTCTCGTCTCTGGATTTCTTCGATGGAGGACGTGGCGATCCGGGAGGGCTTTGTCGATCTGCGCCCCGGCGCGGACTATGACCCGCTGTATCAATCGGCGCTCTGCCGCCAAAAGGCGGACTGGCTTATTGGTATCAATGCCTCACGGCTCTTTTCGGTGTTGTATCATCGAACGTTAAATATTGGGCGGGTGCAGACGCCCACCCTGGCGATGCTGGCCGACCGGGACGGTAAGATCGTCCTGTTCCGCAAGGAGAAATACCATCATGTGCGACTGGCGTTGGAGGGAGCCGAGGCGGTCAGCGACCGCATTGTTTCCCCGGAGGACGCCCAGGCCATCCGGGACGCCTGTGACGGGCAGCGGGCCGTGTGTGTATCCCTGGTGCGGGAGAAAAAGACGGAGAAGCCGCCCAAACTGTACGACCTGACCACCTTGCAGCGGGAGGCAAACCGGGTATTCGGCTACACGGCCAAGCAAACCCTGGACTACGCCCAATCGCTCTATGAAAAGAAGCTGCTGACCTATCCCCGCACGGACAGCCGGCATCTGACGGGCGACATGGCGGAGACCGCCTCCGTGGTCCTGCATCTGGCGGCACGGGTGCCGCCCTTCGACGCCTGCCCGGAGTTTTTCCCCGATGTCGCGGCGCTGGTAAACGACAAGGAGGTATCCGACCACCACGCCCTGATTCCCACTCTGGAGCTGGAAAAGGCGGATGTTCCTGCGCTGCCTGTGGGCGAGCGCAATATCCTTCTGCTGGTCTGCTGCAAGCTGCTGTGTGCGGCGGCGGAGCCTTTCGTGTATGAGGTGGTCACGGCCGCCTTTGAGTGCGGCGGATATACCTTCACGGCAAAAGGAAAGCAGGTGCTTTCCCAGGGCTGGCGGGCCATCCAGGAGGTGTTCCGTTCTTCCCTGAAGGAGAAGCCGGAGGATGAAGATGCCGGGGGCGTTCTTCCGGCCTTGACCGAGGGACAGGTCTTTGAGCCGGTCACCGCCTCTGTCACCGAGCACTTCACTTCGCCACCGCGCCCCTATACGGAAGATTCCCTCCTGGCAGCAATGGAGAACGCAGGCAAGGAGGACATCCCGGAGGACGCAGAACGGCGCGGCCTGGGCACCCCGGCGACAAGGGCGGCCATCATTGAAAAGCTGGTGTCCGGCGGGTTCGTGGAGCGCAAGGGCAAGAACCTGATCCCTACAAAGGCAGGCGTCAACCTGGTCACGGTGTTGCCGGAGCTGCTGACCTCTCCCAAGCTCACAGCGGATTGGGAGCAGCGGTTGAACGAGGTGGCAAAGGGTCAGGCGTCGCCGGAGGACTTTATGGACGGGATCGAGGCAATGGCGGCGGAGCTGGTGCGGAAATACTCCCACATTTCCGAGGATGGGCAAAAGCTGTTCCAGCCGGAGAAGGAGACGGTGGGCCTCTGCCCCCGCTGCGGCAAGCAGGTCTATGAGGGCAAGAAGAACTTCGCCTGTTCGGACCGGGCCTGTCAGTTTGTCATGTGGAAGAATGACCGTTTCTGGACCAGCCGCCGCAAGGAAATGACCCGGAAAATGGCGGCCGACCTTCTGAAAAAGGGCCGCACTTCCGTCAAGGGGATGTGGTCGGAGAAGAAAGGTTCCACCTATGACGCCGTGGTGATCCTGGACGATACCGGCGGCAAGTATGTCAATTTCAAGCTGGAGTTTCCCAAACGAAAGGATGGTGTGCATGGCAAAAAGTAAAGCCGAGGTCAACTTCATGGAGCATTTGAAGCCGCTGCTCCCCGCAGGCGGTGACGCAAGCGAGCTGGAGGCAGCGGCCCAGGCGCTTGCCGGACTTTCCCCGGAGGACCGTGACCTCCTGGCCGCTGTCCAGGAGTCTCCCTTCCGGTTGACCACCCTGGAGCAGTTCCGGGAGTTTCCCGCCAATACCGAGTATTTTGTCCTGGAGCCCAACATCCGCAAGGTGGAGGATGTGGGCTGGCGCTATCTGGCGCAGCACTTGGACGTCCTTCTGCCCCCGGAACTGCTGGACGCTATTGATCCCGTTCCCTTCGGCAATCATGCCATGCAGGAGGAACAGGGCTGCTTTACGAGCCGAGGCTATCTCACTCTCTCCGGCGACGAGTGGGAACATGAGCGCCCCAGGGAGAGGCAGACGGAGAAAAAGCCCTCCATCAAAGAACGGCTGGAACAGAGCCGGAAGGAATGTGCCAACCAGAGCAAGGCGCAGCCCCATCGGGAAAAGCCTGCGCCGGAGCGATAAGGAGGTGTCGCTATGCCCCATTATGACTATGACAAAGATTATCCCTTTGCCGCTTTCATCACCAACCTGGGCAAATACAACGAGGGCGCCCTTGTGGGCGAATGGGTGAAGTTCCCCACCACGGCGGAGGAACTGAAAAAAGTCTTTGAGCGCATCGGGATTGGGTCGAAGGACGAATTTGGGCAGACCTATGAGGAATGGTTCATCACGGACTACGACTGCTATGTGGACGGCCTCTATGACCTGCTGGGCGAGTATGCCAACCTGGATGAACTGAACTACCTGGCCTCCAAACTGGATGATATGAGCCAGGATGAATATGAGCGGTTCCAGGCTGCTATGGAAATCGGCGACCACACGGGCAGCATCCAGGAACTTATCAACCTGACGGAGAACCTGGACTGCTACGACGTTTACCCCGACATCCACGACCACGACGATCTGGGCCGGTATTACATCGAGGAACTGGACGCCATGCAGGTGCCGGAGCATCTGCGCAATTACATCGACTATGAGGCCTACGGGCGGGACATCGCCCTGGAGGAAAGCGGCCAGTTCACCGACCTGGGCTATGTGCGGGATACCGGGGACAGTTTCCATGAGTATTACGATGGCGAGCGCGGCAGCATCCCGGAGGAATACCGGGTGATGACCTTCCAGGACGACGTCCCTGAAGAAGAAATTTCGGAATGGGCCATGGACCTTGCCTACGATATGGACGAGTTTTTCCGGCAGAACGATCCGCAGTATGCCGCCGAGCACCCGGAGGAACATGCGGCGAAGGAAGAAATCTACGAGAACCTTTCCGATTGCCGCATTGCCTCTCTGGAAGAAAAGCTGAAGGCGTTGGGCCAGACCCCGGAGGACTACCTTCCCTCCGAGTTGGAGAAGTTCAAGGAGGCTGTGGGCTACGAGGCATATTTGGATGTGGACCCGCAGGTGATCCGGGAGGCCATTGAAAACCCGGATCAGTCCCATGTGGACGAGATGCTGGCCTTTGCGGAGCAGGCAAACCGGGAGTATGAGGCGGAGTTGTATGGGCAGCAAGCGGCGCCTACCCCGGATGACCGAGAGACCGGCGAGACGGTGCGGACCCCCAGGGGCACCTTCCATGTGACGGATATGAGCCGGGAACAGATGGAGGCGGCCGGATACGGTTTCCACCACGAGTCCGAGGACGGAAAGTATATCATCATGGCCAACGGCAGCCGCGCCTTTGCCATCCCCAACGGAGACACCCCCGAACATACCGCGCCGGAAAAGCTGACCGTCCTGGTGGTGGAGCCCATGAAGGAGCCCTATGTGAAGGAGATCGACCCCGGCCTCCATGCGCTGCAAGCGGAGGTGGGCGGCGACATTGCCGCCTCCTATCCCTTTGACGATCCGGTGGGGCTGGTGCTGAACGACGAGGGCAAGCTCATCGGTCTGGACCTGAACCGCTCTCTCCGGGACGAGCATGGGGAGATTTACGACATTGTGGCAGGCACCTTCTTGGTGGTGGGCCTGGGGCCGGAGAGTTTTGCGTCCCTGCCCCCGGACATGATTCAGAAATACACCGAGCAATTCAAGCGGCCGGAGCTGTTCGCCAGCATCAACGGGCAGATCGTATCCGTTCCCGTGGAGCCGGAAAACCCGCTGCGCACGGCGGAAATGACCCTGGAGGATGACTACGGCATGATCGACGGGATCATCAACAACGGCCGCCGCGGGGAGGAATTGGAGAAAGCCCAGGCCGAGGCGCGCAGGACCACGCCGGAGAAAAAGCCTTCCATCCGGGAGCGGCTGGAGGACGCGAAACGGGAGTGCGCGGAACAGAAAGGCCCGGACAAGCCCGCCCCGCAGAAGAAGCCCCCGGAGCTGGGCGACTTATGAGCCGGAGCAAGAAATGGCGTCTGGAATGGTCGTTCTTCCTGGGCGAGAACGGCAGGCGCCAGTACAACAAGCTCTGCAAGGGCTGTGTCCATCCCTGTAAACAGAGTTTCCGGGCGGTAGTAGTGTCCTGTCCGCACTATCTTTCTCTCCGTTCCCAAAAGTGCAGGAATTAGGGTTCAAAATGGGCGAAAAAATCGCGTGTGTCAGCTTTTCTGTGTAGAGTCAGTGTGATTTCCCATGTGGGGCGGAAGGGCGTTTCTGCATAGTGAAAACGCCGGATTTTCACTTTTCGGCAAGCAAAATGGGAGCGTCAGCATCGGATGTATTCAACCGATGCTGATGCTCCCGCTTTTTTGTTTGGCGTCAATGATAACTCAGAATAAGTTTGAGGGCGCTCGTTAAGAATGACATCTATGCACACATTTCAGGACAATGTATTATTTCCCGCAGTTCTCATCGTAATTGATATTTGTTCCAAAACATTTATCTGCTGTTGTAAAATATGCCTTCCGAACTTCCTCAACCCAATCATGGATCACCTTAGCATGAGCCAATGCATCCAGACAAGGAAAGACACTCAAAAACATACTGGTTATCCATTGCAAGGAGATAGCTGAATGTTCTGCAGGTGTAGTAATCCCATAATCAGATTGGCCCACTACTATAAGAGATTGCTCGTCCATTAAACTTAATCGTTTGAATGTTCCCTGCGGTGAACCGTGGTTTACAAAACACGCTAACTTATACTGCTTTTTCCAAGCCTCGTCCACATCACAGTTATCTTGGATGCCTTGAAAAGTTGTTATTTTTAATTCGGTACCGTCGTCTTTTTTTGCCCCTTTAGTCCAACTGTATTTATGCTCATCAGTTTGCGATTGTTCAACATATTGTTTTGCAATTATTTCGCCATGCTTCTTTATGAACGCAGCATTACAACACAATTCATACATTGAGCGCCATCTGGCATAAGCACAGTCAGCAAATCCAAGTTTCATTAAATGTAGTATTTCCAAAAACTCTTGGCAACAGCGGCCTTGCATATACTGTAACGCCAAAAAAGTATATTGCTTTTCCTTTTTGAGATCGTCCGAGATGTTTTCGCTTACAAAAGCACTATATCGCTCAGCCGCTTCTAATGCCATAACATACATGGTTTCTGAGACTACAAAACAGCTCCCCCAAATCTCGTTTTGGTGAGCCATAAATTTATCTGCTTCAATTTTTTGGTTGTATGCTATTTCAAAACTTTTTTCAAGAAAATAGTTATGATAATCCTTTGATGCCTGTTCTAATAGCATATCTATGCTACCGTCTGTCTTTTGATTTATTTTATCAATTATTTCTTTATCTGAAATGCCTTGTGCCTGCCACTCACAAATAGTATTTGAATATGCACTTTCAAGCACTTTAGAAAGGTAATCTTCTGTCAATGATAGTTTCACCTCTTTGTATGTGCAGTATGAGATATTTTACAACAAATTATATTCGACTGCATTAAAGTTACTATAATAAAATTACCACATATTCACAAAGTAATCAACTTAAATCCACTACATAGTGTGTTTTCAGTATTTATATCATAGTATGCATTCTGCATTTATCCGGTAGATAGTGAGGAATATATACCATACTGCAACCAACAGCCGCCAAACCAGGACGAAACCGCCAATCACTCCACCAATAATAAAGTTCAGCAGGAACAGCGGAAGGGCGGTTCCCAAAGAGCCGCCCGGTACGATCCAGGCGAACATCCGTGGGATGCCAAAAGGCAGACCGCAAAGTATGAACAGCCATACATAGTCGGTGACACCATCTTTTGTGCAAGCGGATTTGAAAATGCAGTACAGCAAAGCCGCCACCGCCACGGGCAACACACTCTTTTTGAAAAACTCTTTGATTACTTCGGATTTCGTCACAGTCAGCACCTCCATTCCTGGTTCCATTATATCAGCCGGATAACCATGCGCCCAGGGGTTTTGCAAAGACTGTAAAAAGCGCCCAATCCCCGTTACTCCAAGTCGTTGCTCCGCTGCCGCTGCTGTTCCTGTTCCTTCGGCCTTTCCAGCAGGGCGTCCACATTCTGGCGGAGGGTGTCATATTCCTTTTCCTCCCGCTGTATCTTCCGAAGTTCCGCTTGCAGGGCGGCCTTGCGGGCGGAGAGTCCTTCCAGTTCTGCTTTCACCTTATCGGAGGAAGGAAGTCTGGTGAGTCCGGCCTTCTTGATCTCCCTGGCTGCCGCCTCGAATAAGATGATCTCGCTCTCAAAGCCGCGCAGGAATTTTTCCTTGTCCTTTGATGCCTTGTATCGGTCATAGACAGGTTTCAGCTTGCGGTAGGTGTCAATCTGCTTTCCCAGGAGGGCAAGGTCGGCGATCCGCTGTTCCGTATCCCGCAGGCTCTCCCTGGTACGGATGGAGGCGGCGGCAACGGCGTCGCACCGTTCCACCAATTCCTCATAGCTGCCGATGCCGTGTTCGGTGAGAAAGTTCATGGTGGCGGACGCCCGTTTCAGATTCTCAATGGTCGCCCACCGCTGGTATCCGGCGCTCTGCTGGGCCTTGATATTGTTCTGAATGTCAATGAGCAGGCTGACCTTCCCGCTGCGCTGCTGGGGCTGTCTGGAGGGACGGAGGCCTCCGGCAATGCGGGAGACAACGGCTTCTTCCGTGTAATCGGCGCCCAGGGTTTTGAGCCGGGTGAACCTCTCCTGGTCCGGCGCCCTGGCGGAGATATATTTTCCCCGCTTGATTTCGTACCCTTCCCGCTGCAACCGGGCAAGCAAATCTTCCAGGCTGGAGGATACGGGAATCAGCCGGTCGATGGCGGCTTTCAGCTTTGCCTTGTAGCTGGTGCCGTTCTGTGCGGCCTGATGCTCAATGTAGCTCTTGCCCTTATCCCGACCAGGGACGATGACGGACAAGCCGTGTTCTTTGCACAGCCGGTCGCTGGCCCGGCGTATCTCGTGATAGCTGCGCTTGTTGGAATGGTAGTGCTTGTGGTCGGTGAAGCTGACCGCATTGAAAATCAGGTGATTATGGACGTGATCCTTGTCAATGTGAGTGGTGAGGACAAATTCATATTTGTCGCCCAGGACTTCCCGTGCCAGTTCCATGCCGATCCGGTGGGCTTCCTCTGGCGTGACCTCCCCAGGTTCAAAGGCTTGGATCAGGTGGCGGCCCAGGTGCGTACCTTTGTCAATGGCATGGCGGCGTGTCCATTCAAATTCAATGTCGGCGGTCTCGGCGGCGCAGCCGAAGGAGGACACCAACATCTTCCCGTCCGTCTTGTCAGGATTGCAGATATAGTCAATCGCAGCTTTCAGCGTTGACTTAATAGGATGCGTCTTTGTAACTGCCATATCTGATCCAGCCTTTCCCGGATTTCCTCCATGTCGGCCTGATAGGTGGGGCCTCCGGCGTTGACTCGCTTGGCAATCTGATTGATGTTCCGGCCAATGGCGGACAGAAGTTTGTTCATCTCCTTAATGTCCCTGGTGTCCACCTGGATGATATATCCGTCGATCGCCATCTTCCGCAGGTAGGCGCCGATCCGCTTTGTCTGGAGCTGGGCCATCTTCTGTTCCATCAGTTCCTTTTCCTCGGCGGTCACATAGAACTTCACCTGGATATTTCGTTTTCGGTTTGCCATCGTGGTATCTCGCCTCTTTTCGTATCAGGGTTTGGGATGTTCCCAACAAGCATTTTTCGGGTTTAGGGGGAGGGTTCCCTAAAGCCAAAAATCGCAAGCGGGTACTCGCTTGCTGTGCTTGCTATCTACTCCATACCCCTACCGAAAGGCGATATTTGTTGCGTGCTATCTTGATTTTGAACGTAAAAAAAGATTGCAGTCGCCATGCGCTGCAATCCTGCACTTCCCTTATGAGAGAGGTTAGTCCTCCGCCTTTTCTACTTCCGCTATTTCCTTTGCCGTTGCGGTTACAATCCGTATGCCCTTATCGCTCATACCGTCCAACAGCGCGTCAAGCTGCCGCCGCCCGGTGGATTTCTCCGCATTGCTGTTCGGGAAGAAAAATTGATCTACCGAAATATGATACCGGGTTACAAGGTCATAGAATACCTGTAAACTCGGCTGTTGTCCCTTGTTCTCGATATTCGCAAGGTAGCGCGGGGAAATATATAACTCGTCGCTTACCTTTTTGCGGCTCTCGCCGTATTCATTTCTCGCGGCTTTTATAGCTGCCCCGAAAGCCTTAAAGTCGTACAATGGTACGGGTCTTTTTGCCATTTTCATTCACCCTGTTACATTTTACAGTTCACCTTTCTTTTTGGATATGTCCACACAATTCATATCATTAGGTTAAATACTTCCTGTTGTGTATTGACAGTAGACTGATTTTCTGATAAAATAAAATTTATGTAAAAGGAGGCGGCGTTTATGTTGCATAGCATGCGTATTAGATAAGCATTGAAAAAAAGGATTTTCCCATTTTCAACATGGGCTTTTTTGTCATGCTTATTTTGCGGATGCTATACAAAAAACTAACGACGTATAGATATAGTATAGACATAGTGCAAGCTATGCCTTAGTTTTGTTGTACTGCTCTGTGCATT
>OLNW01000201.1_pt1 | contig 77631 bp, 64 predicted proteins | sample 1672121 | NCBI WGS metagenome assembly OLNW01 (sample SAMEA3136648, study PRJEB25190) | human gut metagenome
CTTCCATTTAAAAAATGAACTCTTTCCACAAATTTCTCAATAATTTCTAGCTTACGTACTTTCTAATAGTGCTTTTTTTCAAATTAATATGTTTTTATTTTTTAATCCAAATTAACGCTTTATGTAAAGGACAAAAGTGACCCGTCCCCAAATGTCCTATTATATTATTTTACTTCTTTGTTAGTGAAATAAAGTTTAATTCCTAAAGCAATAGCAGCGACTAATATAATTCCAATAAAAATATACATAGTGTTAGTATCACCTGTTTGAGGAATAGTTGTATCTGCAGTAGTTGTATCTAAAGATAATTTTACTTTAGGTGTAACAGTTGAAGTTAAAGTATTTGAGCCATCAGCTGTTTTTATTTCGTTTGCAGTAATTTCAACTTTTTCGTTAGTATTTAATACAACATTAAGAATTTTAGTATCTACGTTTTCTTTAACTTTTAATTTGTAAATAACATTAGCTGTTTCTTGTGGTTCTAGTTTGTCAATAGTCCATGTAATTAAATTATTTTGTAAATCAATAGTTGGTGAAATTGTTCCTTTAGTAGGCTTTGTAACATATGAAAACTCAAAGTTGTCTACAATTTCTTGTGGAAAATAGTCATAAATTTTTAAATTTGTTAAAGTATTTGCAGAAGTATCTACAAAATTATTTAAAATAGTAGTACAAATTGTTTCTTCAATTTGGCTATCAGGAATGTAATAGAACTTTCCGACTGTAGGATCAGTTGCTGTACCAAATATTTCTTCTGCTAAAGCTTTATAAGTAATTCCAGTAGAAGGTTCTTCAACATTTGGAACACCAGTCATAACAGAGAAAATTTCAACGCCAGCAGCATCTAACTCTTTTAATTTAGCAATTGTTTTAGTAGCAGTTTCGCCAGAATATGTTAGTGTAGGACCACCAACTGCAGTATTTGGAACGCCATCTGTTAATAAAACAATATATTTAGATTTACATTCAGGTGTAAAGTTTTGGCTTGCAACAGTTAAACCAGCTTCAATATTTGTTCTAGGACCAAATTCAGCAACTTTTATAGAATCTATAGTAGATAATACAGTTTCCTTATTTGAACTTGGTTTTAATCTTAATTTTGCATCAGAAATAGTTCCTTCTTCATCTCCAGTAGAAAATGTAGTAATACCAATTTTTACATTTTCATTTTCTAAAAGCTTTGTAGCTAATGTTTTAGCAGAATTTGTTATTAAATCAAACCTAGTGGAATCTCCAACAGCATCTTTCATACTTAATGAATTATCTATAACAAAAGTAATTTCAGTAAGTTGATTAAATAGAGGCTCAGAAGTATTAGAAACTTTTAATTCAATATCTAATTCCTTTTTTTCTAAATCATAAGATACAATCTTTTTTTCAAATTTAGCTATACTATTAATATTAATAGTGCAAATATTATTTTCTACAATTTCAAATTTAGCTTTCTCAGAGCTAGCAGTTGCAGCTAAACAAGTAGTAGAAATTAATAAAAGAACAGCAAGTGTAGCAAAAATAAATTTCTTTTTAGTTTTAAACATAAAAATCCCTTCCTTTATAATATTATTAATCGTTTATATTATAATATACATTATTTCTATTTGCAACAGTGGCTCAAAAATGAAATAAAATTGTAATATAAGGTAGAAAAAAGCGAAAAAATATGATATTATATATAAACCAAAAAAAGAAAAAGAGGGAAAACATATGAAAAATATAATTGGAATAATATTATCATACATATTTGTAGCTGTTATTATAGTAGCAGCAAAATTTTTTGAAAAAGCAGGAAAAGAAGCAAGCAGAAAATTTATACACATAATGTTAGCTAATTGGTGGTTTTTAGCAATGTATTTTTTCGATAACGTTATTTGTGCAAGCCTTGTACCACTTAGCTTTGTAATAATAAATTATATATCATATAAAAAAGACTTAATAAAAGTAATGGAAAGAAATGAAGAAGAGAAAGACGGACTAGGAACCGTATATTATGCACTTTCATTATTTATAATAGCAATTTTTACCTTTGGAATAATAAAAAGACCAGAAATAGGGCTATGCTCTATTTTAATAATGGGCTATGGAGATGGATTAGCAGCAATTATAGGAAGAAGCATAAAAAGTATGCCATATAAAATAGGAAAAACAAAAAAAACATTTGCAGGGTCAGCCACAATGTTATTTATATCATTTTTTGTAACAGCAATATTTTTATGTAGCATACAATCACCATTATGGTTATTAAAATCAGTGTTACTTGCAATAAGCGTAACAGTAATAGAAGCAGTTTCAGTAAAAGGAACAGACAACATAACAGTGCCAATTTTTGCATGTTTGTTACTTACAACAATGGCAATATAAAAAGGGCAGAATTACAATGGGGGAATAAAAAATGATGCAGAAAATTTTGGATAGAATAGATAATCCAAAAGATACAAAAAGACTAACAGAACAGGAAAAAATAGAACTAGCAAAAGAAATAAGAGAAGAAATGGTAGAAACAGTTTCAAAAACAGGAGGACATTTAGCTTCAAATTTAGGAGTAGTAGAGTTAACAATTGCACTTCATAGCGTATTTGATTTGCCAGAAGATAAAATAGTATGGGATGTAGGGCATCAAACTTACGTACACAAGATGCTTACAGGTAGAAGAGAAAAAATGAATACCCTAAGAAGCTTGAACGGAATAGCAGGTTTCCCAAAAACAAAAGAATCTATATATGACGAATTTAACACAGGCCATAGTAGTACCTCAATTTCAGCAGCACTTGGAATGGCAAGAGCCAGAGATTTGAAAAAACAAGAAAACCATGTAATAGCAGTTATTGGAGATGGAGCTCTAACAGGGGGAATGGCATTAGAAGCTTTAGATGATGCAGGAAGCAGCAAAACAAGGCTAATAGTAATATTAAATGATAATGAAATGAGCATATCAAAAAATGTAGGTGGAATTTCCAGATTTTTAACCAAAATTAGAACTAAAAAATTCTATAAAAAATCCAACAATAGTATTAGAAAAATAATAGCAAAAGTGCCTAAAGTAGGACCACCAATAATACATTTTGCAAGAAAAGTAAAATATAGCATAAAACAATTAGTTATACCAAATATGTTTTTTGAAGACTTAGGCTTTAAATACTTAGGCCCAGTAGATGGACATGATATAGAAAGAGTAGAATGGATTTTAAACTTAGCAAAAAAAGAAAAAGAACCAGTAGTAGTACACATAATCACTAAAAAAGGAAAAGGATATAAACCAGCAGAAGAAAATCCAGATAGTTTTCATGCAATAGGAAGCTTTAATAAAGAAACAGGGAAACTAATAAAACCAAAAGAAAAAGACTATTCACAAGTCTTTGGAGATAAACTAGTAGAACTCGCAAAAGAAAACGAAAAAATAGTTGCAATAACAGCAGCCATGGCAGACGGAACAGGTTTAAAAGAATTTAAACAAAAATATCCAAAAAGATTTTTTGATGTAGGAATAGCAGAACAGCACGCAGTATGTATGGCAGCAGGAATGGCAAAAGAAGGATTAATTCCAGTAGTCCCAATATATTCATCCTTTTACCAAAGAGCCTTTGACCAAGTAATACATGATGTATGCATGCAAAATTTACCAGTAGTAATGTGTGCAGATAGAGCAGGCCTAGTAGGACAAGATGGGGAAACACACCAAGGAATGTTTGATTTATCTTTCTTTAACCTAATACCAAACCTTACTATAATGGCACCAAAGGATTTTATAGAACTAGAAGAAATGCTTGAATTTGCAGTAAAATTAAAAGCACCAGTGGTTATACGTTATCCACGTGGAGGAGAAAGTAAAAAAATAAAATTTGAAAAGCACGAAAAAATAGAACTAGGAAAAGCAGAAATTTTAGCGCAAGGAAAAGATATAACAATAATAGCAATTGGAAAAACAGTAGCAAAAGCCTTTGAAGTAAAAGAAGAATTAGAAAAAACAGGAAAAACGGTGGAGATAATAAATGCTAGATTTTTAAAACCATTTGATGAACAAACAGTAATAAAATCTATGAAAAAAACAGGAAAAGTAATAACAATAGAAGATAACACAATAATAGGTGGTTTAGCCTCAAAAATAGAAGAAAAAATAAGCCGAAATGACGAAATAAAAGTACAATTTAAAGCATTTGGTTTGCCAGATACATTTATAGAACATGGAAAAGTAGAAGAATTAGAAGAAATGTATGGATTAGATGCAAAAAGTATTAAATTTTAGAAACGGAGAGCTATGGAAAGAAAAGAAGAAGAAAAATTGCTTTTGTCTAAAATAACAGATAAAATTAACTTTTGTGAAAGAAAAAATAAAATACAAGTAACAGATTTTTTAGATTTAAGTCAAAAGCAACAAGTGTATATTTTTTTAAACACTAAAAAAATAAAAAATTATCTATTTTATGGAGGAGTAGAAGCGGCAGAAAGGGTTGCAGTAGTCTTTTATCCAGAAAAATTAGAAAACATAATACAAAATATAAATTTAAACGAATATATAAAAGTAGTGCGTATCGCTCTTCCAAATGAAAATAAAGGTAAATATATGCACAAAGATTATTTAGGGGCATTAATGAAATTAGGGCTAAAAAGAGAAAAAGTTGGAGATATATTAGTAGACGAAAATGGTGCAGACATAATAATAAAAGAAGACATATTAAAATTTGTATTAAGTAATTTACCAAGTTTAACTAGATTTAGTAAAGCAAAGGTAGAAGAAATTTCGCTGGAAGATGTAAGAAAAATAGAAAGCAAAAAAGAAATTATAACAATAACAATACCATCCATGAGAATAGATAATATCGTTTCAGAACTTGCAAGATGTTCAAGGGGAAAAGCAAATGAACTTTTAGCTACAGAAAGAGTATTGGTTAATTATGAGGTAATTCAAAAAAGCTCTAAAGAAATTAAGCCAAAAGATATAGTGACCATAAGAGGAAAAGGAAGATTTGAAATAAAAGAGATAAAAGGAAACACTAGAAGCGGGAGAATTTTGTTAGAAGTTGGAAAATTTTGCTAATAAGATTAAGTGTTTAATTGGCTAGAAATTCTATAAAAATCTGCTGATTTGTATTGATAAAATAAGCAAAATTATGATAAAATAGAAGCGTGAAAATAAAGAGCAAATAAGAAATGGAGAAAAGAATTGGAAGACAGAAAAAAATATATAAGAAACTTTAGCATAATTGCACATATAGACCATGGAAAATCAACATTAGCAGATAGGCTAATAGAAATGACAGGAGTTCTTTCAAAAAGAGAAATGGAAGCACAAGTATTAGACAACATGGAAATAGAAAAAGAACGTGGAATAACAATAAAATCTCAAGCAGTAAGAATGAAATATAAAGCTAAAGACGGAAAAGAATATGAGCTTAATTTAATAGATACACCGGGCCATGTAGACTTTAATTATGAAGTATCAAGAAGCTTGGCAGCCTGCGATGGAGCAATACTAGTTGTAGATGCAAGCCAAGGTGTAGAAGCACAAACACTTGCAAATGTATATTTAGCAATAGATAATAACTTAGAAATATTGCCAGTTATAAACAAAGTAGACCTTCCAAATGCAAGACCAGAAGAAGTAAAAAAAGAAATAGAAGATATTATAGGAATTCCAGCAATGGATGCACCTTGCATTTCAGCAAAATCAGGGTTAAATGTAGACCAAGTACTAGAAAGAATAGTAACAGATTTACCAGCACCAACAGGTAATGAAGCGGCACCTTTAAAATGCTTAATATTTGACTCTTTATATAATGACTACAAAGGAGCGATAGCATATGTTAGGGTAAAAGATGGAACTGTAAAAGTGGGAGATGAAATATTGCTAATGGCGGCAAAAAAAGCATTTACAGTAACAGAAGTGGGGCATTTTGAACCAGGCACATATGAACCATGTGAATACCTAGAAGCGGGAGAAGTTGGCTATATTGCAGCAAGTATTAAAAATTTATCAGATATAAGAGTTGGTGATACAATAACCTTGAAAAATAGTCCAGCACCAGAGCCGCTACCGGGATACAAAAAAGTAAACCCTATGGTATATTGTGGGCTATATCCAATGGATGGCAGTGACTATGAAAATCTAAAAGTAGCATTAGAAAAATTGAAATTAAATGATGCAGCTTTAGAATATGAAGCAGAAACTTCAAATGCATTAGGTTTTGGATTTAGATGTGGATTTTTAGGGCTTCTACATTTGGAAATAATAGAAGAACGACTTGAAAGAGAATTTGATTTAAGTTTAATTACAACATCACCATCAGTTATATATAAAGTATATAAAACAGATGGAACAATGATAGAATTATATAACCCTTCAGACCTTCCACCAGCAAACGAAATAGCATATATGGAAGAGCCATTTGTTACAGCAGAAATTCTAACACCAAAAGAATTTGTTGGAAACATAATGGAAATTTGCCAAAATAGACGTGGAGTTTACATAGATATGAAATATTTAGACGAAAATAGAGTTACATTAATTTATGAATTACCACTTAATGAAATAATATATGACTTTTTTGACAACTTGAAATCTAGGACAAAAGGTTATGCGTCTTTTGACTATGAAATAAAAGATTACAGGCGCTCAGATTTGGTAAAACTAGATATTTGGGTAAATGGAGAAGGTGTAGATGCATTATCATTTATAGTACACAAAGATTCCAGCTATGAACGTGGCAAAAAAATGATAGAAAAACTAAAAACTGTAATACCAAGGCAATTGTTCAGCATACCACTTCAAGCAGTAATTGGAGGAAAAATAATAGCAAGAGAAACCATTTCAGCAATGCGAAAAGACGTACTTGCAAAATGCTATGGTGGGGATATTACCAGAAAGAAAAAACTACTAGAAAAACAGAAAAAAGGTAAAAAGAAAATGCGCCAAATAGGGAATGTAGAAATACCACAAGAAGCATTTTTAAGTGTACTGAAGTTGGATGAATAAGCCAACAGTTATGTAAAGTAAACATCGACTTAAAACTTAAGGAAGGAAAAATAGAAGATGAAAGAAAATAAATATGAAAGGCCGAGTGGAAATAAGCTAAGGAAGGAAAAAAGAGAAAAGCACCAAAAGGAACAGAGTAACCTTCTAGAAACGTCCCAAATGGAGCTAACAGACCAAATAGAAGGAAGAAATTCAGTAATTGAGTTACTAGAATCTGGAAGAGATATAAATAAAATATTTGTACAAGATGGAGAAAAACATGGCTCAATAAATAAAATAATAGCCATGGCAAGCGAAAGAAAGATATTAATAAATACAATAAGCAAGGAAAAGATGAAACAAATGGCACAAACAGAAAATTATCAAGGAGTAATTGCCATTGTTCCACCCTTTGACTATGTGGATATAGAAGACATTTTATCAGAAGCAAAGGCTAGACAAGAGGACCCATTTATAGTATTATTAGATGGAATAGAAGACCCACACAATTTAGGTTCAATAATAAGGACAGCAGAAACCGCTGGGGTTCATGGAATTGTTATACCAAAAAGAAGGGCAGCAAGTGTAAATGCAACTGTAAATAAAGTATCTGCAGGAGCAGTAGAACATTTGAAAATAGCTAGAGTTAACAATATGGTAGAAACAATGAAATACTTAAAAGAACAAGGCTTATGGATTTGTGGAACAGATATGGATACAAAAACTTATTATTATAGCCAAGATTTAACAGGTCCACTTGCAATAGTAATTGGAAGCGAAGGATTTGGAATGAGTAGGCTTGTAAAAGAAAATTGTGACTTTTTAGTAAAAATTCCTATGAGAGGAAAAATAACATCTTTAAATGCTTCTGTATCAGCTGGAATTGTTATGTATGAAGCAGTAGAACAAAGATTAAAAAAATAATTAGCAACTTTTGAATTATTAAAATTTAATAAAAAAGAAGGGAAGGAAAAAGTTATGCATTATGGAAGAAAAAGAGCAATAAAAATTGCAAGTATTATAATAGGAATAATTCTAATATTGGGAGTAGCAGGAACCATTGTATATTTAAAAACAGATATTTTTAAATCAAACCAAAGCTTGTTTTTTAAATATATGGAACAGGCAATTAAAGATGTAGAGTATGTGCCAAATGCTACAGTAACTAACAATATAAATAGAATGAATGAAGAGGCATTTACTTTAACTGGAAATTTGGGTTATGAAACAGAAGAAACTAGTGATGTAGCAAAAAATGCTTTAAAAAACATGAAATTTGCAGTAGAAGCTAAAGTGGACAAGTTAGCTAAAACAGCTTATGGAGTAGGAACTTTAAAAAATAATGACCAAGATATCTTTAAAGTAGAATATGCAAACACAAATAATATATATGCTTTAAAATCAGATGAAGTAGTAACAGCCTTTGTAGGAATAGAAAACCAAAACTTAAAAGTTCTAGCTCAAAAATTAGGAATAACAGATACTGAAAACCTTCCAAATAGTATATCACCAATGGGCAATATAAACGAATTTTTAAACTTAACCGATGATGAAAAAGCACACATAAAAGAAACATATCTTCCTGTGCTAGAGCAAAATATAGAAAAAGCAAACTTTACAAAAAACAAAGATATTGCAATAAGTAAAAAAGGTGTAATTTATAATACCACAGGATATCGTTTAGATTTAAATGAAGCAGAGTTAAAACAATTAGAAATTACATTATTACAAGAATTAAAGCAAGATAGTATAACCTTAAATATTCTTGCAACAAAAGCAAAAATGCTTAATTTAGATGAAAATTATACAAATGTAAATAATTTAGTAAGCCAAATAGATACTTTAATAAATAATATAAACAAAGAAAATTCAACTTCAACAAATGGTATAACAATAACCGTTTATGTTGAAAATGGAAAAGTAATAACAACAGAAATAATATACAAAAATGAAATAAAATATACCATTTATGGTCAAAAGGGAACAAACACAAATAGCTATTATATGTTAATGGAAAACTTAGGGTCAACAGAAGAATATAGCAAAATAGAAATTAGTGCAGAAGATGTTGCAAGCAATAATACCTATACAATAAATGCATTGATAAATGTAGATGATGAAGAAGTAGAAATAAATATGGATAGCACAAATGACACTTCAGAAGATACAATAATAACAAATTGTGAAGTAGCAATAGGTAATGGTATAATAAATTACGAACAAGAAATAGCTTTTCAAGAAAGCATTACAGACATAACAAAAGTAGATAGGAGCAATTGTGCTGTATTAAACGATTATCCAACAGAACAACTACAAGTACTAATTGCAAGCTTATCACAAAGAATAAAAGAACTTATAAATGTAAAATTTAATGGAGGGTTTTAATAAAAGCAATCAACCATGTAATTTAAAAGGAGGAATAAAAAATGTTTAAAATAAAATTAGACGGTGGAAAAACAATGGAAGTAGAAGAAAGTATGTATTGGCATACAACAGCACATATTTTAGCACAAGCTGTTAAAAGATTATTTCCAAACTATAAATTAACAATAGGGCCAGCAATAGAAAAAGGATTTTACTATGATTTTGATGTAGAAAGACCATTTTCAGAAGATGACATAGCTGCATTAGAAGAAGAAATGAAAAAAATAATTAAAGAAGATTTAACTATTGAAAGATTTGAACTTCCAAGAGAAGAAGCTATAAAATTAATGGAAGAAAGAAAAGAACCATACAAAGTAGAATTAATTAAAGAATTACCAGAAGGAGAAGTAATATCTTTTTATAAACAAGGTGAATTTGTAGATTTATGTAGAGGACCACATTTACCTTCAACAGGAAAAGTAAAGGCAATAAAATTAACATCAATGTCTTCAAGCTATTGGAGAGGAGATGCTAATAACCAAACTTTACAAAGAGTTTATGGAATTTCATTCCCAAAAGCTTCTGAACTTGAAGAATATTTAACAAAATTAGAAGAAGCAAAACAAAGAGACCACAGAAAACTTGGTAAAGAACTTGGAATATTTATGACAAACGACTTAGTAGGAAAAGGACTTCCAATGTACTTGCCAAATGGCTGCATGGTATGGGATTTATTAGAAAATTATATTAAAGGAAAAGAAAGAAAATTAGGATACAAACATGTTTTAACTCCACCACTAGCAAGTGTAGATTTATATAAAACATCAGGACACTGGGAGCATTATAAAGATAGTATGTTTCCAAAAATGGAAGTTGAAGGAGAAGAATTTGTACTTCGCCCAATGAACTGCCCACATCACATGATGATATATGCAAACAGCATACATTCATATAAAGATTTACCAATTAGAATAGGTGAAGTAGCAAGAGATTGCAGATATGAAGCAAGTGGAACCTTAAAAGGAATAGAAAGAGTTAGAACTTTCTGTCAAAATGATGCCCACTTATTTGTAACACCAGAACAAATAGAGTCTGAATTTAAAGCAGTTGTAGACTTAATTCTAGAAGTTTACCAAGAATTAAACATAACAGATTATCATTTTGAATTGTCATTAAGAGATCCTAATGATAAAGTAAAATATCATCCAGATGACGAAATGTGGGATAATGCTGAAAATAAATTAAGACAAGTATTAAAAGATATAGGAATTGAATATGAAGAAAAAATAGGAGAAGCAGCCTTCTATGGACCAAAACTAGATGTTCAAGTAAAACCAGCGGTAGGAAATGAATATACATTATCTACATGCCAATTAGATTTCTGTTTACCAGCTAAATTTAATTTAGCATATATAGATAAAGACGGAGCAAAGAAAACTCCAGTAGTTCTTCATAGAGCAATATTAGGAAGTATAGACAGATTTATGGCATACTATTTAGAAGAAACAAAAGGAGCTCTTCCAACTTGGCTTGCACCAGTTCAAGTAAAAATACTTCCAATTACAGATAAACAATTAGACTATTGTAAAAAAGTAGAACAAGAGCTATTAGATGAAGATATAAGAGTTGAATTAGATGATAGACAAGAAAAAGTAGGATACAAAATCCGTGAAGCTCAAATGGAAAAAATTCCATATATGTTAATAGTTGGAGATAAAGAAATAGAAGCAAATGCAGTAGGCGTACGTACAAGAAAAGACGGAGATATTGGTCAAATGGCAGTAGCAGACTTTATTTCTAAAATTGAAAAAGAAATAAAAGAAAAACATTAAAAATCTTTATAGAAATGGGGTACTAAAATAAAACATGAGATTAGATAAATTTTTAAAGGTATCACGTGTAATAAAAAGAAGAACTGTTGCGAACGAAGCGGCAGATGGAGGCAGAGTAGCAGTTAATGGAAAAATAGTAAAGCCAAGCTATGAGGTAAAAGTAGGAGATGTGGTAGAAATAAAATTTGGAGATAAAACTTCAAAATTTGAAATAATAAAAATACCAACAACAGTAGGAAAAGAACTTGGCGAACTAATAAAAGTTTTATAAAAAAGTTACCCCAAAAGTCTAGATTATAATGGGATAACACCAAAAAATCTTTAAGTAACATTATTTTGCTTAGAGATTTTTTATGCTTAAATTCTATAAGCAAAAGCTACTGTTCACATAAAATTCACATTTCATTTATTGACAAATTTTGGATTTTCGCATATAATGCTTAAGTTACTAAGAGAAAGAAAGGAATGGAAGAAATGCTTAAGTTATTAAAAAATTTAAAATCATCAATAGTGTATGTAGCAATAATTGTGTTGCTTTTATGTGTGCAAGCATGGGCAGATTTAACACTTCCAGATTACACTTCTAAAATTGTAAATACAGGAATTCAAGCAGGAGGAATAGAAAATCCAGCACCAGAAGTTATAAGAAAGAGCCAAATGGATGCACTTTTGCTATTTACCAAAGAAGATGAAAGTATTTTAAATAAATATACATTAACTTCAAAAAATTCTTTAAAAGAAAATGAATATGAAAAATATGTAGAAAAATATCCAGCATTGGAAAATGAAGATTTATACATTGTAAATAAACTTTCAGAAGAAGAGCATGAAACTTTAAATGACCAAATTGCAAAACCATTATTAATACTATCAAATTTAAATAATGATATATTAAAAGATATGCCAGAAGAACAATTAGACAAAATACTTGAAACGGTGCAAGAGCAAGTAGACAAAATGGGTGACTCAATAATAAGCCAAGCAGCAATAGTTCAAGTAAAAAATGAATATAAACAAATAGGAATAGATACAGATAAAATACAAAACAGCTATATTTTTATGGCAGGACTTCAAATGTTAGGAGTAGCATTTGTTAGTATGGCAAGTGCAATTATAGTTATGCTTTTATCTGCAAAAGTAGCGGCAGAATTAGGTAGAACATTAAGAGATAAAGTATTCAAAAAAGTTATGGGCTTTTCTACAAAAGAATTTAGAGAGTATTCAACAGCATCTTTAATAACCAGAAGCACAAACGATATAGCTCAAATTCAAAACTTAATAACAATGCTATTTAGAGTAGTTGTATATGCACCAATTATAGGAATAGGTGGTGTACTTCATGTAATGAACAGTAGTGATAACTCTATGGCATGGATTATTGCATTAGCAGTTGGAGCAATTATAGTTATTGTATTAGCATTATTTTCAATTGCAATGCCCAAATTTAAAAAATTGCAAGATTTAATAGATAGACTAAACTTAGTATCAAGAGAGATATTAACAGGTCTTCCAGTTATAAGAGCATTTAATACGCATAAATGTGAAGAAGAGCGTTTTGACGATAGCAACAAAAATTTAATGAAAGCAAATATTTTCGTAAACCGTGCAATGAGTATAATGATGCCAGCACTTAGCTTTATTATGAACTCTATTATGCTACTTATCGTATGGGTTGGAGGTCATAAAGTAGACGAAGGAGTAATGCAAGTTGGAGATATGATGGCATTTATACAATACACAATGCAAATAGTAATGAGCTTCTTAATGATATCTATGATATCTATAATGCTTCCACGTGCAGCAGTTTCAGCAAAACGTATAAATGAAGTATTAGAAACTAATCCAAGTATCAAAAATAAAAAAGAATTAAAACAATTTAAAGAAGATAAAAAAGGATTAGTAGAATTTAAAAATGTAAGTTTTAGATATCCAGATGCTGATGAGGAAATATTAGCAGACATAGACTTTACAGCAAAGCCAGGAGAAACAACAGCAATTATAGGAAGCACAGGAAGTGGAAAATCTACAGTTGTAAACTTAATACCTCGTTTCTATGACGTAACAAGAGGAGAACTTGTAATAGATGGTGTTAATATTAAAGATGTAGACTTAAAAGAATTAAGAAAAAAAGTAGGGTTTGTTCCTCAAAAAGGTGTGTTATTCTCTGGAACAATAGAAAGCAATATAAAATATGGAAATCCAGATATGAGTGACGAAGAAATGATAAAAGCAGCTAAAATAGCACAAGCAGAAGAATTCATTATGGCAAAAGAAGATAAATACAAATCTGAAATAGCACAAGGAGGAAACAACGTATCTGGTGGACAAAAACAACGTTTATCTATAGCAAGGGCAATTGCAATAGACCCAGAAATATTAGTATTTGACGATAGTTTTTCAGCATTAGACTTAAAAACAGATAGCAAATTAAGAGAAGCATTAGCAAAAGAAACTAAAGGAAAAACAGTTATAATAGTAGCACAAAGAATTAGCACAATAATGAATGCAGAGCAAATAATAGTATTAGAAGAAGGAAAAATTGTAGGAAAGGGCACACACGAAGAACTTATGAAAAACTGCGAAACATACAAACAAATAGCACTTTCTCAATTATCTGAAGAAGAACTTTCATAAAGGACATTTGGGGACGGGTCACTTTTGTCCTTTATGAATTTAATAAAATAGAAAAAAATTATAATTAATATTATAAAGAACACAAAGGACAAAAGTGACCCGTCCCCAAATGTCCTTTATGAAAGGAGAAAATAATGCCACGGACCAATGGGAGGACCAGGCAGAGGACCTGGTAAAACAGTAGAAAAAGCAAAAGATTTTAAAGGAACAACTAAAAAACTATTAAATAATTATTTATCAAAATACAAATTAGCATTAGTAATAGTAATAATATTTGCTATTGGAAGTACAATATTTTCAATAGTAGGACCTAAAATATTAGGAAATGCCACAACAGAAATATTTAATGGATTAGTTAGTAAATTATCTGGTGGAAGCGGAATAGACTTTGGAAAAATAGCTGGAATTCTACTTACATTACTTGCTTTATATGGATTAAGTGCATTATTTTCACTTATCCAAGGATTTACAATGACAGGTATAGCACAAAAACTAACATATAAAATGCGTAATGATTTAGCTAAAAAAATAAACAAATTACCTATGCACTATTTTGACAAAAAAACAAAAGGAGAAGTATTATCTATAATAACAAACGATATAGATATACTTTCTCAAAACTTAAATCAAAGTATTACACAAATTATAACTTCAATATGTACGCTAATTGGTGTGTTAATAATGATGTTTTCAATAAGTTGGGAAATGACACTTGTTTCACTATTAATCTTACCAGTTACTGTATTTATAGTAAAAAATGTAGTGGGAAAATCACAAAAATACTTTAAGAAGCAACAAGATTATTTAGGTCATGTAAATGGTCAAGTAGAAGAAATATATGGTGGACACACAATAGTAAAAGCATTTAATGGCGAAAATGAAGCAATAAAAGAATTTAGCAAAGCCAACAAAGAATTGTATCAATCAGCATGGAAATCTCAATTCTTATCAGGTTTAATATTTCCAATAATGAACTTTATAGGAAATATAGGATATGTAGCAGTTGCAATTTTAGGTGGATACTTAGCAATTCAAGGAAAAATTACAGTAGGAAACATACAATCATTTATACAATATAACAAACAATTTACACAGCCAATAAACCAAATAGCACAAGTATCTTCAATGTTACAAGCAATGGTAGCAGCTGCAGAAAGAGTATTTGAATTTTTAGAAGAACCAGAAGAAGTAGAAGATGTAGAAAATCCAAAATCTACAGAAGGTTTAAAAGGAAATATCACATTTGACCATGTAAAATTTGGATATGATGAAGATAGAATAATAATAAATGACTTTAGCGCAAAAGTTAAAGATGGACAAAAAATTGCAATAGTAGGGCCAACAGGTGCCGGAAAAACAACAATGGTAAAATTGCTTATGAGATTTTATGATGTAAATAGTGGAGCAATTTTATTAGATGGAATAAATATAAAAGAATTCAAACGTGAAGATTTAAGAAAAATGTTTGGAATGGTACTTCAAGACACATGGTTATTTGGAGGAACTATAAAAGACAATATTCGTTATAGCAAGCCAGATGCAACAGATGCAGAAGTAATAGAAGCAGCAAAAGCAGCACATGTACATCATTTTATAAAAACACTTCCAAGTAGTTATGACATGGTACTAAATGAAGAATCAAGCAATGTATCTGCAGGTCAAAAACAATTATTAACAATAGCAAGAGTAATTTTAGCAAATCCAAAAATATTAATATTAGACGAAGCAACAAGTTCAATAGATACAAGAACAGAATTACAAATTCAAGCAGCAATGGATAACCTGATGAAAGGAAGAACAAGCTTCATAATTGCACATAGATTATCAACTATAAAAAATGCAGATTTAATTTTAGTTATGAACCATGGAGATATAGTAGAGCAAGGAACACACGAAGAACTTCTAGCAAAAGGTGGATTCTACGCAGACCTATACAATAGCCAATTTGAAGAGGTAGAAGAATAAAGGACATTTGGGGACGGATCACATTTGTCCTTTACATAATTGAAACAATAAAAATATCTATTACAAGGAGAATGTTAATGGAAAAGCATGTAACAGAATTTTTGATAGAAATGTTAAAACAGCAATATGGAGAAGAAATAACAAGTAAAATATTAGAAGGTTACTTAAAAAAAAGAATGGTAACTTTTAGAGTAAATACTTTAAAAACAAGTATAGAAAAAGTAGAAGAAGTACTAAAAAATAATAATATAGAATTTGAAAAAGTTTCTTGGAGTGATGTTGCATATATAGTAAAAAATGTAAGAGAAGATACTTTAAAAGAATTAGAAGTTTATAAAAAAGGCGAAATTTATCTTCAAAGTTTATCTTCAATGTTACCACCTATAGTACTAGAACCCAAAGAAAACACGGATATTTTAGATATGTGTGCAGCACCAGGTGGAAAAACTACAGAGCTTGCTAGTTTAACAAACAATAATGCAAATATAACAGCATGTGAGCTAAACAAAATAAGAATAGAAAAGCTAAAATACAACATAGAAAAACAAGGAGCAACATCTGTATATATAATGCAAGAAGATGGCAGAAAAATAAACGATTTCTTCTCATTTGATAACATACTTTTAGACGCACCATGTAGTGGTAGTGGAACCTTAAATGTTGAAAATGTAAATTTAGAAAAAACATTTACAGAAAAACTATTAGAAAAATCACAAAAAGCACAATTAGAATTGTTAAGCAAAGCAGTAAAAATATTAAAACAAGGTCAAGAAATGGTATATTCAACATGCTCTATTTTAAGCAAAGAAAATGAAGAGATAGTAAGCAAAATACTAAAAAATAATAAAGTAGAAATAGTACCAATAGAATTTAAAGGAAAAGAAGAATTACCATTATTACCAACCAAAATAGCTGGAACACTTTGCGTAATGCCAACTAAGCTTTACGAAGGTTTCTTTATAGCAAAAATAAGAAAAAAGTAACAATTAGGGACAGTCCCCAATTGCTACTTTTTCTCAATTTGTGACAATCACTATAAAAATCGTAGAAGTACTGAAGAATCAGTAAATCTACGATTTTTATAATGCAATTTTATCAGAATTAGTAATCAATATTTTTTCTAAATCTGTATCATCTTTTTCCTTATTTTTTTCTATTATATCTATGAATTTTTTTGGATTGTTGGTATAATATTTATCAAAGATGGTTTTCAGTTTTGGATTGCTTTTTAGAACAAACAAGTTTCTTAAGGCTCCAGGTTTGAAGATAAGTGTTTTAAGATAATGGCGAATATCAGCACTTATCTTCTTGTTTCCATCTATTCTTTTTATGTTCACATACAAGTTCATTTCTAAAACAACTGTTGAATAGCTTAATGGAAAACCTTGTTTTTTTAGCAATTCATAAATTTGATGTTTTGTTAATGCTTGTTTATTTGTTCCAAGGACTTTAATCTTTTTTTTCTTCATCTTCTAAAATTTTTTCTAATGCATTTAAAAATTCAGGAGTTACTTTTCTTCTAACTCTATTTTCCGAATTATATTTAGGAGCAGAAGTTATATTTTCTTGTAGTTGCTTAATTTTTTTTTGAATCATTTGTTTCATTTAAGTTTAAAATATTCTCTTTATATTGATTCCAATATTTATTAACAGTTTTTTTATCCATGCCTAAAGCTCTACCAACTGCTCTATTATATAGTAATGGGAAACTACCAGAAAATATAAAAGTAAGATGTTGTGATTTTAAATTATTAGAAAAGAAGTGTATTGAGTATAACAAATAAAATTTTACCACGTATTCACATTATGTAAAATGAAGACATATTATGTAGTGTGAGGTGAAAAAAGTGGATTGGTTTGAGAATTTAAGTCCAGTAATTCAAGCGTTACTAGCCTGTACATTTACATGGGGAGTAACAGCACTGGGAGCCTTGGTAGTTTGCTTTTTTAAAGAAATGAATACAAAAGTATTAAATACAACTTTAGGTTTTAGTGCGGGAGTAATGATTGCAGCATCTTTTTGGTCACTAATTGCACCTTCAATAGAGCTTTCAGCCCAATTAGGCTACATAGAATGGATTTTACCAGCAGTAGGCTTTATAATTGGAGGACTATTTGTACTATTTTCTGACAAATTTTTAGATAAAGCTTTAAAGGGAAAGGAAAACTTAAAAGAAAAATCATCACTAAAGAGATGTATTCTTTTAATAGCTGCTATAACAATACACAATATACCAGAAGGAATGTCAGTTGGTGTAGCGTTTGGTGGAATAGCAAGTGGAGTGCCGGGAATGACTTTAATAGGAGCTGTTATGCTAGCACTTGGAATAGGAATACAAAATTTCCCAGAAGGAGCAGCAGTATCATTACCTTTAAGAACACAAGGATATTCAAGGGTTAAAAGTTTTATGATAGGTCAGGCTTCAGCATTAGTAGAGCCAATAGCAGCTGTAATAGGAGCTATACTGGTTTTATATATACGAAGTATGTTACCATTTTTATTAGCTTTTGCAGCAGGCTCAATGTTAGTAGTTGTTGCAAGAGAGCTGCTTCCAGAATCGGTAAAAGAACATAAAAATTTGGCTACAATAGGCTTAATATGTGGTTTTGTACTAATGATGGTATTAGATGTTGCTATTGGATAAAATTAAATAAAAAATAAAAAGCTAAAAGTATGGAAAACTTTTAGCTTTTATGTTATAGTGAGGCTAGAAAAATAAAAGGAGAAAAAATATGCTAAAATTAAAAGATGTATCAAAGTTTTATTACAACAAGGGTATGATTTCAACAGGCTTTACAAAAATAAATTTAGAACTAAAAATAGGTGAATTTGTAGCAATTACAGGAGAATCAGGAAGCGGAAAAAGTACACTTTTAAATGTGCTTTCAGGGCTAGATAGTTATGAAGAAGGGGAAATGTACATAAATGGCAAGGAAACTAGCCATTATACAGAAAAGGATTTTGAAGATTACAGAAGAAAATATATAGCAAATATTTTTCAAAGTTTTAATTTAATAAATAGTTATACTGTATATCAAAATGTAGAATTAGTACTTTTACTAAACGGATATAAAAAGAAACAAGTAAAGCAAAAAGTATTGGATATGATAGAGAAAGTAGGACTTACAGAGTTCAAAAACACAAAAGTTTCTAAGCTATCAGGAGGTCAAAAGCAGCGAGTGGCGATAGCAAGAGCAATGGTAAAAGAAACACCAATTATTGTTGCAGATGAACCAACTGGAAATTTAGATGCAAACTCTGCAAAAGATGTAATTGAGCTACTTAAAAAAGTTGCAAAAGATAGGCTGGTAATAGTTGTAACGCACAATGTGGAGCAAATAGAACAATATGCTACAAGAATTATAAAAATGCATGATGGAAAAATTATAGAGAACAAAGAAATAAAGAAAATAGAAGAACCAGAGCATATAGAAGAAAGCAAATATAATAGAATAACAGTAGCAAATTTACTAAGACTAGGAATAAGAAATACTTTTAATATATTGCCTAAATTTTTGCTACTATTTGCAGTATTTTTATTTGTAACAGTTGCACTACTTAGTGAATATGCAAGTTTTAAACAGACAGAATATGAGGCAGGAAAAATAGGATATAACTACTATTTTAGAGATTTGTCTTCAAATAGGATAATTATAAAAAAACAAGATAAAACAGCTTTTACCTCAGAAGACTATGCAAAAATAGAAGAAGTAGAGAATGTAAATTACATAGAAAGAAATGATTTATTATTAGATACAGCAATAAATTTAGAATGTGATGACTTATATTTTTATGGAAAATTAACAGGATATAAACGTTATAAGGGAACATTAACAGCTGGAAGAATGCCACAAGAAGATAATGAAATTATTATGAAAATTCCAGATGACTACTACTATGTTCAAAATAATATGGAAGATGTATTAGAAAAAGAATTTGCAATAAGAAAAGACAATGAAAGCGATGGACAGAAATTTAAATTAAGAATAGTTGGAATAGAAACATATAAAGTAAGTAATTTATTCTATTATGGCCCAGATACAACCTTTTATGCAAGTGATGCAGTTTTAAATAAAATGAGAAAAGGGATAAATGAAAATTATAGTACAGTAAGAACACTATTTGAAGGAAAATATTATAAGAGTGAATGGAATCCATACTTTAAAGTTCTGCCAAGTGACAGAGTAGCAGCAGGAACAGCATTAGTAAGTGAAGATGTAAATTATTTATGCAAAAATAATAGAGCAAAAGGAAAAAGCTTAAAGGTAGAGATAGAAAATATATATTACAAAGACGAACTAAATTTAACAGTTTCAGGAATATATACTAAAAATTCATTTACAAGATTAACAGGCTATAAAGAATATGAAAGTTATAAAGGTGCTGTGTTTGTTAATGAAGATGAATATTATAGCTTATTTAATAAAGAGCCATATCAATCTTCAGTTTTTACTGAAAGTGAAGAAAACGTTAAAGAAGTAATAAATAGTTTACAAAGCTTAGGAATAAATGCAAAATCTATTAAAGACTTTAAAATTACACAAGGACAAGAAACTTTACAAGTTATAAAAATATTGAAATTATTAATAACAGCAATACTAATTTTAGCATTATTCTTTATTTCATATTTTGTTATAAGAATTATACTAAAATCTAGAAACATATATTTTACAACTTTAAGAATGCTTGGAGCTACTACAAAAAATGTTAAAAAGATATTAGATATAGAATTATTTATAAATTCAAGTTTGGCATATTTAACTTGTATGGTATTTATAGTACTTAACCAATACAAAATTATAAATGTGGAATTTGTGCAAGACTTAATAAAATTCTTAAGTTTAAGAGAATACATTGTTATATACGCTATTCTAATTATAATGTCTGTGCTAATTTCAAGAAGAGTATCAGCGAAAATCTTCAAAAAATCAGCCATAAAAACATATAATGAGGAGGTGTAAGGCAATGATAAAAATAGAAAAAGCAAATAAATATTTTAATAAAGGAAAGAAAAATCAAATTCATGTTATAAACAACACAACACTCGAATTTGAAAAAACAGGATTAGTTGCCTTACTTGGACATTCTGGAAGCGGAAAGACTACACTTTTAAATAGTATAGGCGGATTAGATAAAATAAATAAAGGAAAAATCTATATTAATGGTCAAAAAATAACCAAAAGAACCAGTCAAAAAGTTGACAAAATAAGAAATTTAAATATAGGTTATATATTTCAAGATTACAAATTGTTAGAAAATATGACAGTTTTCGACAATGTTGCAATTGTGCTAAAAATGATAGGAATAAAAGACAAAAAAGAAATAAAGAAAAGAGTAGACTATGTATTAGAAAGCGTAAATATGTACCGCTATAGAAATAGGCTTGCAAGTATGCTTTCAGGAGGAGAAAGGCAAAGAGTAGGAATAGCAAGAGCAATTGTCAAAAATCCAAATATAATTATAGCAGATGAGCCAACAGGAAATTTGGATAGTAAAAATTCATTAGAAATAATGAATATAATAAAAGCAATTTCAAAGGATAAATTAGTCATTTTAGTAACACATGAAGTTGAACTTTCTAAATTTTATGCCTCAAGAATAATAGAAATAGTAGACGGAAAAGTAGAAAAATACTATGAAAACGCAGAAGAAAAAGATTTAGATTATAGATTAGATAATAAAATTTATTTAAAGGACTTTGAAAAAATTGAGAAGTTTAAACAAGACAACATAAATTTAGATATATATAAAGAAAATGAAGATTCTTTAAACTTAAAAATTGTAATAAAAAATGGAAATATATATATTAAGTCAAAGGACAAAAAAGTAGAAGTTATAGATGAAAATTCAATAGTAGAATTGGTAGATGACCATTATAAAAAAATAGATAAAACAATATTTGAACAATATAAGTACAATTTAGATAAAATAGCAAACAAAAATATAAAACCAAAATACAGCTCTATCTATAGCTTTCCAAGGTCAATAATAAATGGAGTTAAAAGAATAATAAACTACTCAACTTTAAAGAAAATTTTACTACTTGGCTTTTTCATATCTGCAATGTTTGTTTTATATGCAATTAGCAATATTGCAGGAACACTAAACACAAAAGACGAAGATTTTATAAGTAGAAATAAAAATTACTTAGAAGTAAAAATTCCAAAATTAAATGTGGAAGAGTTTTCAAAATATGAACAAAGCGAAAATGTAAACTACATTTTTCCGGGAGATAGTATGGTTACCTTTGCAATAAAATTTGACGAATATTACCAAACCAGTAAATTAGACGGAGAGCTAACAGGGTCACTTTCATCAATAAATATGATAAATCAAAGTGATATTATAGAAGGCAGACTTCCACAAAATGAACAAGAAATAGTAATAGATAGAATGACTGTAGATAAAATGTTAAAGAACAATACAGGAATAGCACATGCAGGAATAAAAAGTGCTGACCAATTGTTAGGAAAAAAGGTAACAATTCCAAACCTAAAAAGTTTTGAAATAGTAGGAATAGTAGACTTAAAAAGTCCATCAATTTATACAAATGAATCAGCTTTTAATAATTTGCTATGCAATAGCCAAAAATCTGATAATATGGCAGGAATAGTATTTGATACTCAAAATCAAGAAGAAAATATACTAAACTATGAATTAAAGCTAGATACAATTACACTAAAAAAAGGTAGACTTCCAGAAAATGACTACGAAGTAATAGTAAATGTAAGTAATGAAAGTAGCATGAAATTAAATAAAAAAATAAAAGAAAAAGTAAATGATACAGAGCTTACAGTAGTAGGATATTATGATTCAGAAACAAATGAAAATAATTATTTGGTAAATGCAAATACAGCTAAATATAAATTAATTACTGAAAGTCAAAACCTTGTAATATGCCCAAAAGACGAGGCAAAAGTAACTAGTGAATTTGATGAAAAATATAATTTATTAGTAGAAAATACATACGAAAATAATAAAAAAACATATTTAAAAGAACAAAGTTCTTCAAGAAAAAGTGCAATTATATTTGCTGGAATAATACTTGCAATATCATTAGTAGAAATATATTTAATGATGAGGTCATCCTTCTTGTCAAGAATAAAAGAAGTAGGTATCTTAAGAGCAATAGGAATAAAGAAAAGCGATATATACAAAATGTTTGCAGGAGAAACAATAGCGATAACTACCTGTATAAGCATGCCGGGAATAGCATTTATGGCATATATAATAAAATGTTTAACACAAATAAGCTATGTAGGCAAAATGTTTGTATTAAACTTTAATGTAATAGCTACAAGTGTAGTGCTAATGTATGTTTTCAACATCTTAGTTGGCTTATTACCACTATTTAAAGTTTTAAGAAAAACACCAGCACAAATATTATCAAGGCACGATATAGAATAAACTGGGGATGACGCAATGGGGACGTTTCTTTTTGCGTCATCTGTTTTTTTAATCCGTCCCCAAAAACACAAAGCAAACATATTAAATAGTAGCTTCAATTATAATGGAATAGGAGTAAAAAAGACTCAAAATATGGCAAAATTTATGTTCAAATGTTTATAGGAAAATAAAAATTATAAAAATATTTCCATTAAAACTATTGAAAAAGCAAATAAAAAATGTTAAGATATTAAACGAAAGTTAAATATTAGTAAAGACAATGAAAAGGACAACACAAATAAAAAAAGCCTTAAGAGAGCTAGATACTTGGTGAAATTCTAGTAGAAACTAATTTATTTGTTATCACCTTTTAGTTTTTAAACTGAAATTTGAAAAAAGATTAAGTTTAAACGTAATTCTCTGCGTTAAAGAAAAATAAGTGGAAAGTAAATTTATTTATTTTCAATTTAGGTGGTACCACGGAAAATTCAAACTCTATTTCGTCCTATATAGGATGAAATAGAGTTTTTTGATATTTCTCAATTAGGGACAGTCCCCAATTGGGAAAAAGTAGCAATTTGGGACAATGTTTAATAAAGAAAGGTGGGAAAAGTAGTGCGAGAACTAAAAATAAAAGGAATATACAAGCACTTCAAAGGTGACTATTATTTAGTAGAAGATGTTGCAAGACATTCAGAAACAAAAGAAGAAATGGTTGTATATAGAAGACTATATGGAGATGGTGATTTATGGGTGAGACCAAAAGATATGTTTTTATCAGAGGTTGACCACGAAAAATATCCAAATGTAAAACAAAAGTATAGAATGGAACTACAAGAAATAAAAAGCGTAGCGCAAAATTTTAAAAAGTAAATGTACCAAAAGGGACAGATTAACCAAAAGGAAACCTCCCTGAAGGAGTGTTTTTAGGTAAAGGAGTGTCCCACGTGTTCCGAAATCGGAACGAAAAGGACCGTCCCTAGTGTTCGGAAAGGAGAAATTAAAAAATGTATAAGAAAGTTGAACTTAAAGAAGATGGATTTGTTGGAATGGAACATGAAGTAAAAGATTTATGGGATAAAAAAGATATTATCCATAAAAATTTTGCTATTAATGAAGGTAAAAGATATTTTACTTTTTATGATGGACCACCAACAGCTAATGGAAAACCACATGTTGGCCATATTTTAACAAGGGTTATGAAAGATATTATTCCAAGGTATAAAGTTATGAAGGGGTACAATGTAATTCGTAAAGCTGGTTGGGATACTCATGGTCTTCCAGTTGAACTTGAAGTTGAGAAAAAACTTGGAATTTCAGGAAAACAACAAATTGAAGATTATGGTGTTGAAAAATTCATAGGAGAATGCAAAGACAGCGTATTTAAATATGTTTCTATGTGGGAAAAAATGACAAACCAAATTGGTTATTGGGTAGATATGGAAAATCCATATGTTACATATCATGATGATTATATAGAATCTGAATGGTGGGCTTTAAAACAAATGTGGGATAAAGGTCTTTTATATCAAGGACATAAAGTTATGCCATATTGTCCAAGATGTGGAACAGCTCTTTCTTCACACGAAGTGGCACAAGGTTACAAAGATGTACAAGATTTAACATGTACATGTAAATTTAAAGTAGAAGGAGAGAAAAATGTTTATTTCTTAGCATGGACAACAACTCCATGGACATTACCTTCTAACTTAGCACTTTGCGTAAATAAAGCATACACATATGCTTATGTAAAAGTTGAAAGACCAGTTATAGATGGAAAAATGCAAGAAGAAGGAACAGAAGAAATCTACATTTTAGCTAAAGATTTAATAGGAGCAGTTTTAAAAGATATTCCATACGAAATAGTAAAAGAAGTAAAAGGTTCTGAACTATTAGGAATGAAATATGAACAATTAATGCCATTTGCAAAACCAGAAGGAAAAGCATTTGTTGTAATTCATGGTGACTATGTAACTTTAACAGATGGTACTGGTATAGTTCATATTGCACCAGCTTATGGTGAAGATGATAGCTTTGTTTCAAAACAAAATGGTATTGCATTTGTAAACTTAGTAGATAAAGAAGGAAAATTCGTACCAGAGGTTGAACCATGGGCAGGAAGATTTGTTAAAACTTGTGATAAAGATGTATGCATTTGGCTTGCTAAACAAAATAAATTATTTAGCTCTGCTAAACATACACACAGCTATCCACATTGTTGGAGATGTGATACACCACTTCTATATTATCCAAAAGAAAGCTGGTTTGTAAAAATGACAGCAGTTAGAGATAAGTTATTAGAAAACAACAACAAAATCAACTGGATGCCAGATACAATTAGAACAGGTCGTTTTGGAAAATTCTTAGAAAATGTTATAGACTGGGGTATTTCAAGAGATAGATATTGGGGAACACCACTTCCAGTATGGCGTTGTGAATGTGGACATATGGAATGTATTGGTTCTAGAAAAGAATTAGAAGAAAAAGGTATAAATGTACCTGAAAATGTAGAACTACATAAACCATATTTAGATCCAATTCATTTAAGATGCCCAGAATGTGGTGGAGAAATGGTAAGAGAAAAAGAAGTTATAGACTGCTGGTTCGATTCAGGCTCTATGCCTTTTGCACAATTACATTACCCATTTGAAAATAAAGAATTGTTTGAAGCAAACTTCCCAGCTCAATTTATATCAGAGGCTGTTGACCAAACTAGAGGATGGTTCTATACATTACTTGCAATTTCAACATGTATATTTGATACAAATCCATTCGAAAATTGTATAGTATTAGGACACGTTTTAGATAGCAAAGGTTTAAAAATGTCTAAACATTTAGGAAATGTTGTAGATCCATTTGAAGTATTAAATTCAGTAGGAGCAGATGCTACAAGATGGCATTTCTATACATCTTCAGCACCTTGGCTACCAACAAGATTTTCTATAAAAGATGTAGAAGAAACACAAAGAAAATTCTTATCTACATTATGGAATGTTTACTCATTCTATGTACTTTATGCAGAAATAGACAAATTCAATCCATTAGAATATGCAGATTTCAAATCAGAAAATGTAATGGATAAATGGATAATTTCTAAATTAAATACATTAATAAAAGATATAGAAGAAAAATTAGATAAATATGATATAACAAATGCTGCAATAGAAATAGAAGAATTTACAGACAATTTATCTAACTGGTATGTACGTAGAAACAGAGAAAGGTATTGGAGTGAAACTCTAACAGATGATAAAATAGGAGCATATGTAACACTATATAAAGTTTTAGTTACATTAAGCAAAGTAGCAGCACCATTTGTACCATTTATTACAGAAGAAATTTACCAAAATTTAGTAGTAAACTTAGACAAAAATGCTCCAGAAAGTATACATTTATGTACTTGGCCAGAAGCAGATGAAAGCACAATAGATAAAGATTTGGAAAAAGAAATGGATTTAGCATATACAATAGTAAAACTAGGAAGAAGTGCAAGAAATAGTGCAAATATTAAAAACAGACAACCACTTTCAGAAATGTTAATTTCAGTAAGTACACTTCCAAAATACTATGCAGACATTGTAAAAGATGAATTAAACATCAAGAAAGTAGAATTTGGAGCTCAAATGGCTGAATATGTTGATTTTGAAATTAAGCCAAATTTACCTGTATTAGGAAGAACTTATGGAAAATTAATACCACAAATAAAACAAGAAATTGCAAAGAAAAATCAAATGGAACTTGCGCTAAAAATTCAAAAAGGTGAGGAAGAAACTATAATAATAGGAGAAGAAACAATAACTTTAAATAGCGAAAATCTTTTAATTACAATGCAAGGAAAAGAAGGATTTGCATTTGCAGGTGAAGGTGAAATTGGTGTTGTATTAGAAACTACAATTACTGAAGAACTAAAAGAAGAAGGTTATGTAAGAGAGATTTTATCTAAAGTACAAAACATGAGAAAAGATAGTGGTTTTGAAGTATTAGATAGAATTAACCTTTATGTTGCTGGAAACGAAATGTTAGAAAATGTAATCAAAAAATTTGCAGAGCAAATTCAAAGAGATACTTTAGCAAATGAAATTATATATGGTGCAGAAAGAAACAATTACACAGAAACATCAATAAATGGTGAAAAACTTCAAATAGAAGTAGAAAAAGTATAAAAACAAAAGAGATTTCAAAATAAGAAAAATAGCTTATAATGAAATCTTTTTTTGGGGCAATTTTTTAATAATAGAAAATAGAAGATTTTACATATATAAAAAATAAAATATAGAGCTTGTTTTTCAAACTATTATCATGTTATAATAAAGCATAAGGAAAATAATTGGAGGTACAAATGAGAAATAAAAATAGTTTTGTAAGAAATCTAATTTCAGTAATAATTTTAATATTGCTTTTAATTTTTGCGTATGTAATGTATCAAAAATACAATTTTAATGAATATGTGAAGGCAGAATATAAATCAGGAGTTTCTAAGTTTGAAAGAGATAGCACTCAAAAAGTAGGAAAGAGCAATAGCTATAAAATAGAAAATACAGATTACAATGATGCCATGTTTTTTAAAACTATAGATGTAACGCCAAATACACCATATAAGGTAACTTGTAAAATAAAAACGGAAGGTGTAAAAACTAGCAAAGAAAACACAGATGCAGGAGCACATATAAGCCTTAAAGATGAATTAGACAAGTCAGATAATGTGGTAGGCACTACAGACTGGACAGAAATTACTTTTTATTTTAATTCAAAAAATAGAGAGCAAGTTGACTTAGGCTTTAGGCTTGGCGGAAATGAAGATTCTTGCATAGGAACCGCATGGTTTACAGATTTTACACTAGAGTCTGGAATTAGAGATGAGAGCAACACTTGGAACTTTTTATGTTTAATGTTTGACAATATAGATGTAAGAGTAGAAAAAGACGGAACAAGTCAGAATATTAAATTAGGTTTAACACAAGTAGATAAAGATGATGTATCAGTTTGTATGCGAAGATTTAAATCTTCAATGCAAGAAATGAGCAACAATAAAATAAGAGTAAATTACGATATACAAGAAATATCAAGTCCAATAACTAAAATGTCATATGACGAAGAAAATGGATATTTTGTTTCAGGCTATGATATAAAAGAAATATTAGATTTATATATAAAACAAGGAAAATATGACCATATATTTGTGGCCTTTAGAACAGGTGATATAAATAAAAAAAATGCATCAAATGCAAAAGACTGGATAGGCTTAGGTGCTATGGATTATAGAGGTTTAGGATTTTCAAATATTAGACTGCCAGATGATGATAGTAGCTATCTATATAAATATGATACACGAGTAAATACCTTTCCAGAAGAAGTTTTTTTACATGAATTTTTACATACACTAGAAAGAAATACAGAAGAATATGGAATAGAAAGACCAGAGCTACATGATAATGAAAAATATGGATATGAAAACAAAAAATTAATAGGTTTAAAAGAATGGTATCAAGATTACATGAACAAAAATATAAATACATCTTCAGGTAAAATTGGGCTTTCAGCAGAAATATTTACTAAAAAGCCAGTAAAAGCAATGGACTTTGAATACACACATAAATTAGATTATCTAAAAGAACCAGAAAATATTATGGAAGAATTAAGTAATTTATTTACCAAAATAATAAACTTATTTAAAAGAGATGAACAATTAACACCAGCAGAAAATGAAGCATAAAACAAATAAAATATAGAACAAAAAAGGAAGCGAGAGGAAAATGAAAGTATCAGATTTTGATTACGAATTACCACAAGAACTAATTGCACAAGTTCCAATAAAGGACAGAAGTGCATCACGACTAATGGTACTAAACAGAGAAAATAAAACCATAGAAGATAAAATATTTAAAGATATAATAGATTATTTAAAGCCGGGAGATTGCTTAGTTAGAAATAACACAAAAGTAATACCAGCAAGATTATATGGAATAAAAGAAGAAACAGGAGTACATATTGAATTTTTATTATTAAAAAGAATAGAAGGAGATATCTGGGAAGTAATGGTACATCCAGGAAGAAGACTAAAAATAGGAACAAAAGTTATCTTTGGAGAGGGACTACTTAAAGCAGAAATTTTGGAAATGATGGAAGGCGGAAATAGAAAAGTAAAATTTGAATATGAAGGAATATTCAATGAAATATTAGATCAAATTGGTTTAATGCCACTACCACCATATATAAAAGAAAAATTAGATGACAAATCTAGATATCAAACAGTATATGCAAAATATGAAGGCTCAGCAGCAGCACCTACAGCAGGGCTTCATTTTACAGAAGAGCTGCTAGAAAAAATAAAGGAAAAAGGCATAGAAATTGCTAACGTAACACTTCATGTTGGAATAGGAACCTTTAGGCCAGTAAAAGTAGAAAACATAGAAGAACATGATATGCATAGTGAGCATTATTATATAAAACCAGAAGATGCAGAAAAGATAAACAATACAAAGAAAAATGGAGGAAGAATAATAGCAGTAGGAACCACCTCTTGCAGAGTACTAGAATCAGTAGCAGATGAAAATGGATTAGTAAAAGAAACAGAAGGAGATACAAGTATATTCATATATCCGGGATACAAATTTAAATGTATAGATTGTTTAATTACAAATTTCCATTTACCAGAATCAACTTTAATAATGCTAGTATCTGCATTAGCAGGAAAAGACTATATAATGAAAGCATATAAACACGCAGTAGAAGAAAAATATCGTTTTTTTAGCTTTGGAGATGCAATGTTTATTTGCTAAAAAATAAATGTGGTTTTGCCACGGAAAGGAAAAAAATGAAACCAGCAATAACATACGAACTATTACACGAATGTAAACAAACAGGAGCAAGAAGAGGAGTAATACATACTCCTCATGGAGATATACAAACACCAATATTTATGCCAGTTGGAACACAAGCAACAGTTAAATCTTTAACGCCAGAAGAGCTAGAAAATGATGTGAAAGCACAAATAATTTTATCTAATACATATCATTTATATTTAAGACCAGGTCATGAACTAGTAAAAGAAGCAGGCGGACTTCATAATTTTATGAGATGGAATAAGCCAATATTAACAGACTGCGGAGGTTTTCAAGTTTTTAGCTTAAGTGATTTACGTACAATTTCAGAAGATGGTGTTGAATTTAAATCTCATTTAGATGGCAGTAAACATTTCTTTACACCAGAAAAAGTAATGGAAATAGAAGAAGCACTAGGCGCAGATATTATAATGTCATTTGACGAATGCTGTCCATATCCATCAACATATGAATACGCAAAAAATTCAATGGAAAGAACTACAAGATGGGCAATTCGTTGTAAAGAAGCCCATAAAAATACAGATACACAAGGGTTATTTGGAATTATACAAGGTGGATTTTACGAAGATCTAAGAAAGCAAAGCGTAGAAGACTTAATAAAATTAGATTTTCCAGGTTATGCTATAGGTGGAATAAGTGTAGGAGAGCCAAAAGAAGAATTTCTAAAAATACTTAGGTATACTGCACCACTTATGCCAGAAAACAAACCACGTTACTTAATGGGAGTAGGAACACCAGACTACTTAATAGAAGCGGCAAAAGCTGGAATAGATATGTGTGACTGCGTACTTCCAACAAGAATTGCAAGAAATGGAACGGCAATGACTTGGAACGGAAAAGTAGTAGTAAGAAATGCAACCTATGAAAGAGATTTTACACCATTAGACCCAGAATGTGACTGCTACACTTGCAAAAACTACACAAGAGCATATATTCGCCATTTAGTAAAAGCAAACGAAATATTAGGTGTTCGATTATTATCACTTCATAATTTAAGGTTCTTGACTAAATTAATGGAAAGAGTTAGAATAGAAATAGAAAATGATAATTTAGGAACATTTGCAGAAGAATTTTACAAAAAATATTATCATGAAGAGAAATAATTACAAAAGAAAATGGGGGAAAAAACTAGTATGGAAATTATAGGAACAAACCAAGAGGAAAAAGATAGAAAAACTAAAAAGACTATGAAACTTATAACAATAATAATTGTTATGCTTTTAGTAATTAGTATAATTTTATTTGTAACAATTTACTATTTAGAAGGACAACTTTTTAAATTTTACATAGATGACAAAAAAGTTTCATCAAAAAGTGATTTGTTTGTGTATGATGGAGATACAGTGTATGTTTCTTTAGAAGATATTGCTCCTATGATAGGATATAAATATTATAATAGTGGATACAAGCAATATACAGAAGATACTTCAAAAGGCTATTTGGAAGGAGAAAATGAAATTTGCACCTTTGAAAAAGATTCAAATGTAATTTACAAAACACCTGTAAACCAAGTAGACTATGAATATTTTACAATTGAAACACCTGTAAAAAGAATAAATCAAAAACTTTATATTACATCAGAAGGGCTTGACTTAGCTTGCAACTTACAAATAACAAGAAATAAAGAGCAAAATAAAATAACAATATATACATTACCATATTTAGCAAGTTATTACACCCAAAATTATAATATGTCAGCTGTATCAACAGATTTCAAAAATCAAAAAGCTTTGTTGTATGGATTAATGATAATTCAAAATGTAGAAAACACAGATAAAAGTAGTAACTCAAAAGATGTAAGATATGGAATATATAAATTAGGTGACAAAGAAATTGTAGGAACTAAATATACAGATATAGAGTTTATAGAAAGTACACAAGAATTTATAGTAAAAACACCAGAAAATAAAGTAGGAATTATTACAGCAGACGGAGAAACAAAAGTAAGCCCACAATATGATAGTTTAAAACAAATAGACAAAAATCTAAACTTGTATTTAGCAACTAATAATAATAAAAAAGGAGTAATAGAGAAGAATGGAAAAATATTAATATATTTGGAATATGACGAAATAGGAATTGATACAACAAAATTTCAAAATAGTGATATAAAAAATCCATATCTATTATTCAATAATGCAATACCAGTAAAGCAAAATGGAAAATGGGGTATGTATGATAAAAAAGGCAACCTAATTTTACCAATAGAGTATGATGGAATAGGATGTGTAACTAACAATAATACTTCAAATAGTACATTGATAATACCAGATATAAAAGGAATAGTAGTTTCAAAAATTTATGAAACAGAAAATAAAAAAAAGACAACTTTATATGGAATAGTAAACTATTTAGGAAAAGATTTAGTACCAACAGCATTAGAAACAGTATATTACGTTATAAATAACGGAAGAGAAGAATATATAATGACCTTTAATGGAACCACATATAATGTAGTAGAATATGCACAAAAATATAATGATTTGGAAGAACTAAATGATGAAACAAAAGCATCAAATAATAATAACCAAGTAAATACCCAAACAAATGCTATCAATTGATAGAAAGATGAAGTTGGATGTCAGAGGTCAGACTTTTAATTAGAGTTACATAATGTTGAAAAAGAAAGAAAAATGTGGTATAATAAAAAAGAAGTTTGTAAAAAATGTAGTTGATGCTTGAATAAGCAAGAAAGGGATAGCAACATGGAAGAAAAGTACAAAGAAATTCTAATTAAGGAGGTTCACGAAAAGCCAAAGTTCGAAAAGTACAAAACTACGTATTACAAAAATGAAACCAACTGCTACTCACATGCGGTTGGAGCAACATATCCATTTTCTGAATTGTATCGGATAGGTGCAATTTGTGGAAAGAAACCACTTGGACAAATGTATTTTTCTGTAGAGGAAATAAAAGAACTTTTATTTTTAGATTTCAAAACCTTAAATTTAAAAATAGAAGAATCCTCTAAGGAAGAAGAGCTGGAATCACCAAATCAGTACAAGATACTGTTGTGCTTAAAGGTTTATAGAGAGCAAATATTTGATTTCCACTTTTTGAGGTCAGATGACAACAAAACTTGGACAGAAAAATGGAGGTTCCGAGAAATGAGAACAATAAGAGATTTCAAAATGGAGTTGTACTATGGTGATTGGATTCCCGTAGGGTACTACAAAGTTACAAGGTAAATTAACCTTGTAAACAAAATGGGCTTGTAAAAAGGCCCATTTTTGTTTACAGCATAAATAGCAATTTTATATGTGTTTGGGCACAATTACGTCAGGTGAAAAGTTAAATGCAATTCTTAGGCACAATTAAAAAAATTTTAAAATATGCTTTTGACAATTTATAAAAAATGTGTTATTATAAGCAGCGCAAGAATGGAAACGTACATTGCAAAAAGAGCAATGACTAACGAACAACACTTGAAAGAAGTGTTATTTTTTTGCGTTTAGAAAAGCGTTAAAAAGATAAAAAAATAGGCAAAATAATTATTTTAACAAAAATTTTTAGAAAAGGAGAATGAAAAAATGGAAAAAGAAGAGAACATTTTAGGCTATGAAAAAATAGGAAAACTAATTAGAAAATTTGCAATACCATGTATTATATCACTATTAGTAAACTCGCTATATAATATAGTTGACCAAATTTTCATAGGCTGGGGAGTAGGATATTTAGGAAATGGAGCAACAAACGTAGTATTCCCGCTTACGATGGTATGCCTTGCATTTGCATTAATGTTTGGAGATGGAGGAGCAGCATACTTAAGCTTAAAATTAGGAGAGAAAAAGCCAAAAGAAGCAGCAAAAGGTGTAGGAAATGCAATTACAATTTCAGTAATTGTTTCTATATTAATATGTGTAGGATACTTAATTTTCTTACCACAATTATTAAATTTATTTGGATGTACAGATAACTTAAGAGAATATGCATTAAGCTATGGAGGAATTATAGTACTAGGTCTTCCATTTATGATGATAGGTTCAACATTAAATTCTATAATAAGAGCAGATGGAAACCCAAAATATGCAATGACATCAATGGTAGCAGGAGCAATATTAAATATTATATTAGACCCTATATTTATATTTCCATTAAATATGGGAGTACAAGGTGCTGCAATAGCAACTGTTATAAGTCAAATTGTAACATTTTTAATGAATATATTTTACATTAAAAAATTCAAATCTATAAAAATAGGAAAAGAAGAATTTAAACCACAAGCACAAGTTATGAGAAAAGTATCAGCATTAGGAATAAGTAGTTTTATAACTCAAATGAGCATCGTGCTAGTTATAGCATTTGAAAACAACCTACTTGGAAAATACGGAGCAGAATCCAAATATGGTGCAGATATACCAATTACAGTACTTGGTATAGTTATGAAAATAAGCCAAATATTAAATAGTATAATAATAGGAATTGCAGCAGGTTCACAACCAATATTAGGTTACAACTATGGAGCTGGAAAATATGATAGAGTTAAGAAGACTTTAAAATGTGTATTAGGATTAAGCGTAATAATAAGTACAATAGCATTTATATTATTCCAAACAATACCAGATAAACTTATCTCAATATTTGGTAGTGGAAATGAACTATATATGGATTTTGCATGTGTAGCATTTAGAACATATTTAATGTTAGTAATTTGTAATGGTGTACAAATACCATCAGGAATATTCTTCCAAGCAATTGGAAAAAGCGCAAAAAGTGCAATACTTTCATTATCTAGACAAATCTTATTCTTAATACCAGCAATGGTTATATTTGGAAGCATGTTTGGACTAATTGGTGTATTATATGCAGGACCATTTGCAGATGGATTAGCATTTATAATATCAGGAATATTGATTATAGTAGAAATGAAGCATTTAGGAAAAGGAAAAGTTAAAAGTGAAGCTTTAGGAGATGACACAAGCACAGACAAAAAAGTAAAAAAACACGTAGTAATAACAGTTTCTAGAGAATATGGTTCAGGAGGAAGATATGTAGGAAGACTAATTGCAGATAAGCTAGGAATAAAATTCTATGACAAAGAAATAATCACAAAATTAGCAGAAGCAACAGGTTTATCAGAAGAATACATAGAAAATAATGAGCAAAAAAGAGATGTATCAGCAATATTAAACAATGGATTCTATATGGGGCTAGATAATGCAGATGAGTTATTTGTAAAAGAAACAGAATTAATAAAAGAATTAGCAGCAAAAGACTCATGTGTAATAATAGGAAGATGTGCAGACTTTATATTAAAAGATGAAAAAAATGTAATAAAAGTATTTGTATATAGCGGTATGGAAGATAAAATAAAAAGAGCTACACAAATATATGGATATGAAGAGGACAAAGCTAAAAAAGAGATAGAAAGAATAGACAAACTAAGAGCAAATCATTACAAACACTACACAGACAAAGATTGGAAAGACTTTAGCAACTACGATATTTGTATAAACAGTGACCTACTAGGAGTAGAAAAAAGTGCAGAAGTAATTTGCAATATGGCAAAAGGAAAATAACAACAATTCTACATTAAATTATAAATTTTACATAAAATGATATAAAATATTTGCAATAAGTAACATAATATGTTATACTAATATAGTAGTTATAAATTTATACAATTTAAGGAGGATTCCAAAATGGAAAAAAAATGATGATAACGTTAGTTGCGGACATGCAGTTTTCAGTGGAGCGGTTAGGAGAAATTTTTGATGTTCCAAAAACAAAAACTCTTTTTGACCAATTTATGCAAAAAGAGGAGAACGCGAAAATAATCAAGAAATTTAATGATTTACTTGAAAGTGCTTGTATATCAGAAGATGATGGTGAAGAATTTATTAAACAACTTAAAGACGGTATAATTATGAACGTAAAGGTTTATATTTTAGCAGAGGCCATTCCCAAAATAATAAATGGAAAATCATTGAATCAGGCAGTTTGTGCTACTCTAAAAGAGCAGATGAAGGATGAAACTATTTTGGATAAGATAAAAGAAAGAGTTGATGAGATTCTGATGATAATACAGAGGTTTAATAGATTTCTTGATTTAATTGAATAGTTATCATAAGAAAAACCACAGGAAATTAGAATATTTTCTATTTCCTGTGGTTTTTTATATAATTCAGGAAATACTAAATTTTTTCTTGAAAACTAACAAAAATTATAGTATAATACCAACATAATTAATTTAATTGCGTTTTAAAAAGAAACTCAAGTAGTAATTTTATAGTAACTTTAAAGAGAGATAGTGGTAGGTGAAAACTATTAGTATATAAAATTATGAATTACAATTCTTATAGTAATTAACGTTTAAGCTACGAACAGCTAAAAATGAGGCTTATTAAAATAAGTAAATAAAGGTGGTACCACGAGTCAAATCGTCCTTTAACAGGATGTATTTGGCTTTTTTTGTGGCAAAAGGGACGCCCATTTTTACCACATCAAAAAAGTTTAAGTTAAAAAATATTATAAAAAAATAGGAGGAAATGAAGATGACATTAGTTGAAGAATTAAAATGGAGAGGACTTATAAAAGACATATCAAGTCCAGAATTGGAAGAAAAATTAAATAAAGGAGGGCTTACCTTTTATATAGGAACAGACCCAACAGCAGATAGCCTTCATGTAGGACATTTATCAAGTTTCCTAATTTCAAAAAGACTAAAAGAAGCAGGACATCATCCAATTTTATTGGTAGGTGGTGGAACAGGAATGATAGGAGACCCACGTCCTACTACTGAAAGAGCAATGATTTCTAAAGAAGAAGTAAGACACAATTTTGAAAGTTTAAAAGCACAAGTTGAAAAAATATTTGGCTTTGAAGTTGTAAACAATAATGATTGGTACAAAGATATAAATGTAATAGATTTCTTAAGAGATTATGGAAAATTCTTCAATATAAATTACATGTTAGATAAAGATATAATTAGAAGAAGATTAGATAGTGGAATTACATATACAGAATTTTCATATATGATTTTACAAGCATTAGATTTTAAATGGTTACATGAAAATAAAGGTGTAGATTTACAATGTGCAGGTTCAGATCAATGGGGAAATATTACCGCAGGAATAGATTTAATTAGAAAATCTACAGGAGATGAAGTATATGGATTTACAATGCCACTAGTTACAGATTCTCAAGGAAAGAAATTTGGAAAATCAGAAGGAAATGCACTATGGTTAGATAAAGAAAAAACTTCAAGTTACAAATTATATCAATTCTTTACAAACGTAGAAGATAGCATGGTAATTGATTATCTAAAAATTTATACTTTCCTTCCTAAAGAAGAAATTGAAGAATATGAAAGAAAAAACAGTGAGCATCCAGAATTAAGAGAAGCACACAAAGCATTAGCAAGAGAAATAATTACTTTCTTACATGGAAAAGAAGAATACGAAAAAGCCGTAAACTTAGCGGACCATTTATTTAACAATAAATTTACAGATTTAAGCAAAAAAGATATTGAAGAACTATTTGGAAACGAAGACATAAAAGAAGTAGAGGCAAATCAAAATATTTTAGATTTAGTAGTAGCATTAGGTGCAGCATCAAGCAAAAGAGAAGCAAGAGAATTTATATCAAATGGTGCAATATCAATAAATGGAGAGAAAGTAACAGATATAAATACAATTGTAGATAACTCTATGTTTATAGAAGATACATATATAGTTGTGAAAAGAGGAAAGAAAAATAATTATATAGGAAAAAGAATTTAAATTTCCCAATTGGGGACAGTCCCTAATTGGGAAAAGGTAGCAATTGGGGACTGTCCCCAATTGGGAAAGGAAAATAAAAATGTCATATATAGAGTTTAGAAATGTAAAGAAAGAATATAAAATGGGTGAAGTTACTATTAAAGCACTAGATAATACAAATTTTACAATAGAAAAAGGCGAATTAGTAGTTATAGTAGGCCCATCTGGAGCAGGTAAAACTACTTGTTTAAATATTTTAGGAGGAATGGATACAGCAACTTCAGGAGATGTAATTGTAGATGGAAAAAATGTGTCAACATTAAAGAAAAAAGAACTTGTAAAATATAGAAGAGAAGATATTGGTTTTGTATTTCAATTTTACAATTTAGTTCAAAATTTAACAGCAATAGAAAATGTAGAACTTGCAACACAAATTTGTAAAGATTCTTTAAATCCAGAAACAATTATGAAAAAAGTGGGACTAAAAGATAGAGTTAGAAACTTTCCTTCACAATTATCTGGTGGAGAGCAACAGAGGGTTGCAATAGCAAGAGCAATAGCTAAAAATCCTAAACTACTTTTATGTGATGAACCAACAGGTGCACTAGATTATAAAACAGGAAAACAAATACTAGAGTTATTGCAAAATACTTGTAGAAAAGAAAATATGACAGTTATAATTATTACACACAATTCGGCTATAGCTCCAATGGCAGACAAAGTAATTCATTTTAAAAATGGAAAAGCTGAAAATATTATAATAAATGAAAATCCAACACCTATAGAAGAAATTGAATGGTAATTCATTTGTGACTAAAGCGAGGAGTGAGATTAAATATGAAAAAGGCACTAATAAAAGATAGCTTAAAAGAAATAAAAAACACATATAAACGTTTTATATCCATTTTATTAATGGCTTTTTTAGGTGTAGGCTTTTTTGTAGGAATTAGAGCAGCGAGCCCAGATATGATTTATACCTTAGATAAAAGATTTGACGAAAACAATGTATATGATATAGAGGTAATTTCAACATTAGGTTTAACTGATGAGGATATAAAAGCTTTAAAAGAAATAGATAAAATCAAAAATGTTTATGGCGAATATAGCGAAGATGTTTTATTAAACTATGAAGATACTGAAATTGTAACAAAAGTATTATCATTAGATAGTGTAAATACAGTAACTTTACTTGAAGGAAGAATGCCACAAAATGCTAATGAGTGTTTAGTAGAAGAAGCTTTTTGTAAATTTAAAAATAAAAATATAGGAGATAGCTTAATAATTGAAACAGAAGAAGATAGCATAATAAAAGAAAAAGAAGTTATAATTGTTGGAACTGTGGAAAGTCCTTTATATATTTCAAGAGAAAGAGATACTTCTAAATTAGGCTCTGGTAAGGTAAGTTATAATTTATATTTGTCAAAAGAGAGTTTTGAAAGCAAGGTATATACACAAATTTATATCACATTAAAAAATGCAAACAAAATGGAAACATCTTCACAAGAATATAAAAATTATATTCAAGAAGCAAAAAATGAAGTAGAAAAAATAAAAGAGCAAAGACAAAATGCAAGATATGAAGAAGTAAGAAAAGAGGCAGAGGAAAAATTACAAGAAGCTGAAGAAAAGCTAGAAGAAGAGAAACAAACAGCAGAAGAAAAATTAGCAGATGCAGAAAATAAAATAACAAGTGGAGAAAGTAAGTTAATATCTGCACAAAACACTTTAAATAATAAAAAAATAGAAACTGAAAGTAAATTTCAAAGTGCAGAAAAACAATTAGAAGAGGCAAAAAATGAAATTAATATTCAAGAACAAAATATGCCAAAACAGATAGAAGAAGCAAACAAGCAAATTGAAAACTTGAATGTTCAAAAAGAAGATATGCAAAATAATTTAAATGCATTAAATACAAATATTAGCAACATAGAAAAACAATATCAAGATGTATTAGAAAGTTTAAAAAATACGAATTTAACACAAGAGCAAATAACAAATTTACAAATACAAAAAGCTAGTTTAGAGGCAGCAATAGAGAATTTAAATGCAAATAAGAAACAAGTAGAAGCAGGAATAAAACAAATAGAAAATGGAATAAGTACAATAAATACAAAATTACAAGAAGGAAAAGAAAAACTAAAACAAGCAAAAGAGGAAATAACTAAACAAGAAGAAACATTAAGTGCTTCAAGGGAGCAGGCAAATACCGAATTTAAAACTGCACAGCAAAAAATAAATACTTCAAAAAAAGAACTAGAAAAAGGAAAAGAAGAATTAAATAAAAATAGAAATGAATATAACGATAAGATAAAAGAAGCAGAGAAAAAACTTTCAGATGCAAGAGAAGAAATAGACAAAATAGAGAATCCAACATGGTATATTTTAGACAGAGAGTCAAATACAGGTTATAGCAATTATGTACAAGATAGCAAAAGTATAGAAAATTTAGGAAAAGTATTTCCAATAGTATTCTTTGTTATAGCAACTTTAATTTCTTTAACATCTATGACAAGAATGGTAGAAGAGCAAAGGGTTCAAATAGGCACATTAAAAGCTCTAGGATATAACAAAATGCAAATAGCAATGAAATACTTATTATATGCAGGAATAGCATGTATTGTAGGTGGAATTTTAGGAATGTTAGTAGGAATTCAGCTACTTCCAAGAATAATATTAATGATGTATAATATGATGTACTCATTGCCAGATTTAGTAATTAAATTTAATTGGTATTATGCTATAGTAGGACTTGGACTTGCAAGTATATGTATAATAGGAGCAACATTATATACAGTTTTAAGTTCATTAGGTGAAACTCCTTCAGAACTTATGAGACCAAAAGCACCAAAGCCAGGGAAAAGGGTTCTTTTAGAAAAAATACCATTTATATGGAAACATTTAAAATTTAACCAAAAGGTAACAGTTCGAAATATATTCCGTTACAAGAAAAGATTTTTAATGACAATTATAGGAATTGCGGGATGTACAGCACTTATTTTAACAGGTTTTGGAATAAAAGACGCAATATCTGCAATAATACCAAACCAATATCAAAAAATATATCATTATGATATGCAAATTAGTTTGAAAAATAGTGCCAAAAACGAAAGTGTGCAAGAATTTATACAAAAACTAGAGAAAAAAGAAGAAGTAAGTAAAGTAGTAGAAACATATATGACTTCAGGAACTTTAGTAAATGGAGAAAAAGAAGAAGATATACAAATTATAGTTCCAAAAGACGAGAAAATAGAAAATGTAATTCAATTAATAGATACAAAGAAAAAAGAAAAAATACAATTAGAAGAAGGCCATATAGCTATTACAGATAAAGTTGCACAACTTCTAAATGTAAAACAAGGAGATAAAATCACATTAAAAGATAACGATAATAACCAAAAAGAATTGGAAATTTCTAACATTGTAGAAAACTACATTTATCATTATGTATATATGCCAAAAGGACTATACGAGGAAACATATGGAGAATATAAGACAAATGTGTTATATGTTCAAAATACTGTAAAAGATGAAGAACAAGAAAAAGAAATGGCAAAAGAATTATTAAAAGACGAAAATGTAAATGCAGTAGCATTAAATTCAAACATGGAAAGTCTAATGAAAGACATGATGAACTCATTAAATTATGTAGTAGTAATTTTAATAATATCAGCAGGATTACTTGCATTTGTAGTATTATATAATCTATCAAATGTAAACATTAGTGAAAGAATAAGAGAACTTGCCACAATAAAAGTACTTGGATTTTATGATAAAGAAGTATATGATTATGTAACAAGAGAAACAGTGATATTAACAATAATAGGAATAATACTTGGCTTATTTGGCGGATATTTGTTAAATATGTTTATAATAAAAACATGTGAAATAAATGTAATAAGATTTGGAAAAGAAATAATGCCAATTAGCTATTTATATGCTATTATAATTACAGTAGTATTCACATTAATAGTAAATGTAGTAACATATTTCTCATTAAAGAAAATAGACATGATAGAAAGCTTTCCCAATTAGGGACAGTCCCCAATTGGGAAATAGTAGCAATTAGGGACAGTCCCTAATTGGGAAAGGAAGAGAAAATGCAAGAATTTGATTGGAAAGATAATGTAAGTAATAAAGAAGAAAAGATAAGGTTAGCTAAAAGAATGGCTACAAGAGTAAAAAATGCGGAAGTAATAGGTTTTGGCTCTGGAAGCACTTCATACCAAACGGTACTAGAGATAGCTAAAAAAGTAAAAGAAGAAAATCTAAAAATAAAGGCTATTCCTACTTCAAAAATTATTGAGGATTTATGTAATGAATTAAACATTGAAACTACTACATTAGAAAAAAATAAGCCTGATTGGTGCTTTGACGGAGCAGATGAAATTGATTCTCACAACTGGCTTATAAAAGGAATGGGAGCAGCATTATATAAAGAAAAATTAAATATAAAAAGTTCAAATGAGAATTACATATTAGTAGATAATTCAAAATTTGTAGAAAGACTTGGGAAAAAACACCCTGTTCCAATAGAAGTAAAGCAGGATAAAGTAGAAGAAGTAAAAGAAAATTTATTAAAGCTAGATGTAGCAAAAGTAGAATTAAGAATGTCAAACAATGAAGATAAACCACTTGTAACAGATAATGGAAATTTTATAATTCATGCGTGGTTTAATAAAATAGAAGCGGATTTAGAAGAAAAATTATTGCAAATAGATGGAGTAGTAGAGAGCGGATTGTTTATAGGCTATGATATAATTGTAGTAAAATAAAGAAAAAGCCATACAAAGCTAAGAATAGTTAGTTTTGTATGGCTTTTACATAATAATGTTTTAGTCAGGATTTGCCTTAAGCCCAGCGATTACCTTTCTGTAAAGAGAGTAATTTCTTTCTTTAATTGTACCTATACATTGATTAATTATGTGAGGGGGCAAATCAAAGTGCTTTGCTGCTTGGCTTTGGGAATGACCTTTAGCAATGTAGTTACATACTTTAAAAGAACGACTACAACGGTGCTGGTCTAAAGCTTTCTTAGTTTTTAAATACAAAGCTTCGTTAGAAAATTGAAGGCTATCTAGATACCTATCAATAGTTCTGTTTGCAATTTTAAATTCTTGAGAAGCCTCTCTTTTGCTATGCCCTTCAACAATGTATTGAGCAATATCAACTGCTAAATAATACCGTCTGTCTTTTACCATATTTATAAATCCTCCTAAAGATTTTTATAACTAGTATTATATAATGAATTTGGAGAAAAATCAATAACTATTAACTAAATTATGTAAATTAACTTAAAACCAAAAGAACTTATTAAATAAAAAATAATTAAAGCAGGTGAGGACTTTATAAAAAGTTTTGCATCCGGCAATGTAAACAGCTATTTTGACAAATTGCTTAAAATGTAGTATGCTATTTAAAGTAAAAAGAAAGAAGGAGATATAATGAAAATATTAGCAGTAGGAGATTTAGTAGGCGAAAATGGAGTAAGAAAATTAAAAGAAATTTTACCTAAATTAAGGCAAGAAGCTAAAATAGATTTTGTAATTGTAAATGCAGAAAATTCAGCAGGAGGAATGGGAATAACAACCGCAATTTTTAACGATTTAAAAAGATTAAATGTAAATGCAATAACCATGGGAAATCACACTTGGGCCAAAAAAGATATATTTTCTTTTATAGATGATGAATTAATGAATAGACCAGCAAACTACTCAAGAGGAGTAGTGGGAAAAGGCTACCATATATATAAGCAAAATGAAAAAAATATATGTGTAGTTAATTTAATAGGGAGAACAGATATGGGAGTTCAATCAGATAACCCATTTTCTAAAATGGAAGATATATTAAATGAAGTAAAAGGAAAAGCAGATATAATAATAGTAGATTTTCATGCAGAAGCAACAGCAGAAAAAATAGCAATGAAACACTTTTTAGATGGTAAAGTTACAGCAATATTTGGCACACATACACATGTGCAAACGGCAGATGAAGAAGTAACAACAAAAGGAATGGCATACATTACAGATATAGGAATGACAGGACCAAAAAACTCTGTAATAGGAATGGAAGTTAATGCTTCTATAAAAAGATTTGTAACATCACTTCCAGAAAGATATAAATTAGCAGAAGGAAGCTGTATATTTAATGGTTGCATAATAGAAATAAATGACGAAAATTGTCGAGCAATATCAATAGAAAGAATAAATATAAAATAAATGGCGAAATATAGCAAAATATAAGGAAAACTTTTTCCATTTTTTACCAAAAACTACTAGACATTTTAAAACTTTTATAATATAACTATAACTGTAATTCAAATAAAAATAAAATTATAGGAGGCAAAAAATGGAAGTTTTAAAAATTTCATCAAAATCAAATCCAAATTCAGTAGCAGGAGCTATAGCAGGCTTAGTAAAAGAAGAAAACAAGGCAGAAATGCAAGCAATTGGTGCAGGTGCATTAAATCAAGCAGTAAAGGCTGTAGCAATAGCTAGAGGTTTTGTTGCGCCAGCCGGAGTAGATTTAGTATGCATACCAGCATTTGCAGAAGTTGAAGTTGAAGGTGAAGATAGAACTGGTATAAAAATTATTGTAGAGTCAAGAAAATAATAAAAAAAGTATTTAATATTTGCATTTAGAATTTTCTTTAATTCTAAATGCAAATCTCGATTTTTGTTAAATAAAATTATATAAAACTTTTTAAATCATGTATAAATTTAATCTTAAATATTTCCAAAATAAAAATTGAATAAACCTTGAAAAATTTGCCAAAATCTTATATGATAAAGAAAAAATAAGAGGTGAGAAATGAAGACAAACTATTTTAAATATATTTTTGCACTATTTGTAATAGTTATTGCTATTTTTGCTGTGTATAAAATCTACTTTAAAGAAGAGGACAAGCAAAATGAAATACAAGAAAATGTGGTAGAAGAAGAAACCAAAATAAAAGATTTAAGACTTGGAATTTCAAATTTTGATACAATGAATCCACTAATTTCAAGTAATAGAGAAGTATTAAATATAGGAAAACTTATATTTGAACCACTTATAGAAATAAGTGAAGAATATAAAACAAAGTTATGCTTAGCAACAGAATGCTCAAAAACATCACCTACAACATATGTAATAAAGATAGATAATAATAAAAAATGGCATGACGGAAGTTCTTTAATAGCAAAAGACATTCAATTTACAATAGATAGGCTAAAAGAGGGGAAATCTATATATTCATACAATGTAGAAAAAGTTATTAGTGTGGAAGTATTAGATGCAAGTACTGTAAAAATTACTTTGTCAGAAGAAGTACCATTTTTTGAGTATAACCTTACATTTCCTATTATGCCGAATAACTACTATTTAAGCGAAGACTTTTATACCTCTAGCAAAATTCCTCAAGGAACAGGAATGTATAAAATATCACAAATAGATAGCTCATATATTGTACTTGAAAAAAACAATAAATGGTGGAATATAAAGGCAAAAGATGCAATGATTGAAAAAATATACATAAAACAATTTAGTGAAGTAGGCGAATTATATAATAGTTTTAAATTAGGCAATATAGATATATTTACAACAGAAAATGAAAATTTAGAGCAATACATTGGAACAATAGGATATTCAAGCACTCAAGTAAGTTCAAGGGAATTTGACTATTTAGCTTTTAATTGCCAAAATGCAATATTACAAGATAGCAAAATAAGAAAAGCAATAAATTATGCTATAGACAAAACAAATATATTATCAAGTATATATAACAATCAAGGAAATGTGGCAGAGTTTCCACTAGATTATGGAAATTATCTATATACAAGGGAATCCAATAGTTTAGGGTATAACCCAGAACAATCTAAAAAAATATTAGAAGAAAGTGGATGGGAATATAAGAATAATAGGTGGCAGAAAACAGAAAATCATAAAACGAAAAGGCTACGCTTTACTCTTACCGTAAATAGCGAAAACATAAAAAGAGTGGCAACTGCAGAAAATATAAAAAATCAGTTAGAAGAAATAGGAATAAAAGTAACAATACAGAAAGTTTCAAATAGTAGGTATAAAGAAATATTAGAAAACAAAAATTATGAAATGATATTAACAGGTGTATATAATTCATATAGTCCAGATATAACAGCATTTTTCGAAGAAGGAAATTTGCAAAATTATACTAATAACGAAGTAAAAGATATATTAAATCAAGTAAAAGACATAAAAGATGAACAAACTTTAAAAGAAAAATATAAAAGATTAATAGAAATATTTCTTGAAGAGCAACCTTTTATAGGAATACGTAGAGGAAGGACAACAATTGTAAAAAGCCAAAAACTATCAGGAGAAATTAAAGCAAATAATTATTTTGGATATTATGGAATTGAGAATTGGCATCGAATATAAAAGATATTAATAAAGAGATTATAATAAAGTTTAAAATAAAAATATAAAAAATTGTAAAAAAAGCTTGACAAAAAAATATCTTAGTATATAATAAAACAAACAAGCGTTTGAACACAAAAATTAGGAGGAAGAACAATGGAAAAAGAAAATTCAGAAAAAATGAAAGCGTTAGAAGCAGCTTTAGGACAAATAGAAAAACAATTTGGAAAAGGTTCAGTAATGAAATTAGGAGATTTCCAAGCGATGAATGTAGAAGCTATACCAACAGGAGCATTAAGCTTAGATATAGCATTAGGAATAGGAGGAATTCCTAGAGGAAGAATTATTGAAGTATATGGTCCAGAATCTTCAGGAAAAACAACACTTGCATTACATATGATAGCAGAAGCACAAAAATTAGGTGGAGAAGCAGCATTTATAGATGCAGAGCATGCATTAGACCCAGTATATGCTAAACATTTAGGTGTAGATATAGATAACTTAATAGTATCTCAACCAGATACAGGAGAGCAAGCCTTAGAGATAGCAGAAGCTTTAGTTAGAAGTGGAGCTTTAGACATTATAGTAATAGATTCAGTAGCTGCATTAGTTCCAAAAGCAGAAATAGATGGAGATATGGGAGATTCACACATTGGTCTTCAAGCAAGACTTATGTCACAAGCTTTAAGAAAATTAGCAGGAGCTATAAACAAATCAAAATCTGTTATTGTGTTTATAAACCAATTAAGAGAAAAAGTAGGAGTTATGTTTGGTAACCCTGAAACAACAGCAGGTGGTAGAGCATTAAAATATTACGCATCAGTTCGTTTAGACATTAGAAAAATAGAAAATATAAAACAAGATGGTGAAGTAGTAGGAAACCGTGCAAGAGTAAAAGTAGTAAAAAACAAAGTTGCTCCACCATTTAGAGAGGCAGAGTTTGACATAGTATATGGAAAAGGTATTTCAAAAGAAGGAAATATATTAGATATAGCCGTAAACTTAGACATAATAGAAAAAAGTGGTTCATGGTTTAGCTATAATGGAACAAGAATTGGACAAGGTAGAGAAAATGTAAAAAAATATTTACAAGATAATCCAGAAATAGCAAAAGAAGTAGAAGAAAAAATAAGAGCAAACTTTAATGAAGCCTTTGAAAAGAGCCTTGGAGAAGATTCAAACGAAAACGAAGAAGAGGAATAATAAGTGTATAGCATAGAAGAATATGATAGAGAAAAAACGAAAGTATTAAAATATGTAATATATAAAAAAAGAACTATTAGAGAAATAAAAACAAAATTTAAACCAACAATAGAAGAAAATATGCTAGAAGATATCATAGAAGAACTAAAAGAAAATGGCTATATAAGTGACGAAAACTACATAAAAAGGGCTGTAAATGAATATATGGCCCTTAGAAATTTATCTATAAAGGAAATGAAATATAAGTTGGCAGCAAAGGGTATTTCAAGTTCTATGATAGAAGATTATATTTCTAAAAACAGTGAAAAATTAGAAGAATATGAACAAAAATCAGCAGATAATATAGTTCTTAGAAAAAGTTCGAGCTTAGACGAAGCACAAATAAAAGGATACTTACTAAAAAAAGGCTATAGCGAAGAAAGCATAAGAAATGCAATGGAAAAAATGGAAAAATAAAATATAAATACCTATGAAAAGCAAAGATAGTAAAAAGTAATAATTTTAAGCAAAGGGAAATGAGGATTAAATATGCAAAATGTGTTAGCATTAGAAACAAGCAAATATGCAATTAAAATAGAAAATTTTGAAGGACCACTTGACTTATTATGTCATTTAATTGAAAAAAATAAAATGGATATATATGATATAAAAATAAATGAAATAACAGACCAATACATTTCATATATAAGTCAAATGGAAGAAATGAATTTAGAAGTTACTAGTGAATTTTTAATCATGGCATCAACTCTTTTATATATAAAATCTAAAAGCCTATTGCCAACAGAAGTTGAAGATGAAAAAGAATTAACAGAAGAAGAACTATTGCAAAGAATTATAGAATATAAGAAATATAAAGAAATATCTAAAAAACTAAGAGAAATGTATATCCAAAACAATAAAAGATGTTTTAAATTGCAAGAAAGTATAGAATTACCAAAGCAAAAATTAGAAAAGGAATACAAAAAAGATATAATTGTAAGTTTGTATGCACAAGTTATAGAAAACAACAAAAATCGTCTAAATCAAAATGCAAAAAATATTGAAAAAATAGCTATTACAGATACATATACAGTAGGAAGTAAAGTAAAAGAAATGTTTAGAGAATTATTAAAAAAGCCAAAGTTTGTATTTAACAAATTATATAAAGTTTCAGCAAGCAATAAAAATGAAGTAGTAACAGCATTTACAGGTTTATTAGAGCTGTCAAGAAGAAGCAAAGTAATAACTACTCAAGAAGAATTATTTGGGGATATAGTTGTAGAAAAAGCTAAAAGAAAAAGGGCATAAGCTAACAATAAGAAAAAATAAAGTTTAAAAAATATACAAAAGGAAAAACTAATACTAAGGAGAAGAAAATATGGTATTAGTTTTTATTTTTCTAGAAATTATAATAATAATATTTTTTATACTAACAATGCTACTACTTTCTACAATTCAAATAAAAATAGAAAGTTTAACTTTGCACAATAAAGAAAAAAGAATAGGCGAAAAAAGTGAAAAAGTACAAAGTAATTTTGAAGTAAAAAATATTAAAATTTCAGTAAAATTATTTGGTAAATTCACGTTTTTGTGGGTAAACTTAAATGATAAAAAATTAAAGCAAATTTTAAATAGACAAAAAATGCCTAAAATAGATTTAGAAAAAATAGGAAATACAACTAGTAAGAAGCAAATTTATTTTAAATTAATTAACTTTATAAAAAAGATACAAGTAAAAATAAAAAACATAAAATTAAGTATAAATATAGGAACTACAGATGCTGTACTTACTTCATATTTAACGGCCGCAATTTCAAGCATAGTAGGCATAATATTGCCACATATAACAAAAATAAAAGACATAGAAAACTGTTCTTTTTTAGTAAATCCAAAATACCAAAATAAAAATGAATACTATATTTATTTTGACGGTATAATTTACGTTGAAATTGTACATATTATTTTTAGTATGTTAAATTTTGTAAAGAAGGGAAGTAATAAAAATGAACAGTCATCCAATAGAAGGTCTTATGCTTACAGCAATGAATAGCATAAGAGAAATGGTAGATGTAAATACTATAATAGGGGAGCCAATAGAAACGGCTAACAATATTGTTATAATTCCAATCTCAAAAGTAGGTTTTGGATTTGCGGCAGGTGGAAGCGAATTTAAAGCAGAAGCAATAGATGAATATAGCAGAAAAGACAAAGATGAGCAAATTCAATACAAATTACCTTTTGGTGGCGGAAGTGGAGCAGGAGTTAGCATTACTCCAGTAGCATTTTTAGTAATACAAGGAGAAAATGTCAAATTGTTACCTGTAAGCCACAGCTCAGCAGTAGATAGATTATTAGACTATGTACCAGATTTGTTAGAAAAAACCAATCAAATATTGAACAATAAGTTATGCAAAAAAGAAACAAATAGCAATGAAAATGAAAGAAGCAGAACGGAAAAAAATAGCAATATACCAAATAATACAGTAGTTGTTCCAAATAAAATTCATCCCAAAATATAAAAAATATAAAGTTCATACTTTGTTCACAATCGTATGATATAAAAAATGTATAATAAAATTTAGGAGGTAGTTATTATGACTAAAGAAGAAAGAAAAGAAAAAATGGAAGACTTTAACGAAAAAATGCAAAAGTTAAATGCAAAAATTAAAGACAGTACAGACACAGCAATAATAGTAGGAATGGAAGCAAAAGATGTACTTTCAAAGAAAATGGATGATGCTAAAAGCGGATTAGAAGCAGCAAAAGAACAATGCAGAATTGCATCTGAAAGAGGAAAAGGCAAAATTTCAAGTGAATTATTAAAAGCTCAAATGAACTTTAAAGTAGCTAAGGAAAATATTCAAGAAAGAAAAGAAGCTAGAGATAAAGAAAAGTTATCAAAATATATAGATGACGAATTAGAATATGCGGAACAATCTGTAGCATTAGCATTACTTGCAGCAGAAGAAGCAAAACTTGCTTTCTTAGAAGCAGTAGATGCACAAAGAGAGTATGACGAAAAATATGGGGAAGAATAATATTCCCCCATTTTTTTTACATATTTGAAAAATATTTTCATATATATTATTAACTAACAAAATGCAAGCAAAAAATTAAGACTAAAAATAGTTGAAATTTGTAAAAAAGAGGTTAATAGTATGAAAAAAATATTATACATATGTTTAGCAATTATTCTTTTATTAACAACCACTAGTCTAGCATCAACAAGCTTTATTTGGAGTGATGATTCTGTATATACAAGTGTAACTCCAACAGAAGAAGTGAATTTAAATTTAGAATCACCAAGTTGTATATTAATAGAACAAACTACTGGAAAAATTTTGTATGAAAAAAATTCACATGAGCAGCTAAGGCCAGCGTCTGTTACAAAAGTAATGAGTGTGTTACTTATAATGGAAGCACTAGATAGTGGAAAAATTTCATTAACAGATAAAGTTCCATGTAGTGAAAATGCAAGTAAAATGGGAGGCTCACAAATTTGGTTAGACGTAAGAGAAGAGCTAACAGTAGACGAAATGTTGAAAGCAATATGTGTAGTTTCAGCAAATGACTGTACAGTAGCAATGGCAGAATTTTTGGCAGGGTCAACAGAGGCGTTTGTAGAAAAAATGAATGCTAAGGCACGAGAATTAGGAATGAAAGATACCTGTTTTAAAAATTGCCATGGGTTAGATGAAGACGGCCATGTAACTTCTAGCTACGATATTTCATTAATGTCAAGAGAGCTATTGCAAAAACATCCTACAATAACAAAATACACAACAATATGGACAGATACCTTAAGAGATGGAAAATCTGAACTTACAAATACAAATAAGTTAATAAGAAACTATAAAGGCGCAACAGGTTTAAAAACCGGTTCAACAGGCTTAGCCTTGTACAATTTGTCAGCAAGCGCAACAAAAAATGACCTTTCACTTATTGCCGTTATAATGAAAGCACCATCTACAAAAGTTAGGTTTGCGGAAGCACAAAAACTATTAGATTATGGCTTTAACAATTATTCATATATTCAATTTGCTAAAAAAGGAAATAGAGTAAAAAGTGTGCCAGTAAACAAAGGAGTAGAAAGTTTGGTAGAAGTTAATTATGAACAAGACAGCGGTTGTTTACTACCAAAAGGAAAGGAAAGAAATGTGGAAGAAATAGTAAATATTCCAGAATATGTAAACTCACCAATACAAGGAGGCGACAAAATAGGAGAGGTAAGATATATGCTAGATGGTGAGCAAATAGGTTATACAAATTTAATAGCAGCAAACACTGTAAAGAAAATAAACTTAAGCAATATGTTCGAAACGGTATTTTTCTCATGGTTTAGAGTTCTACGATAAAATAAATTAAATATTCAGCAAGGTAATAGAAATAGTATTGTTATCAGAAGAGGCATTTATGCAAATATCAGAGTTAGAATCATTACGAAACTTGAAATCTAAAGAACCATAAGAAACAGCTGTATCTCTATCTTTTGGAACATATGTTACACTCTTTCCATGGGGATGTCTTTCTATAACGGTAAGCGAATTGCCAGCTTCAAGTACAGCATTATATAAAGTGCTACTTACTTGGCAATTCCCACCGCCAATTCCTTTTTCAGTCTTATGATTAATAATAATGCTAGCTTCTTTATAACCTTTTTCTATAGTGGGTTTTCCAACCACCTGGTTGAAAGAAAAAGTTTCACCTTTATGAATAATCGCACCATTTAAGGCAGAACAAGTAAGTTCAATATTTACCAATCTGCCTTCAGATTTATCCTTTATTTGAGTAGAATAAGAAGAAATTTCAGTTCCAGTGTTTGAATCAATATTATTTAATATTTCATTTTTATTTTCAACAATACTATAAATTCTGTTTTGAGCAATTTCTTGGTTTACATTAAAAGAAGTCTTTTGGGCATCAGAAAAGTCCGAAAAATAGTCTTTATTATCAGTTGAAGATTTTTTATTATTCATAAAAAAAGCTAAAACAGCTAAAGCAGCAATAACAACAAATAAAACAGCAAATATTATAATTTTATTTTTTTTCATAGCTAATAAATCCTTTCGAATATAGTAATTTTTTATTTATTATTAGCTAATTTATAAAAAATATACTTAAAGAAAGAAAAGTATTATAAACATCTTTTTAGAGTATAAAAATGTTCCTATAGTGAAAAATAAAAGTGCAAGTGGTTGACAAAATGAAAAAATATAGTATAATAAATTATGTAATACAAATTGAGAGGGAAAAAAATGATAGCTAAAATTTGGAAAAAAGTATTGCTATTTATTTTACTAGTAGCATGTTTATTTAATATAGTAAACAAAATAGTACGTAAAAACTCATTAGAGCAGGAATTGCAAGCATCAGCGCAATATGTACAAGAGCAAGAAAAAGAAAATAGAATTAAGTAAACAAAAAAATAAAAAAGTATTGAAAAAGTAAAAAAAATATGTTATTATAAATGACGATATTTTGTTAATAAAGAGAGGAAGAGGTGAATACATAATGAAAGAAGGAATACACCCAGAATATACAGAAGCAACAATAACATGTGCTTGTGGAAATGTAATGAAAACAAATTCAACAAAATCTGATATGAAAGTTGATATATGTTCAAAATGTCATCCATATTGGACAGGTAACTTAAAAAGAGAAACAACTGGTGGTAGAGCAGATAAATTCAAGAAAAAATATGGACTTCAATAAGAAGATGTATAAATTAGAATGGCAAAAGTCATTCTTTTTTTATGTTCTACAGAAACTAGATTTTGGTTTTTTATTTGACAAAAATAAAAAAAATTGTTAATCATTATTTAAATAAACTTAGTGGTTATTTATCAAAGGCAGGATTATTACAAAAACGTCTTTTAAAAATTGAACAACGATTTAAACAATATCAGTATTTTATAAGTTAAGATAAAAGTCGACAAAATGTCGACTTTTTCTATTGAAAAAAACCTAAAATTAATATATAATAGGCGAGTAGAAAAGTAGAAAATGAGGAGAAAAAAGTGAAAATAGTAAATATAGATGAAGAGCTAAAATACATAGAAAAAGTAAATAAAATAAATGAAAATAAAGGTTTAAAATACTACATAATGACAATGGGATGTCAATTAAATGAAAATGATTCTGAAAAATTATGTGGAATGCTTGAAAAAATGAATTATACAAAAACAGAAAATATGAAAGAAGCAGACTTAGTTTTATTCAATACTTGCTGTGTTCGTGAAAATGCAGAGGAAAAACTTTTTGGAAAAGTAGGAGAGGTAAAAAAACAAAAAGAAGAAAAAGGTACAATAATAGCAATTGGTGGATGCATGATGCAAGAAGAACATATTATAAAAAAACTAAAAGAAAGCTATCCATATGTAGATGTAATATTTGGCACACACACACTTCATAAATTTCCAGAAGACTTATATAAAGCTTTAGAAGAAAATAGAAAAATACGTGATATATTAGATATAGATGGTGAAATTGTGGAAGGAATTCCTATCTCTAGGAGTGATAAAACTAAGGCTTCTGTGACAATTATGAATGGATGTAATAATTTCTGTACATATTGTATAGTTCCATATGTAAGAGGAAGAGAAAGAAGCAGAAATCCAAGAGATATAATAGAAGAAATAAGAGAATTAGCTAAACAAGGATATAAAGAAGTTACACTTTTAGGTCAAAATGTAAATTCATATTTAAGAGTAGAACGTGAAAATAATATAGAATTTGAAGAATATGAGGGAGTTAACTCATTTGCATCACTTTTAAGGGCAGTAAATAAAATAGATGGAATAGATAGAATACGCTTTGTATCACCACATCCAAAGGATTTTACAGATGATGTAATAGACGCGATACGTGATTGTGACAAAGTTTGCAAATTAGTACATTTACCTCTTCAATCTGGAAGTACAGAAGTATTAAAAAGAATGAACAGAAAATATACTAAAGAACAATATTTGAATTTAGTAGATAAAATAAGAGAAAAAATACCAGATGTAAGATTTACAACAGATATAATAGTAGGATTTCCTGGAGAAACTACAGAGGAATTTGAAGATACACTAGATGTAGTAAGAAAAGTAAAATTTGAACAAGTATTTATGTTTATATATTCAAGAAGAGTTGGAACACCAGCAGATAAAATGGAAGATCAAATACCAGAAGAAATAAAACATAAAAATTTTGACAAACTAAAAGCTCTAGTAGAAAGTCAAATAGCTGAAAATAACCAAACATATATAGGAACAATGCAAAAAATATTTGTTGAAGGAACAAGCAAAAATAATGAAGAAATGTTAACAGGAAGAACAGATTCAAATAAAGTAGTTGTCTTTGAAGGCGATAAAAGTTTAATAGGAAAAATGATTGATGTAAAAATAGTTTCTGAACATATGTGGTATTTAAAAGGAGAACACTAGGGACGGTCCTTTTCGTTCCGAATTCGGAACATAGGGGACACTCCTACTTTGTTATGTTTCTGAGTACTTAAGCGAAAAAAGTTAAAATAAAAGGATGTTAAATATGAAAAAGTCAAGTAAAGAAGAATTAGAAAACATCATTATGAAAGATAAAATAAGTAATGTTGATGAAAAAATATTATTTACAATAATTCCAGAGCTCAAAGACTGCAAACGGATTTGATCAAAGAAATCCGTACCATTGTTATGATGTGTGGAATCATATACAGGTAGCATTAAAAAATAGTAAAGAAAATTTAGAAATAAGATTAGCATTATTACTTCACGATATAGGAAAACCACATTCTTGCCAAGAAGATGAAAATGGAGTAAGACATTTTAAAGGACATGATAAGAAAAGTGCTGAAATAGCAGAGATAGTATTAAAAAGAATAGGATATGAAGAAAATAAAAGAAAAGAAATAGTTTTTTTAATAGAAAATCATGCTACTACAATAGATATAGAAAAAATAAATAAAAATAATTTAGAATTTTATAAAAAGTTAATATATATACAATATTGTGATGCATTAGCTTATGCACCAGAATATATACCAAAAGTTACAGAAAAATTAGATATAATTTTAGAAAAAATGCAAGAAAGAATAAAAAGAATAGAAGATACAGATAAAGGAGAAAGATAAAAATGGCAGAAAAATCAGAATTTTCACCTATGATGCAAGAATATTTGAAGACAAAGGAAGAATATCAAGATTGTATATTATTCTATCGTTTAGGTGACTTTTATGAAATGTTTTTTGATGATGCAATTAAAGCATCAAAGGAATTGGAGTTAACACTTACAGGTAAGCTATGTGGACAAGAAGAGCGTGCACCAATGTGTGGAATTCCTTTTCATGCTGCAGATGCTTATATTGCAAAATTAATTGAAAAAGGTTACAAAGTTGCCATTTGTGAACAATTAGAAGATCCAAAGCAAGCAAAAGGAATCGTTAAAAGAGGAGTTATTCGTGTAGTAACGCCAGGAACTGTTATAGAAAGCAATTTATTAGATGAAAAGAAGAACAATTATATAATGAGTGTATATAAAACAGGCTTATACTATGGAGTAAGTGTTTGCGATGTTTCAACAGGTGATTTTAGAACTACACAAATTGCAGAAAATAACAACTTTCCAAAATTACTAGATGAAATTTCTAAATTTAATCCTGCAGAAATAATAGTAAACCCTTTTATGTATGATTCTTTAGAAGAAATATCTAAAATAAAAGAGCGATTTGAAGTATATATTTCAAGAGTAAAAGAAGAAGCTTTTTCAAAAAATACAGAAAAACTATTACAAAACTATTTATTTGTAAATGACCATGAAGAAAAAATAGAAAGTTTAGAAGATAAAGAATTAATAGTATCTTCAATAAATGGATTATTAGATTATTTAATAGAAACACAAAAAACTAATTTAGACCATATAAATAAAATAATAGTTTATACTACTACCAAATATATGTCATTAGATATTAGTGCAAGAAGAAACTTAGAAATAACTGAAAAAATGAGAGATAAATCTAAAAAAGGTACACTTTTATGGGTTTTAGATAAAACTTCTACATCAATGGGAGGAAGGCAGCTTAGAAGATGGCTTAACGACCCATTAGTTGATGTGTGGGAGATAAATAACAGATTAGAAGCAGTAAAAGAACTAAAAGACAATATCATTTTAAGAGGAGATGCTATAGAAGCTCTTAAAAAAGTTTATGATATGGAAAGACTAGCGGGAAGAATAGCATATGGAAATGCAACAGGTAGAGATATGATTTCACTTAAAAATTCAACAAACCAACTTCCTTTAGTTAAAAAAGTATTGGAAAATACAAATGCAAAATTATTAAGACATCTATATGAAAATTTAGACGAATTAACAGATATTCATGACTTAATAGAAGAAGCAATTGTAGACGAACCACCAATGTCAATAAAAGAAGGAAACTTAATAAAAATAGGCTATAATGAAGAAATAGACCAATTAAAAAAAGCATCAACACAAGGAAAAACGTGGCTAGTTGAATTAGAAGCAAAAGAAAGAGAGCAAACAGGAATAAAAGGCTTAAAAATAGGATTTAACAGAGTATTTGGTTATTATTTAGAAGTAACAAAATCAAATATGGATTTAGTGCCAGACAGATATATTCGTAAACAAACATTAACAAATGGTGAAAGATACATAACAGAAGAACTTAAAAATTTAGAAAATCAAATTTTAGGTGCAGAAGAAAGAGTTATAAATTTAGAATACAATGCGTTTGTTGAAATAAGAGATGATATAGAAGGAAAAATAAGAAGAATACAAAAATCAGCAGAAGTAATTTCTATATTAGATGTTCTATGCTCGTTAGCACAAGTTGCAGAAGACATGAACTATGTAGAGCCAATAGTTGATAATAGCGGAGTAATAGATATAAAAGACGGACGTCATCCTGTTATTGAAAAAATGTTACCAGCAGGAAGTTTTGTTCAAAATGATACATATTTAGATAAAGGCGATTCAAGACTTGCAATAATTACAGGCCCTAATATGGCTGGTAAATCTACATATATGAGGCAAGTAGCATTAATTACGCTAATGGCTCAAATAGGTTCATTTGTTCCTGCAAGTAGTGCCAAAATAGGAGTTGTAGATAAAATATTTACAAGAGTTGGTGCTTCAGACGATTTAAGCATGGGACAAAGTACTTTTATGGTAGAAATGATGGAAGTAGCAACAATACTAAAAAACGCAACTTCAAATAGTTTAGTAATACTTGACGAAATAGGAAGAGGAACTTCTACATATGACGGACTTTCTATTGCGTGGGCTGTTGCAGAATACATAGCAGACAAAGAAAGATGTGGAGCAAAAACACTATTTGCAACACATTATCATGAATTAACAGACTTGGAAAACAAATTAGAAGGAATAAAAAATTATTCTATAGCTGTTAAAGAAAAAGGAGAAGACATCATCTTTTTAAGAAAAATAGTAAATGGTGGAACAGATGAAAGTTATGGTGTTCATGTTGCGCGCTTAGCAGGAGTTCCAAAAGACGTAACTAAAAGAGCAAATGAGATATTACGTTCATTAGAAAGAAAAAATATCTTAAATGGAAAGCAAATAGAAAGCAAAAAGCAAGTTGAAGGACAATTAGATATGGGAAACTATAAATTAGCAGAACTTGCACAAGAGATAGACAAAATAGACTTAAATGTGTTAACACCAATAGATGCACTAAACACATTGGTTAAAATTAAAGAGAAAATGTCATAAGTAGCAATTGGGGACAGTCCCTAATTGCTACTTTTTCTCAATTTGGGACACTGCTATAAGATAGCGATTTATGGTAAAATTTGTCGAAAATTTCTTGAAAAATTTTACATAAAAGTAATTGACTTATAAGTAAAAATAATGTAAAATAAAACAAGCTCGAAAGGAGAAAAAATATATATGAAAATAATAGGAAACCAAGCAATATTTACAAAAGAAGAAGAAGAGAGAATAGACAGATTATTAGCAGAAGCAGATGAAGAACAAAAAAGAAACGGGAATAAATATTATACAGATGAAGAAGTATGGAAACCAATTTTAGGTGAAAAATTATACAATCAATTAATTGAAGAAGAAAAATGGGGGAAGAATAGGAGAGTAGTATTATAGATACATATCATACTATATATCAGAAAAGTGCGCAATTAGATATATCTAATATTAAAATATATATTAAGTATAAATTGTGCAATCCAATTGCTGCTTCACGATTTATAACAGAAATTAGAAAAAGTATACTATTACTAAAACAAATTCCATATATAGGGGCTAAATATGATGAAAGCGGTGACAACAGATTTAAAATCTATAAAAATTTTTTAATCTTTTATGAAATCCAAGAAGAAGAAAAGTTAGTTATAATAAAAAGAATAATACATAGGAGTGTCAACTTATAAACCTATAAAAGCTTGACTTTTATTAATAATGCCTAAAAAATAAGAAAAGAAAGGAGCCAATAATTAAAGTATTTTAAATGTTTTAATTATATATGGTAATATGAATTTATACAAAGCAGATATAGAATATTGCAATTATTTACATTATTATGAACCTAAAATAGCATATATAGAAAACGAAAAGGAAAATAGGCCATTTATAGGAGTTATATTAAATGTAAATGGTAAGAATTTTTTTGCGCCATTAACATCACCCAAAAGAAAACATTTAACTATGAAAAATATGCAAGATTTTTTAAAAATAGATAGCGGAAAATTAGGTGGAATCAATTTAAATAATATGATACCTATACCAAGTAGATATTTAGAAAAAATAGAAATAGGCGAAATAGAAGATAGAAAATATAAATATATGCTTGAAAATCAAATGAGATGGATTAAAACAAATACATTAAGAATTCAAAATAGAGCAAGAAATTTATATTATATAATATCAAATGGACATGCAAATAAAGAGCTGCAAGATAGATGTTGTAATTTTAAAAGACTAGAAAAGATATGTGACAATTACATGAAAGAAAACCATGTAAATGAAGAAGAAATTTTATATGCATATTTTTCAGCATAACTATTTATTTTTTTCAATCTTTTGTATATAATAAAAAAGAAACTTTGGAAACATTTTATAGTGAAGATTTCTAGGAGGGAAAAAATGAATTTAGAAGAAGCTAAAAATCAGATAGATGAATTAAGAAAAAAGTTGGAGTATTATGCTAACAAGTATTATGACGAGGACAAGCCAGAAATAACAGATTACGAATATGATATGATGATGAATAGGCTAAAAGCTTTAGAAAAAGAATTTCCAGAGCTTATAACAAAGGATTCATTAACACAAAAAGTAGGTGGACATGTTAAGGAAGGCTTTAAAGAAGTAGTTCATGAAGTGCCACTTCAAAGTCTTCAAGATGTATTTTCTTTTGAAGAATTAAGAGAATTTGATGATAGAATAAAAAAACAAGCAATAGAAGAAAATGAAGAATTACGTTATGTTGTAGAAACAAAAATTGATGGATTATCAACAGCTTTAGAATATGTTGATGGTGTGTTTGTAAGAGGTGCAACAAGAGGAAATGGCTTAATTGGAGAAGATGTTACAGATAATTTAAGAACCATAAAAAGTATTCCCAAAGTATTAAATGAAAAAGTAACAATAACTGTACGTGGAGAAGTATTTATTGGAACAAAGGAATTCGAAAAATTAAATGAAGAGCAAGAAGTATTAGGTAAAAAAACATTTGCAAATGCAAGAAATGCGGCTGCAGGTTCTTTAAGACAACTAAATTCAAAAGTGACAGAAGAAAGACCATTAGACATATTTATATTTAATGTACAAAAATGGGATGAAAATAAATTTAACTCACACTATGACCAATTAAACTATTTAGAAAAATTAGGATTTAATGTAAATCCTGTAAGAATATTATGCAAAAATCAACAAGAAGTAGAAGAAGCAATTAATAAAATAGGAGAGGATAGGGAAAAATTATCATTTGGTATAGATGGAGCAGTTGTTAAAGTAGATTCACTTTCGTTTAGAGAAAAATTAGGAACGACATACAAAACACCCAAATGGGCAATAGCGTATAAATATCCACCAGAAGCAAAAGAAACTATATTAAAAGATATAGTTTGCCAAGTAGGTAGAACAGGTGTAATAACACCAATGGCAATATTAGAGCCAGTAAAAGTTGCAGGTTCAACAATATCTAAAACAACACTTCATAATGAAGACTTTATAAAAGAAAAAGACTTGAAAATAGGAGATACAGTTGTTATTCAAAAACAAGGAGATGTTATACCAGAAGTAATAAAAGTTGTAAAAGAAAAAAGAACAGGCGCAGAAAAAAATTTTGAAATGCCTAAGGTTTGTCCAGTATGTGGAGCACAAGCAGTAAGAGAAGAAGGCGAAGCTGCAACAAGGTGTATAGGAATAGAATGCCCTGCACAACTTTTAAGAAGTATAGTTCATTTTGTTTCTAAAGAAGCAATGGATATAGATGGACTTGGCTATAAAATAGTGGAACAACTAATAGAAAAAGGTCTAATAAAAAATATAGCAGATATTTACACTTTAAGCTTAGAAGATATAGCTTCATTAAAGAAAAATGGAAAGAAGTTTGCAGGTAATTTAATAGACTCAATAGAAAAAAGTAAAAAACAAGACTTATTCCATGTGATAAATGCATTAGGAATAAGACAAGTAGGAATTAAAGCAGCAAAAGTTTTGGCTAAAAAATATAAGACTATGGAAGAGCTTTCAAATGCAAGTTTTGAAAGTTTAGCTTTAACAGACGATGTAGGAGAAATTACAGCAAATAACATTATAGAATTTTTCGCACAAGAGCAAACTAAAGATATTATTAAAAGACTTAAAGATTTAGGTGTAAATATGGAAAGTATGCAAGAAGAAAATATAGATAATCGCTTTGAAGGAAAAGTCTTTGTATTAACAGGAGCTTTAAGCAAATATAATAGAAAAGAAGCGGAAGATTTAATAGAAAAATATGGTGGAAAAACATCATCTTCTGTATCTAAAAAAACATCATATGTATTAGCTGGTGAAGATGCAGGCTCAAAACTTACAAAAGCACAAGAATTAGGAGTAATAATCTTAAGTGAAGAGGAATTTGAAAAAATGACAAATTAATATATTACAGAAAGGAAAAGATAAAAAATTGATAGAAACTAAAAAGTTAATAGACAATATAAAAGAATATATAAAAGGGCAAGAAGTACCAAGCCAAATAAAAGAAGTGATAGAAAAAAGTTATTCAGAATATGAAATTGCATATAAAAAATTTATAGCAAATATAGGAATAATAATAAAAGGAAATAAAGAATTAGAAGAAAAACTTGCAAGGATAAAACAGTGTGCAGATAGGGAATATGAAGAAGATAAAATGGCAACAAGGGAAATGACAAATTCAGTATTTGAACATAAATTGAATAGAATGCAAGAAAAAAATATAATATTAATTAGAAATTTTGTAGAAGAAGAGTTTGAAGAAGATGAAGAAGAAGCTAAAAATTCAGTAAGTTTTGAAAAAGAAAATCAGAATTGTGCGGTAGGAATAAGGGAAAGCGTTGTATCAGAAATAGATTCTTCTGCAAAAGGAGTAATTACTAAAGTAAGAAATTACATACCAAAGACAAAGGAAAATGAAAAATATATAGAAAACCTAGAGAAAATTTTAAAAATGGAAGTAAATAAAATATTAAGTAGAGCAAAAGGAAAAATACCAGAAGAAGTAATAGAAGAATTAAGAAATTTAGATGAAAAAGTGGAACAAAAAGTATTTGAGAGATACCAAGCACAAAAAGAAATAAAAGCAAAAAGAACCACGAGAGCTAATTTTGTAGAAGGCTTAGCAGTTAAAGTTGATAGCGAAGAAGCGGTAAATAGAGTTATAGAAGAACAACAAAAAGAAACAGCACTTAGTATATACAAAGAAAATTGGTGGGAAGGAAAATAAATATATGGACGGAAAAGAAAAATATACCTTTGAAAGATTTGAACAAGAATTAGACGATGGATATGAATTATACTATACATACGTTAGAAATAGATATATGTTGTTTAAAACTGCAGAAAATTGTTATACACAAAAACTATTATCTATTCATGAAAAAAATCCACACCCTATAATGGAAATGCTTACTAAAAAAAGAATATATGAAATGTTTCCATTTATGGAAAAAATAGAATATAAAGTAAGAGATTAAACTAATAGGACATTTTGGAAACTTAAGTATATTGTAACTTCCAAAATGTCCGATAGGGTTAGTCCTTAGGATTAACATTTATAGTTTTATTATTGGTATATATAACCATGCCTGGTTTGCTGCCACTAGGCTTTTTAACATATTTTACAAAACAGTAGTCAACAGGAACATTTGAAGAAAGCTTAGCTTTGCTGTGTTGAGCAGCTATTTTACAACAAGCAACAAGAGTATGTTCTTTTACTTCTGAACCATTACATTTTAGTAAACAGTGGCTGCCACGAATATCTTTGGTATGAAACCAATAATCTTCGTTTTTGCCAAGTTTGGTAGTTATATAGTCATTTTGCTTGTTGTTTTTACCAACATATAAAGTAAAACCATCTACAGTATAGACGATTGGCTCGTATTCATCGTGAACTTTCTTCTTATTAACTTTATTTTTCTTAATAGTAGCTTTTTCTTTACCTTTAAAAATACCATTTTCAGAAATCTCTAAATAAATTTCATCTAGGTCAGAAATTGAATTAGCACTTTCTAGCTCATAAACTATACTTTCTAAGTATTCAATTTCTTTTAGAGTATCTTGCTTTTGAACACTTACAATATCTAAAGTATTTTTTAATTTATGATATTTTTTAAAAAACTTTTTAGCATTGTAAGAAATGGAAATAGTTTTATCCAAAGGAATTTTAAGCTCATTATTATTATCATAATAATTTTCTAAAGTAATGCTTTCGGCATTTTCATTAGAATTCAATCTATATAAATTAGAAGTTATAAGTTCTCCATAAATTCTGTATTTATCCATGTTATCACATTCTTTTAATTTAGCATTTATATTGTCAAGCTTTTTAGATATCTTTTTAAGAGCAGTTAAAACAAGCTTTAAAAGGCTATTTTTATATGAATTAACATTATCTAATTGTTCTTTCTTACTATAAAAATCATCTAAAAAGAAATTAACTTGCAAAAGCTTATTATTAGAAGAAGATATTGTATACTCATTTTTTGAATAACTTACTAATTTAACATTGTTAGTTTCAATATTAGCTAGAAGAGAACGTATAGTATTATATAAGTTAGAAAGTTCTGTTTGTGAAAAATTAGTGTTAGAAATATTTAAATTTTCTAAAGTTGACAAAACAAAACTATTACTAAAACCTGTATAATTACTAACAAGCGATTTTGCAACATCTTGCTCAATAGCATTTATAAAATCTTCTTCAGAAGTGTTATAAAAATCTTTTTTATTGTCATTGCTTGGTAGTACATATTCTCGTGCAGGCAAAATGTCGCGAAGAGAACCAGAAGAAACATCTAAATGCCTTAGACTATCTATAATTTTATTATTTTCATTTAATAAAATTATATTACTATGTTTTCCCATAAGTTCAATTACTATTTTTTTTCTTAATCTATCATTAAGCTCATTATAGCCCTCAAGCTCGATTGTAACAATTCTTTCTAAATTTAAAGTAGAAATATTAATAATTCTAAAGCCAACTAAATGTTTTCTAAGAAGCATACAAAAATTAGGTGCATTTAGAGGATTAGGTTTACTAGTTGTAGTTAAATGGATACGATAACTATTTGAAGAAATATTGCAAAGTAAACAATAATTTTTTCCGCCAGAATAAATGCCTAATAAAATTTCATTTGAATTAGGCATATATACTTTATTTATTTTCCCATTTATTAAACATGTATTTAATTCTGATACTACAGATTTTAGAACTATTCCATCAAAAGCCATATAGATAACTCCTTTTTATTATATTTTATTTATAAGATACTATTTTAGTTAAAAAATCTCTATAATTTCTACAATTATAATATAATAATTGGAAAATAGCAATAAAAAGTTAAAAAACTCTTGACATTGTAGGGAAAACTGCCATATAATACAGCTAAATAATGAAATTCAACAAAGGGGAATAAAAAATAAAATGCAAAACAATAACGTCTATTTCTCAGTTACAGATGAATATAAAGACATGAGTGATGAAGATTTAATTATTTTAATTAAATCTGGAAACAAGTGCGCTCTTGAATTTCTTATTGAAAAATATAGAGAATTAGTAAATATGAAAGTAAGTAAGTTTTTTATGATAGGGGCAGAGAAAGAAGATATAGTGCAAGAAGGATTAATAGGGTTATTTAAAGCGATTCAAAATTATAACCCAGACAAGCAAAATTCTTTTAAAACTTTTGCTAACCTATGTGTAGAAAGGCAACTAATAACAGCAATAAAATCTTCTAATAGACAAAAACATATGCCGCTTAATTCATATTTATCATTAAATACAACAGCATATGAAAATGATGAAGATTCAAATTTAATAGAAATATTTAACTCACATCAAATAGAAGACCCATTAGATACAATTACTAAAAAAGAATATTATGAATCTGTGGAACATGCAATAGATAAGTCTTTAAGTGATTTTGAAAAAAGAGTATTAAATAGATATATTCAGGGAGAAAGTTATACTCAAATTGCTGAAAAACTTGATGCTCCAGTAAAATCAATAGACAACGCTATTCAAAGAATTAGAAAGAAGGCAATCAAAAATATGGAAAATGATGCCTAAAAAGAGTGCAATTTTAAGCACTCAGTACATTTGCTACTATAGCTCAGTAGGCAGAGCGCTACCTTGGTAAGGTAGAGGTCACCAGTTCGATTCTGGTTAGTAGCTCCAAAAGTAAATACCTGCATTTGCTTATATTCAAAGCATTTGCAGGTATTTTAAAATCATAATTGTTTGTTCATTATATTCAATATTTTATATGTTTTCAATATAAAAGTAGTCAAAAAACTAGTCAAAATTATTCGTATTTTTTATATATTCGTAAAGCTTGCTTTTTCTTTTTCTTTTGTCAAAATTTATATAAAAAATATTGTAAAAAGAAGTAATTTAATTTATACTAAAAATATAAGCAAAGAGATAATAAAATTATACAAACATGAAGGAGAATACAAATGGAAAAAATAAAAAAGAACGAAGAATATATTGTAGATATTATAGATTATGGTATGAATGGTGAAGGAATTGCAAAAATAAATGATTTCACCATATTTATTCCATATGCCATGAAAGGTGAAAAAGTAAAAATACTCATAGTGAAAGTGCTTTCATCTTATGGATATGGAAAAATGGTAGAAATATTAGAAAGATCACCTTTTAGAGTAGAAGAAGATTGTAGTACATATAAAAGATGTGGAGGCTGTGATTTAAGACATATTGATTATGAAGAAACATTAAATATAAAACAAGAAATGGTACAAAATTTAGTAAATAAAATGTTAGATAAAAAGGTCAATGTACATAAAACAATAGGAATGGGAAATCCATATAATTATAGGAATAAAGCACAATTTCCAGTAGGACTAAATAAACAAGGAGAAGTACAAGTAGGAGTCTTTGCACAAAGAACACATGAAATAATAGGAATAAAAGAATGTTTTATTCAAAATATAGAAGCACAAAAAATAGCATTTTCTATTCAAAAATTTATAATAGAAAAAAATATACCAGTATATAATGAAGAAACATTAGAAGGATTAATTCGCCATATAGTAATAAAAGTAGGAATTCGTACACACGAAATAATGTGTATACTAGTTGTAAATGGTAAAAAAATACCATATGAAACAGAGCTTGTTGAAATGCTTGTAAGACAATACAATGTAAAAACAATTGTAAAAAATATAAATATGAAAAACACAAATGTAATACTAGGATATGAAAATATAGTTCTTCATGGAGATGGATATATTTATGATATATTAGGAGATTATACATTTAAAATTTCTCCAATGTCATTCTACCAAGTAAACCCAGTGCAAGCAGAAGTTTTATACAATACAGCAATAGAAATGGCAGATTTAAGTAAAAATGACATATTATTTGACTTGTATTGTGGAATTGGAACAATAGGGATTTTTGCTTCAAGCTATGTGAAAAAAGTGTATGGAATAGAAATTGTAGAGCAAGCAATTGAAGACGCAAAAGAGAATGCAAAGATAAATAATATTGAAAATATAGAATTTTTTGCAGGAGATGTAGAAAAAATATTTTCTAATTTAATGGAAAAGAAACAAGTGTATCCTGATGTAATAATAGTGGACCCACCTAGAAAAGGATTGGACAACAATACAATTAATAATATTTTAGCAGTTAAACCTAAGAAGGTAGTTTATATTAGTTGCAATCCTGCAACTATGGTAAGAGATATGAAGCAACTTAATGAAAATTATGAAATAGGCAATATACAACCAGTAGATATGTTCCCGTTTACTAGTCATGTGGAGTGTGTGGCAGTGCTACAACTAAAACAAGACGTGTAATACTTGGTTTTGTTAGGAGAATAGAATATGAAAGATTATTATAAATGGTGTTTAGATATGAAATGATATATCAAATAAAATTAAATGATAAAAACAAATATGATTTTTTTAAGAGTAGAAGAAATGAGTTTGAAAAATATTATGGAAAATAAAATAATAAGGGAAATTGATTAATACGTGAATATAAGAAGGAATGGATATTTTTTTATGTCTGTTCCTTTTTTATCTAAAAAGACTTTAAAAAATGAGAAAAATATTATAAAATAGGATAGAAGTGTAAAAAAGGAAAAGGTAAAAAATGAATAAAAAATGGGAATATATAGAATTAGATGAAGAAAAACTAAAAAATGTAGAAAAAATCAAAAATGAATATGGAATAAGCAGTTTACTTGCTAAAATTTTGGTAAACAGAAATTTAACTAAAAAGGAGGACATTGACTTATTTTTAAGACCCAATAGACATGATTTTCACAATCCTTATTTAATGCCAGATATGGCAAAAGCAGTAGATAGAATAATAAAGGCTATTAATAATAATGAAAAGATATTGATATATGGAGATTATGATGTAGATGGAATTACAAGCGTTACTGTGGTAAAAAGTTTTTTACTAGAAAGAAATGCACAGGTAACACATTATATTCCAAATAGGCTAAATGAAGGATATGGGTTAAATAAAAAAGCAATAGAAAAAATAGCGAAAGATGGAGTAAATTTAATAATTACGGTAGATTGCGGAATTTCTGGAATCGAAGAAGTAGAATATGCAAATTCTTTAGGGCTAGAGGTTATTGTAACAGACCACCATGAAGTTGGAGAAAAGTTGCCTAATGCAATAGCAGTAGTAGACGCCAAAAGAAAGGATAATACATATCCATTTAGAGAACTTGCGGGAGTTGGAGTAGGTTTTAAATTAATTCAAGCAATATCTCAAAAATTAGAATTGGAAGAAAAGGAATATTTGAAATATTTGGATATTGTGTGTATAGGAACAATATCTGACATAGTACCATTGGTAGATGAAAATAGGGTTATAGCAAAGCTCGGTTTAAAACTAGTGGAAGTAACAAAAAATATTGGCTTAAAAGCATTGATAGATGTAGCAGGATATAAGCAAATAGACTCTTTTACTGTTTCATTTGGACTAGCTCCACGAATAAATGCTTGTGGTAGAATGGGAAAGGAAAAAGAGGCTTTAAATCTATTTTTAACAAAAGACCCGAAAGTAGCAAGTGAAATTGCAATAAGATTAAATGAATACAATGTTGAAAGACAAGAAATTGAAAAAAAAATATATGAAGATGCTGTAAAGAAAATTGAGGAAGGAAAAGAAGAAAAGCCAGCAATAGTATTAGGAAGTGAAGATTGGCATCACGGAGTAATAGGAATTGTTTCCTCAAAGATAACGGACTTATATTTTAAGCCTAGTATATTAGTTTGCTTTGAAGGAGAAGAAGGAAAAGGGTCTGGAAGAAGCATCCCAGGGTTTGACATTTATGAAAGTTTAACAAATTGCAGTGAAAATTTAGAAAAATTTGGTGGACATTCTATGGCAGTGGGTGTTACAATAAAAAAGCAAAATTTTGAAAAATTTAAAGAAGAATTTGAAAAATATGCACAAAATAGCAATATATGTGATATAATACCTATTATTAAAATTGACGAAGAAGTTACTTTAGCAGATGTGAGCATAAAAGCAGTAGAAGAATTAAAAATGTTGGAGCCATATGGCGAAGCAAATAAAACACCATTGTTTATGTACAAAAATTTGAGAATACATTCAATAAGAACTTTATCAGAAGGAAAGCACATAAAATTAACACTAAAGGATAATAATTTTTATATAGATAGTATAGGATTTAATTTAGGACATTTAGCACAAGAATATCAAATCGGAGATAAAGTTGATGTAGTTGGATTTCTTGAAATAAATAAATTTAATGGAAGAGAAAATTTACAAATTAATTTAAAAGATTTAAGAAAATCATATTAAAAAATTATTATGCAAAATAGTTTTTTAAAATTTATATAAAAATTATAAAGTCAGATAGGAAGTGAGAATATGCAAGAAGCAAAAGTAGAATATACAATTGAAGATATTGTAAGTAAAATGAAAAAGAACAATAAAAAAGCAGATATAAAGCTTATAATGAAGGCGTATAACTATGCAAAAGAAAAACATGGAGACCAATTAAGAAAATCAGGGGAACCATACATAATTCATCCAATTCAGGTGGCATATACTTTAGCAGAGCTAGGGTTAGATGACAAAAGTGTTTGTGCTGCACTTCTTCATGATGTAGTAGAAGATACAGAAGTTACGCATCAAGATTTAATAAATGAATTTGGAATAGAAATTGCAGAAATGGTAGATGGAGTAACAAAACTTAGTAAATTAAATTATGAATCTGTAGAAGAAGCACAAGTTGAAAATTACAGAAAAATGTTCCTAGCAATGGGAAAAGATATACGTGTAATAATGATAAAACTTTCAGATAGACTTCATAACATGAGAACTTTAAAATATTTATCAAGAGATAGACAAATAGCAAACGCAAAGGAAACAATGGATTTGTATGCGCCACTTGCAAATAGACTTGGTATTTATTCTTTAAAATGGGAGTTAGAAGATTTATCTTTTAAATATCTATATCCAGAAGAATATAGAGAAATAGTAGAAGGAATAGACAAAAAAAGAGAAGAACGTTTACAATTCATAGACAAGATAGAAGCTCAAATAAAACAAGAATTAAAAAAACAAAAAATAGAAGCAGAAATTACAGGACGTGCAAAGCATTTATATAGTATTTATCGAAAAATGAAAAGAGATAATATCACTTTAGACCAAATATATGACTTATTTGCACTTCGAATAATTGTAAATTCAGTAAAAGACTGCTATGCAGCCTTAGGTGTAGTACATGAACTATATAACCCAATGCCGGGTAGATTTAAAGACTATATTGCAGTTCCAAAACCCAATATGTACCAATCACTACATACAACGTTAATTGGAGAAAAAGGAACGCCATTTGAAGTACAAATTCGTACTTGGGATATGCATAGAATTGCAGAATATGGAATTGCAGCACACTGGGCATACAAAGAAGCAAGTTTTGCAAAAGGAAAAAAGGCAAATGTAAAAGTTTCAGAAGACAAATTAGCATGGCTTCGTGAAACTTTAGAGTGGCAAAAAGATATGCAAGATCCACAAGAATTTTTGAACACATTAAAAACAGAATTATTTGAAGATGAAGTGTATGTATTTACTCCAAAAGGAGATATAAAAGTACTTCCAAGCGGCAGTACACCAATAGATTATGCTTATAGCATACATGCTGAAATAGGACATCATATGACAGGCTGTAAAATAAATAGCAAAATGATGCCAATAATAACAAAGCTAAAAAATGGAGATATTGTGGAAATAATAACTTCAGAAAATAGTAAAGGGCCAAGTAGGGACTGGCTTAAATTTATACAAAGTTCAACCGCTAAAAATAAAATAAATGCATGGTTTAAGAAAAATCAAAGAGAAGAAAATATAGTAAAAGGGAAAGACCTAATAGAAAAAGAAATTAAACGTATAGGTATGAGCTACGATGATTTATTTAAACTAGAATTTATTCAAGGAGCATTAAATAGGTATAAATTTGCAACAATAGAAGATATGTATGCAGCCGTTGGCTTTGGAGCAATAACTTCAGGGAAAATAATAGCAAGAATATTAGAAGAATATAGGAAAGTTCATAAAGAAGAAAATGTTGAGCAAAAATTAGAAGAGCTAAGCAAGGAAAAGTCAAGAATAAAGCCTTCAAAATCTGGTATAGTAGTAAAAGGAATAGACAACTGCTTAGTAAAACTTTCAAAATGTTGCAATCCTGTTCCTGGAGATGAAATAGTCGGATATATCACAAGAGGAAGAGGCGTTTCAATTCATAGAGCAGATTGCAAAAACTTAAAAGATTTATTTGAAGATGAAGAAAGCAGAATGATAGATGTATACTGGTATACCGAAAAAGAAGCTGCCTACAATGTAGATATTGAAGTATATGCAAATGATAGAGCAGGACTTTTAGCAGATATAATATCACAAATAAGTGCTTCAAAAACAAAATTAATTGCTGTATCTTCAAGGGCAAATAAAGAAAGAATAGCAATTACAGAAATAACCGTAGAAGTAGAAAACTTGGAGCAATTGAATGTAGTGTTAAAAGCGATTAGAAAAGTTGATAGTGTATATGAAGTTAAACGTAAGAAATAGCTAAAACAAATGAAAAACTTCGTATTGCTTCGTTGCCAAAAAAACTTGAAAAATACTCGATGTACAACATAATAGAGAAAATACAAAAGAAGGGGAAGAAAATGATATTAAAAAGATTAAAAGTAAATACAGCATTAGGAGAGCCAACAAATTCTTATATAGTAGAAGATGAAGAAAGTAAAGAAACAATGGTTATAGATCCGGGAGGAGAAGCTGATAAAATTATTGATATGTTAGATACTTTGGGCGTAGATAAGTTAAAATATATATATTTAACACATTGCCACGGAGACCATTTTGGAGCAATTTTGGATTTAAAAGCTAAAAAGGGTGGGAAAGTATTAATTCACAGAGATGATGCAGAAGGCTTGTATAATCCATCAATTAGTCTTACTTACTATATAGGAATGGCAGATATAGAACTAGAAGCGGATTCTAGAGTGGATGAAGGTGATATAATACATCTAGGAAATTTAGAATTTAGAGTAATACATACACCAGGTCATACAAAAGGAGGAAGTTGTTTATATTGTAAAGAACAAGGTCTATTATTTTCAGGGGATACCCTATTTAAAGGAACTTGGGGAAGGACAGATTTACCAACAAGTAATTTCCCAGATATAATAGCATCAATAACAAATAAATTAACAGTACTTCCAGACGATACAATAGTATATCCAGGACATGGAAGAATGACAACGATAAGAGAAGAAGAACCAATATACTTAGAATTAAAACCACGATTAGATTAAAATTGTACCATTAGGGACATTTTGGAAAAGTCCCATTTGGGGTCAAGATAGGAGGAAATAAAATGAACAAAATAGAACCTAGAACATTACCAGGCTTTATGGAACTGCTACCAAAAGAGCAAATTCTATTTAATAAAATGAAAGAAAAAATACAAAAATCATATGAAAAGTTTGGCTTTTTACCAATAGATACACCAATAATAGAAATGTCAGATGTACTTTTAGCAAAAGCTGGTGGAGAAACAGAAAAACAAATCTATCGTTTCCAAAAAGGAGATAATGATTTAGCTCTTCGTTTCGATTTAACAGTGCCACTTGCAAAATATGTAACTGAATATTATAACGATTTAAGTTTTCCTTTTAGAAGATATCAAATAGGAAAAGTATATCGTGGAGAAAGACCACAAAAAGGAAGATTCCGTGAATTTTATCAATGTGATATAGATATTATAGGAGATGGAGAATTAAGCATAATAAATGATGCTGAAATGCCAGCTGTAATATATAATACAATTAAAGATTTAGGATTTGAAGATTTTACAATATGTATAAATAATCGTAAATTGTTATCTGGTCTATTCAAAGAGTTAGACTTAGAAGATAAATCAGTAGACATTATGCGTATAATAGATAAAATCGAAAAAATAGGCAAAGAAAATGTTATAGAATGTTTAAAAGATTTAGAATTAAGTGAAAATCAAATAAATGACATAATAAATTTTATTGAAATTAGTGGAACAACTGAAGAAAAAATAGATTCATTAGAAAAATTAAATTATACTAATGAAATATTTAACGAAGGTTTAGAAGAACTAAAACAAGTTGTAAAATATGTTAAAGTTTTTGGTGTTCCAGATTCTAATTTTAAAGTAGACTTAACAATAGCAAGAGGTTTAGACTATTATACAGGAACAGTTTATGAAACATTTTTAAATGAATATCGTGAACTAGGAAGTGTTTGCTCAGGCGGAAGATATGATAATTTAGCAGAATATTACACAGATAAAAAATTACCAGGAGTAGGAATTTCTATAGGGTTAACAAGATTATTCTATAAATTAAATGAACTAAATGCACTAAAAGAAGAACAAAATTCAATAGCAAAAGTTCTAGTAGTTTCAATGGTAGAAGATAATTCAAAAGCACTAGAAGTAGCAACAGCACTAAGAAGCCAGAATATAAATGCAGAAGTTTATTTAGAAAACAAAAAAATAAAAGCTAAATTCAAATATGCAGATAGACTTGCTATTCCATATGTTATAGTAATAGGAGAAGATGAAATAGCAAACAATACAGTTACTTTAAAAAATATGCAAACAGGAGAACAAGAAACTCTAAAAATAGAAGAAGTAATTAAGAATATTAAATAAAATTACTATTAAATATAATAAGTAAATTAAGAGGAAAAAATGAAAAGTAAATTAAAAATATTATTATATACAGTATTTATATTTATAGCTATTACATTATATTCAAAAGTACAAGCAACAGGAGTAGACGGAACAACAATAGTACTTAATCCGCGGACATGGTGCAAATTGGACAGGCTGTGCAAATGGACAATATAACCTTGTTGAAAAGAATGTGACTCTAAAAATTACCAATTATTTAAAAGAGGAACTTTCTAAATATTATGGTGTAAATGTTATATTAACACATGATGGAGTAAATTTCCCTAACAATGATGCTAGCGATTTGGCAGCAAGAGCAATGGTAGCAAGAAATAATAACGCAGATTTATATGTTAGTATACACATAAATGATGAAAAAACACATACTAAAACAGGTGCTAATGTTTTTGTAACAAGTAGAACAGAACTTCCAAAGTACAAAGAAGGAATGACAATTTTAGGAAACAAAATATTAGCTAATTTAAATAAATTAGGAATAGAAAATAATGGAGTTGTAAATGACAAATTGTGTAATGACCATGAACCAAGATATCAATACTATGACGGAAGTCAGGCAGATTATTATGCAGACATTCGTCATGCTATGAGAGGGGATAGTTTAGAAGATTTAGGAGCTGATTTTAGTGACGGTTCAGGAATACCAACAGTTTTAATAGAACATTGTTATATGAATAGTAGTGATGTGCAATTTCTAGATTCAGAAGAAGATTTGAAAAAATTAGCAAAAGCAGATGGTGATGCAATAGTCGAGTACTTAAAATTAAGACCTAAAGAAGACGTAATAAGTAGTATGACAATTGATAAGGAAAACATAAATTTATTAGCAGGAGAAAAAGCAAAAGTAACAGTAACTTTAGGACCAAACACAGCAAAGAATAAAGAGGTAAAATGGACAACAAATAATGAAAAAATAGCAAAAGTAGACCAAAATGGAAATATAGAAGCAGTAGGAACAGGAATTGCAAAAATAACAGCTACATCTGTAGATAACCCTAATATTAATAAAACAGTAACAATAAATGTAGAAAAAGAAGAAGTAAAATTTGAAAAAGAAACCGAAAATATATTAGTTGGAAGCTCTAAAATATTAAATGTAAAAGTCACTCCAAGTTGGATAGAAAATAAAAAGCTTGTATGGAAAAGTGATAATAAAGATATTTTAGAGGTATCACAAGAAGGAAAAATTACAGCGAAAAAAGAAGGAACAGCAACTATAAAAGTTACGTGGAAAGACAAAAAAATATCAAATGAAATAAAAGTAAATGTAATAAAGCTTGCAAAAGATATAAAAATAGATATAAAGAAATACAAAGTTGAAAACAATAAAATAAGTTGTATTGGGGCAAAAGTAAAAATAGACGATTTTTTAAAAAATATTAATTTAAGTAGTAATTTAACAGTAACTATTGAAAAAACTAACAAAAATCAAGAATATATAGGAACTAATACAAAATTAGTAATCAAAGAAAAAGAGCATCAATTAGTACTAAAAGAATATGATTGTTTAATATATGGTGATATTAATGGAGATGGAAAAATATCAGCCTTAGACTATACACTAATAAAAAATCATATTATGGATGTAAAGAAAATAACAGATGCTAATATGAAACTTACAGCAGATGTAAATGGAGATAATAAAATATCAGCATTAGATTATACTTTAATAAAAAATGATATTATGGATGTGAAAAAAATAACACTAAAGTAAAGAGGGAGAAAAATGAAGAAAATAAAAAATAGTACAATTTTTGCAATAATTTTAACTATATTAGTAATTGGAATTCATACTAATATACATGCGGCAGGAATGGGAATGAGCATTAATAAGTCATCTGCTTATGTAGGAGATAGTTTTAGTATAACAATATCTGGAATTAATGGAAAAGTTTCTATTAGTGGAAATTCAAACGTTTCACTTAGTACAAGTGGAACAAAATGGGTAGAAGGAAGTATGACAATAACAGGAACTGCAAAGTCAGTAGGAACAGGGACTATTACAGTAACACCAATAGATGCAAGTACAACAGGTGCAGACCCAGTAGAGGTAACAAAAGCTTTAAGCAAAAGTATTACAATTAAAGAAAAAGTGGTAGAAACACCACCAGCGAAGACAACAACTTCTACAACTGCAACAAGTAAAAATACTACCAATACTACAAATAACACAAAAACGACTACTAAAACTAAAGTAGAAGCAAAAGTAGAAGATAATTTCTATATATCAGCCATAACACTAAAAGGAATAAAAGAAAATGGAGAGCAAGTAGAAATTGGCATTTCTCCTGAATTTAACAAAGATACATACGAGTATACCTGCAATATTGCAGCAGATATTCAAAAAATAGATTTACAAAAAGATGCAGGCGATTATACAAATTCTATTGTTGTAACAGGATTAGATGAATTAATAGAAGGAGAAAATACAATAAAATTATTGCTTGCAGCAGAAGACCACGAATCAAAAACATATACAATAAAAGTCATAAAAGAAGCAAAAGAAGTAATAGAAAATGAACCAGAACCAGAGCAAGAAGAAAATACAGACAATAACAAAGAAAAAGCAGAAACAAAAATGATATCAATGCCAGTATATTTGTTCATAATAATGCAAATAATAATAATTGTGGTAGAAGTAATTGTTATCTACTTCATTCCTTGGAAAAAAATAATAAAAAAATAAATTAGTGAATAAAAAAGTTTCTTAGTAATAAACCACTAAGAAGCTTTTTTATATTATAGGAAAGTTCTTTGAACATTCATAGGAAATAATTTGCATAAAACTAAAAGTACAAGCATATACTTATATATAATAGGTCTGTACGAAAGGAAAACAATATATGGTAAATGTTACAATTTTAAACAAAAAAGATATTCTAAAATATGGAATAAAACTAGGAATAGTACTTGTAAGCTTATTTTTAATAACAGAACTAGCAAAAAATGTAAATAGCCAAGAAGATATAAACTTTCAAAATATTTTAAATAAGGACAAATTAAAAATTTGCTTAGAACAAACAATACCAATGATGAAGCAAGTAAACGGAGAAGAATATTTAGAGAAAAAAATAAGAAAAATAAATATATTAGAATATGTAGTATCTAAGCAATTAGCAATGATAAAAGAAATAAAACCAAAAGAAGTGAAAAAAGGTGATGATGAAAAAGTTAAAGTTGATGAAAAAAAAGAGCAAAGTGAAAGCATAGAGCAAGCAAAAACAGGATTAGAAACAAAAGTATTAGAAAGTAATGTACCTACAAAATTTACTAACGAATATAATGGGGTAAAAGTAAGAAACGAAACAGAATATGAGTTGACAGAAGAAATGTTAAAACCAGATATAACAGTGAACAACAAAAACATATTAATATTTCATACCCATACCTGCGAAAGTTATACTCCAAGCGAAAAATTTGAATACATACAAACAGGAACGTATAGGACTACAGATTTCAACTATAATGTGGTAAGAGTTGGAACAGAACTTACAAATCAATTAAAAAGTTATGGATATAATGTAATTCATGATAATACATATCATGACTATCCTGCATACAATGGTTCATATGGTAGGTCTTTAACAACAGTAAAAAATCTGTTAGGACAATATAACAATACAGACATAGTAATAGATTTACATAGAGATGCAATAGGAGATTATAATTATGCACCAACAGTTCAAATAGGAGAAGAACAAGCTGCACAAATTATGTTTGTAATAGGAACAGACGGAGGACGGACTAGAACATGAAAACTGGAATGAAAATTTAAAGTTTGCAATAAAAGTGCAAGAAAAGGCAAACGAACTATATCCCGGATTATTTAAACCAATAATATTGAGAAACAGCAGATATAACCAACATTTAGCAAAAGCAGCATGTATAATAGAAGTAGGAGCAACAGGAAATACAATGGGCCAATGCTTAAATAGCATGAAATATTTTGCAAAAGTAATGAGTGAAGTAATAAAATAGTTTCGCCACCGAAAGTACCCAAAAAATCCCTCAAAAGTACTAGGTATTTTTGGGGTAGTATAGCAAGAAATAAAAGCAAAAAAATTTAAAATAACTATTGACAAAAAGAAATAAAATGTGCTAATATAAATAATGTCGATAGGAAATGCGGATGTGGCGAAACTGGCAGACGCGCTAGACTTAGGATCTAGTCCGAAAGGGTGGGGGTTCAAGTCCTCTCATCCGCACCAATGACGTATCTGTTCGAACTAAAGTGAATAGGTGATACAAAAATCAATCAGAAAATAAAATCTGGTTGATTTTTTTGTTGCCTGAAAATAATAGAAAAATCATCCAAACGAAAGGATGGTGTGAGAAAATGAAAATAATTAAGCAAGAATTACAATTTGAAGAAAGTTTAAAACAAAGGCTAGAATTTATATGTGAGTTTTCAAAAGTTACTCCTACATTTATCAATGGTAGCATTA